>Ga0181521_10002824_pt1 | contig 20745 bp, 20 predicted proteins | sample PEATcosm2014_Bin_32_FD_119764 | JGI IMG/M metagenome (GOLD analysis project Ga0181521, IMG submission 119764) | Peatland microbial communities from MTU Mesocosm Facility, Houghton, MI, USA - PEATcosm2014_Bin02_60_metaG | ecosystem: Environmental > Terrestrial > Soil > Wetlands > Peat | place...
CTCGTCGCGATCGGGGCGCGTTAACGAAACCGGACGCCGGCCGCAACAAGTCGTTGCATTTATCCCGCCGCGCGCTAACGTTCAAAGGCCGAGCCCGGAGCAGCCGGGTGCGGCGCGGGACGGGTTCCTGCAAGAAAATCTTCACCCGCGCCCCTGCGCTGACGCGCATCTGGCGACTTGAATGGAAGTTACCCTACGGAGTGCTCAGGTCCGCCGCATCTCCTGGGTCCGTAGGGTCGGCCGGCGCGCAAGTGGTTTAGGAGTGGCCTCCTCGAAACGCCACTTGCCGCCGGCCACCTTCGTCACGCGACAATCCCGGTTTCAGATCACCACCAGCTCTGCCGCGCTGGCGAAGGCGGCGCGCTCCTGAATGAAGGCGAAGCGCGCCTCCGGCTTGTTGCCCATCAGGCGCTCCACCGATTCCGAGGTTCCTTCGCGATCTTCGGCGAGCACGACGACGCGCAGCAGATTGCGCTTCTTCGGATCCATCGTGGTTTCCTTGAGCTGAGCCGGAAGCATCTCGCCGAGGCCCTTGAACCGGCTGACCTCGACCTTGCCGCGTCCGGTCAGCGTTTTGGCGATCAGCTCGTCGCGGTGCGCGTCGTCGCGGGCGTAAAGCTGGCGCGATCCTTGAGTCAGGCGGTAGAGCGGCGGCACGGCGAGATAGAGATGGCCCGCCTCGATCAGCTTCGGCGTCTGCCGGTAGAAGAAGGTGATCAGGAGGGAGGCGATATGGGCGCCGTCGACGTCGGCGTCGGTCATGATGATGATCTTCTCGTAGCGCAGCTCGTCTTCCTTGTAGGCCGCGCCGACGCCGCAGCCGAGCGCCTGAATGAGGTCGCTCAATTGCTGGTTCGCCGCCAGCTTGTCGCGCGTGGCGCTGGCGACGTTCAGGATTTTGCCGCGCAGGGGCAGGATCGCCTGATTGGCGCGATCGCGCGCCTGCTTGGCTGATCCGCCCGCAGAATCGCCTTCGACAATAAATATTTCAGAGCCTTGCGCTGAGTTATTCGAGCAGTCCGCGAGCTTGCCGGGCAGCCGTAATTTGCGGCTCGCTGTCTTGCGCGCGACGTCCTTTTCGGCGCGCCGGCGCAGACGATCCTCGGCGCGCTCGATGGTCCAGTCGAGCAGCTTCAGGGCGTGCGAGGGCGCCGCCGCCAGCCAGTGATCGAAGGCGTCGCGCAAGACGGATTCGACGATGCGCGAGGCTTCCGCGCTCATCAGCCGGCCTTTGTTCTGGCCCTGAAATTCGGGTTCGCGAATGAACACCGAGACGAGGGCGGCGCAGGACGTCATGACGTCGTCGCTGCTGATCGCCGCTGCGCGCTTGCCCTGGCCGATCCGCTCGGCGTGATCTTTGAGCCCGCGCAGCAGCGCCGAGCGGAGGCCGGCCTCATGCGTGCCGCCATCCGGGGTCGGGATCGTGTTGCAATAGGAATGCACGAAACCATCGTCGAGACTGAGCCAGCAAAGCGCCCATTCGAGCGAGCCATGGCCGCCCGGCCTCTCGACCTTGCCTGAAAAAATCGGCTCGATGACCAGATCCTTGCCCTCGATCTCCTGGGCGAGATAGTCCTTGAGGCCGCCCGGAAAATGCAGCACCGCCTCGGCCGGCGTGGCGCCATTGGGCTCCAGCCATTCCGGCGCGCAGCGCCAGCGGATTTCGACGCCGCCGAAGAGATAGGCTTTCGCGCGCGCCATTTTGAACAGCCGCGCCGGCTTGAAATGCGCGCCCTTGCCGAAAATCTGCTCGTCCGGCTTGAAGCGCACCCGCGTGCCGCGCCGGTTCGGCGCCTTGCCGACCTGCTCGAGCTTGCTCGTCGGGATTCCGCGCGCAAAGCTTTGCCGATAAAGCAGCTGGCCGCGCGCGACTTCGACTTCGAGTTCCGCCGACAGCGCATTGACGACGGAGACGCCGACGCCATGCAGGCCGCCGGAGGTCTGATAGGCGCCGGAGTCGAATTTCCCGCCCGCGTGCAGCGTCGTCATGATGACTTCGAGCGCGGATTTCTTGGGGAATTTCGGATGCGGATCGACCGGGATGCCGCGGCCATTGTCGGTTACGGAAAGATATCCCGACGCCTCATAGCTCACGTCGATGAAGGAGGCGTGGCCGGCAACCGCCTCGTCCATGGCGTTGTCGATGACTTCCGCGAAGAGATGATGCAGGCCCGCCTCATCGGCGCCGCCGATGTACATGCCCGGGCGGCGGCGCACCGGCTCCAGCCCCTCCAGGACCTCGATGGAGGCGGCGGTATAGCCAGATTCGCCCGGCGTCGCGCGGAGTTCGCGCGGGGCGCCATTCGCGCCGCCGGAGCTTTTTGGATCCGACCGCGCGGGGGGCTGTTTGCGCGCCGCGCCGCCGAAGAGATCGCCATGATTCGCCATGAATGCTTCGATGCCTTGTTTGGGGAGAACCTTATGCCACGAACGCCCGGCAAAAGGAACGGAACGAAAACATTTTCCGGTTCATAGATTATGGGAGGGACGGTTCGACGAACCTGGTTTCGCGGGGCGCGGGCTTAAATAATGAAAAGGGCGGCCTCGTGGCCGCCCTTTGAACTTCGATACGCTGAAAGAAGGCGGCGCTGCAAGCAGTCCGACCTCTCTCCGCTGGTTACGCGCTGGCCACCTTCAAATGCGGGGCGCCCGCCGTCGTCGGCACGGTGGCGATCGTCTTCAAAATACGGGAGGCGATCTGGTAGGGGTCGCCTTGAGAGTTTGGACGGCGGTCTTCGAGATAGCCCTTATAGCCGTTCGTTACGAAGCTGTGCGGCATGCGGATCGAGGCGCCGCGGTCGGCGAGTCCGTAGCTGAACATATCTATGGCCTGCGTTTCGTGCAGACCGGTGAGCCGCATGTGATTGTCGGGACCATAAACGGCGATATGCTCGGCTTTGGCCTTGTCAAAGGCGGCCATGAGCTTCTCGAAATACTCCTTGCCGCCGACTTCACGTAGATAGGTGGTTGAGAAATTGGCGTGCATTCCAGAGCCGTTCCAGTCGGTGTTTCCGAGCGGCTTGCAATGAAATTCGATGTCGACGCCATATTTTTCGCACAAGCGCTGCAGGATGTAGCGGGCGACCCACATCTCGTCAGCGGCTTTCCTGGAGCCTTTGCCGAAGATTTGGAACTCCCACTGGCCCTTCGCGACTTCGGCGTTGATGCCTTCATGATTGATGCCGGCGTCAAGACAGATGTCGAGATGCTCCTCGACGATCTGGCGGGCTAGATCGCCGACATTCTTATAGCCAACCCCCGTATAGTAGGGCCCTTGAGGAGCCGGATAACCATGTTCCGGGAAGCCAAGCGGCCGCCCATTTTTATAGAAGAAATATTCCTGCTCAAATCCGAACCACGCGCCAGGATCGTCTAGAATTGTTGCGCGGGCGTTTGTGGGGTGAGGCGTGACGGCGTCCGGCATCATCACTTCGCACATGACGAGGACGCCATTCTTGCGGGTGCTGTCGAAAAAGACCGAGACTGGCTTGAGAACGCAATCGGAGCTCTTTCCCTCAGCTTGCTTGGTGGAACTGCCATCGAAACCCCACAGCGGAAGCTGCTCCAGCGTGGGGAAGTTGGCGAACTCTTTGATCAGGGTTTTTCCACGAAGATTTGGCACGGGTTGGTAACCGTCGAGCCATAGGTATTCGAGTTTATATTTGGCCATAGTTCCCCTAGCCTCCTTTCATTGTCGATCCGGTAGCGTCGCGGTTGCTTCGGACGCTGCTCGCGTGAACAGTTTTGAAACCGCAGGCGCGCGTGCGCGGGTCCGCCTCGCATCATCCATGCCAAAGCTTGGGGGAATTCCTGCTCGCCGCTTCATCCAGTTCGCTTGCGCCGTCGCGGTGGAGACATGATCTCGGGAAAGCGGAACCGAAGGCGAGCGACCTCGGCCGCGGAATGCCGCGGGTGCACAACGAATCGCGGTGTCGCGCTCCTTTTTCGCCTATGCGTGCGTCGGCGAGCGCCTGACCTGCGTCACCAAAAGGCGGGGCGCGTCACCGCGTTCGCGCATGCGGAGGGTTCGGCGTCCGAGGCGAGGTCCGGTTGCCCCGATCAGCCGGCGGGAGATTCGAGCTGGGAACGCCCTCATCCATTTGCCCGCCGGCTCTCAAGGGGGAAAATTCAGTAGGAATAATACATGTCGAACTCGACCGGATGGGGCGCCATTTCGAAGCGGATCACATCCTGGGACTTGAGTTCGATATAGCTGTCGATGAAATCGTCGTCGAAGACGCCGCCGGCCTTGAGGAAGGCGCGGTCCTTGTCGAGATTGGCGAGGGCGTCGCGCAGGGAGCCGCAGACGGTCGGGATTTTCTTCAGCTCCTTCGGCGGCAGATCGTAGAGATCCTTGTCCATCGCCGGACCCGGATCGATCTTGTTGACGATGCCGTCGACGCCGGCCATCAGCATCGCGGAAAAGGCGAGATAGGGGTTCGCCGTCGGATCGGGGAAGCGGACCTCGACGCGTTTCGCCTTCGGATTCGACGTCGTCGGAATGCGGCAGGAGGCGGAGCGGTTGCGCGCCGAATAGGCGAGCAGAACCGGCGCTTCATAGCCGGGAACGAGACGCTTGTAGGAATTGGTCGACGGATTGGTGAACGCGTTCAGCGCGCGGGCGTGGCGGATGATGCCGCCGATGTAATAGAGGCATTCCTGGCTGAGGTCGGCGTATTTATTGCCGGCGAACAGCGGCTTGCCGCCCTTCCAGATCGACTGATGGACATGCATCCCCGAGCCGTTGTCGCCGAAAATCGGCTTCGGCATGAAGGTCGCCGTCTTGCCGTAACTCTGCGCGACCTGGTGGATGCAGTATTTATAGATCTGCAGGTGGTCCGCCATCGTCGTCAGCGGCCCGAACTTCAATCCGAGCTCATGCTGCGCCGAGGCCACCTCGTGATGGTGCTTTTCGACCTTCGCGCCCATCGCGGCCATGGCGGCGAGCATTTCGCCTCGCATGTCCTGCGCTGAGTCCTGCGGCGGCACGGGAAAATAGCCGCCCTTTGTGCGGATGCGGTGGCCGAGATTGCCGCCTTCATAAGGCGTGTCGGAATTCGACGGCAGTTCGGCCGAATCGATCACGAAACCCGTGTTGTAGGGATCGGCGCGGAAACGGACGTCGTCGAACACGAAGAACTCGGCCTCGGGTCCAAAGTAGACGGCGTCGCCGATGCCGGCCGACTTGATGAAGGCCTCGGCCTTCTTGGCGATGCCGCGCGGATCGCGGCTGTAAGGCTCGCCGCTGGTCGGCTCCAGAACGTCGCAAACGATGACCATCGTCGGCGCGGCGAAGAAAGGATCCATCGCGGCGGTCGCAGGGTCCGGCATCAGCAGCATGTCGGATTCGTTGATCGCCTTCCAGCCCGCGATCGACGATCCGTCGAACATGGTCCCCTCCGCGAAGATCTCCTCGTCGATCAGGGTGATGTCGAAGGTGACATGCTGCCATTTGCCGCGCGGATCCGTGAAACGGAAATCAACGTATTTTACGTCATTGTCCTTGATTTCCTTGAGCACGTCATGGGCCGTCTTCGTCATTTTCAAAACCTCTTGGTCGGGTTGAACGCTTATGGCTTTGGTTTGGCGCGGGAGCTGCGACCCTAAGGGCAAGCGAACGTCAAATGGCGTCCGGGCCGGTTTCGCCGGTGCGGATTCGGATAGCGCCCTCGATATTTGAGATAAAAATCTTGCCATCGCCGATCCGGCCGGTCTGGGCCGCCTTGCGGATCGCCTCGACGGCGCCGTCGACGATGGAGTCGGCGACGACCACCTCGATCTTAACCTTGGGGAGGAAATCGACGATATATTCGGCGCCCCGATAAAGTTCCGTGTGGCCTTTTTGCCGTCCGAAGCCTTTCGCTTCAGTCACGGTGATGCCGGCTACGCCAGCCTCGTGAAGCGCTTCTTTCACTTCATCGAGCTTGAACGGCTTGATAATCGCCTCGATCTTTTTCATTGGCGTTTCTTACGTCGCATTGTTTGGGCAACTCGTGCGGAATTAGGCGGCATTTACCACCTGCGGGGCAAAAACGCCACATGGGTCGAACAAAATGGAGATCTGAGCCGCTATTTTTGGCGTTTTCGAAGCAGGTTTGTCGATGAAAGCAATCGGCGGGCCAAAAAACCGCAATGGAACCGCGAAAATCCAAGGAAAAGCCAGAATTGCAGGGTGGGGCTGGATTTGATCCGCTGGGCTGGGGCTTAAAAGCGAGCCGGACGCCATCTGAGGCGGCGTTTTCTGACCGCGACGCACGAATCCCGCAAAAGATCGCGGCGCGCGGCTTCAAAGGCTAAAAAAACTGCGGTCGTGCCAAAAAAAAAGGCTTGCGGCGCCAAAACGCAGCCTTCACACGGGAAACCCGCTCCGGCGCGACGCGGAGCGGGTCCTCGACAAAAACTAAAGACGTGTTTCTTGCCTATTCGGCCGGTTCGAAAATCTCCTTCCTTTCCGGAGCGGTTTCGGGGGCGACGATGCGCGTCGGGACGAGCGAGGCGCCGACGCCGGAGCCGAGAAGCTGGAGCGAGATTTCCTTGCCGTTTCCGAATCTCACGCCATCGCGATAGGCGCCATGTTCAAGCCGGGCGAACACGACTTGTTCCCTCGCCTGCACGCCAAGGCGCGTTTGCAGATCGCTCGAAATACCTTCGAGGTCGAGCTTGGTGTCGTAGAGAACGCAGACGGCGGTCGAGCAATCGCCGGGTGCGGCGAGGCCGATGCTTCCCGACGGGAAGCGTGTGGTCACATACTTCTCGGACTCCCGCGCGGGCCGGGAGGCGTACATTTCAAGCGAATAGTCACACATTTGTGCCACTCCTAAATGTCTCGAGACGGAATGATCCCCTTCCATGCATAAGCCGTCCGGCCATAGACGCGCGGCAGGCATAAGCTTCGAGCTGTGAAGATAGCAGCCCCCCAAGGCGGGAGGGGAATGTGGAAGCCGCTCAGGGCCAGCTGGCTCGAACCTGAAAAACGCTGGCGCGTGCCTGCGTCGGCCGATGCCACATCCAGCGGTCGCCGGACGTTCCACTTGCGCTCCGAACGCCAGAAACCCCTTAGAGTTTCAAACGTCTCGCGCTTATTTTGATGGTAGCCCAGCCTTTTGCCGCGTCAAGCTCTTTTGCTAAAACCGCGGTGTTTTCCCGGTTCGATTCGCCAGCGCGACGCAAGTTTCCGGCGAACTTCCGGCGAGTTTCCGGCAATTTTTCGGCGACCTCCCGGATTGCCGTCATCGGCGCCTTCGCGCGCGCAAATTCACGCCTCTGACCGGCCGGTCGCGACGGGCAGATCAGGCCGCGCGCCCCATTCGCTCCAAGAGCCGTCATAAAGGACGACGTCCCTCTTGCCGATGCTCTCCAGCGCCAGCAGGAGGATCGCGGCGGTGACGCCCGAGCCGCAGGTTGTGATGATCGGCCGGTCGAGATCGACTCCCGCCTCGGCGAAGGCGCTTGCGACCTCCGCGGCGGGCCTGATTCTTCCCTCCCCGGCGACCTTGCTCCACGGCACATTGCGGCTTTCCGGGATATGCCCGGAGCGCAAGCCCGCACGGGGTTCGGCGACCTCGCCGGTAAACCGGCCGGCGCTGCGCGCGTCGACGATCTGCGCCGGACCGGCCTCGCTCGCGCGCAGCACGTCGGCGGCGGCGGCGACGCCCGCGGCGTCGAAGCGGGGCGTGAAGATCCGCGGCGCCGGTTCGCGCGGTCCAGCCTCGAGAGGACGTCCCTCCGCGCGCCATTGCTGCAGACCGCCCTCCAGGATCCTGACGTCCGCCGCGCCGAAGAGGCGCAGCGTCCACCAGACTCGGGCGGCGCCGACGAGCTCGGACGCATCATAGACGACAAGGCGCATGCCATCGCCGAGGCCGAGTTGGCCCGCAGCGCTGGCGAAGTCCGCCGGCGAAGGCAGCATGTGCGGCAGGCTGGTCGAATGGTCTGCGATGGCGTCGATGTCGAAGAAGACGGCGCCGGGGATGTGCCCGGCGAGGTATTCGCTCCGCGCGTCGCGGTTTTCCGCAGGCATAAAAAAGCTGGCGTCGATGATCGCGAGATCGGGCGCGGCAAGATGCTGCTCGAGCCATGCCGTCGTAACAAAAAAATTGGAACTGAAGCCTGCCGTCATGGTCGCCGCCCTTTGCGCCGGAGCGCCCGCAATGCCTGATTTCGTCCCAGTTCCGGACCGTGGCCGGAGGCGGGGTTCGCCACGGTTTTTCCATATCCCGCCCCGACATGGAAGGGGGGCGAAGCAAAGAGCCTTGCGGCAAATAAGGGGCGACGCCGGTGGCGTTGCGACCGGCCACCATGCGCATCGCGCCACGCTGTTCCATTCATCCGCCATTCAGCGTCGACGCGCTAAGTTTTTTGTATGATTCTTTTGATCTTTTCGTTCCTGTTCGCCAGTTGCATTGGCTTTTGCGTCGGCGCACAGGCGCAGCCGTCGCAACAAAACCAGTGCTTTTCCACTGCCGAGACGCGCGACAAGATCGCCGCCCACGGCCTAAGCGAACCGTTGCGCTCCGTTGAAAAGGCCGCGGCGCATTTCCAGGCTGAAGCGCTCGGGGCGAAACTTTGCCGGCGGGACGATGCTTTCGTTTATGAGATCAGCCTGCTGCGTCGCGACGGCAAGATCGTTCGCAGCCTCTACGACGCCAAGACCGGCCAGATCATCGAAACGAAGGCCGCGAAGTAGCAGGAAGATCAGGACAATGCGTCTGCTCGTCGTCGAGGACGACAAGGATTTGAACCGCCAGATCGCCGACGCGCTCACGCGCGCCGGCTACGCCGTCGATCGCGCTTTCGACGGCGAAGAAGGCTGGTTTCTCGGCGACACGGAGCCCTATGACGCGGTCGTCCTTGACCTCGGCCTGCCCAAGAAGGACGGCGTTGCGGTGCTGGCCGACTGGCGCCGGGCCGGGCGCGCGATGCCGGTGCTGATCCTCACCGCGCGCGACCGCTGGGGCGAGAAGGTTCGCGGGTTCGACGCCGGGGCTGACGATTATGTAACGAAGCCGTTTCACATGGAGGAAATACTGGCGAGGCTCCGCGCGCTGATGCGACGCGCCGCCGGGCATGCGTCAAGCGTCTTCTCCTGCGGGCCCGTCACGCTCGATGCGCGCGCCGGACGCGTCGCCATCGACGACAATGTGGTCAAGCTCACCTCCCATGAATACAGGCTTCTGTCCTATCTGATGCACCATCAGGGGAAGGTTGTGTCGCGCGCCGAAATCGTCGAACATCTTTATGATCAGGATTTCGATCGCGACTCGAATACGATCGAGGTTTTCGTCGGCCGCCTGCGCCGCAAGCTTGGCGTCGATGTCATCCAGACCGTGCGCGGCCTTGGCTATGTCCTGGCGCCGCCCGCCGCCAAAGACGATCGCCCCGCCGCCAGCCGCTCCAATCCCGGCGCCTGAAATTGACGACGCGGGCGCCAGAGGGTCGAAGCGCGGCCGCCGCCGGGGCGCTCCGCGGCAACATCTCAATCGCGAAGCGGCTCTTCCTGTCGGCCACGATCCTCAGCTTTACGATTCTGTTGATCGCCGGCGTCGTCCTCTCGCATTTCTATCAGCGCGCCGCCGAGGCCAATTTCGATGAGCGCCTCAGCGTCTATCTCCACGCGCTCGTCGCCGATATCGCGACCCCGAGCGAGACCGGCGAGACCAATCCCGAGGAACTCAGCGATCCTCAATTCGCATTGGCGCTGTCCGGGTGGTACTGGCAAATCACGCGCCTCGACTCCGACAAGCAGCAGATCAGAAGTTCGCGCTCGCTTTTCGCCGCGCGTCTGCCGCGGCTCGCCGACGCTGGCGTTCCGGCCGGCCTTGGCGGCGCGCGCCGGGGCTATGCGATCGGCCCGGATGGGCGGCGCCTGCGCATCGTCGAGCGCGTCATCGATACCGGCGACAATGGAATTTATCTCGTCCAGGTTGCGGCGACGACCGGCGAGATCGAGGCGGCGATCGAGCGTTTCGACGCCTATCTCGTCGTCACCTTCGGCTTGCTCGCGATCGCGCTTATCGCCTCATCGGCCGCACAGCTGCGCTATGGCCTTGCGCCGTTGCGGCAATTGCAGGAAGGCGTCGCCGCGATCCGGCGCGGGGAGGCCGAATCGATCGAAGGCGCGCTCTCGCCCGATCTCGCGCCGCTCGCCGGTGAACTCAATCTGCTCATCGGCGCGAATCGGGCGGTGGTCGAGCGCGCCCGCACGCAGGTCGGCAATCTGGCGCATGCGTTGAAAACGCCGCTCAGCGTCATCATCAACGAAGCCGCGCTGCAGACGGGCCCCTCCGCCGGCAAGGTTCAGGAACAGGCCGCGATCATGCGCGATCAGGTGTCCTATTATCTCCATCGCGCCGTGGCGGCGGTTAGGGCAGGCGCGGTCGCGAGCGCGACCGATGTTGGACCGGTCGCCCAATCGCTCGCCGCCGCCTTTGAGAAAATCTACGCGGAGCGCGCGATCAGCTTCGCGGTCGATATGCCGCAGCCGGTGCGCTTCCTCGGGGAGCGACAGGATCTTGAGGAAATGATCGGCAATCTGGCCGACAACGCCGGAAAATGGGCGATGAGCGCCGTAAGGATCGCCATCGCGCCTGAATTCACCCAGAGCGGAGCCGAACGCTCGTTCTTTCGCGTCGCCATCGAAGATGACGGGCCGGGCCTTGCGCCGGAGCTGCGCGAGGCTGCGCTCAAGAGAGGGCGCCGGCTCGATGAGACAAAGCCGGGATCGGGCCTTGGACTCTCGATCGTCGCCGACCTCGCGTCCTTGTATGGCGGCGATTTGACGCTGGAGGTCAGTCCGATGGGCGGTCTTCGCGCCGTTCTGCGCCTGCCTTCGACGTCGAACGCGCCGCGGCAAACGCGCCCGTGAACGGAAAGATGTTTCCAAGCCTGGCGGCTGTGACTATTAAGGCGCCTATGCAATGGTTCGTATTTGCCGCTTTTACAGGCGTTGCGGTGCTGAGCGTGCTGTGGCCGCTCGTCCGCACGCCGCGCAGCCTCGCGCGCAGCGCGATCGACGTCGCCTTTTATAAGGACCAGCTCGCGGCGATCGACCGCGACGCCGCCGGCGGTCTTGTCGCCGCGGCCGACGCCGAAGGCGCCAAGGCGGAGGCCGCCCGCCGCCTGATCGCCGCCGCGGATGCGCCGTCGACGCCGTCCGCCGCCACGCAGAGCCGCGCCGCCCGCTACGCCGGGATCGCGGTCGCTCTGTTTGTGCCGGCGGCGGCGCTGGGACTTTATGCGTTTGTCGGCCATCCGGACTTTCCCGATCTGCCTTTGTCTGCGCGGCTCAGCGAACCCCCGGGCCGCATGGACCTGATGGCGGCGATCGCGAAGATCGAGGCGCATCTGGCGCAGGATCCAGATGATGGTCGCGGCTATGAGGTTCTCGCCCCGGTCTATTTGCGTCTTGGACGCTACGACGACGCCGTGAAGGCGTCCGAGGCCGCCTTGCGGCTCAATGGCGAAACGCCCGAGCGGCTGGCGCGTTTGGGCGAAGCTCTGGTCGACGCCGCGGGCGGCGAGGTGACGGCGCAAGCAAGGCATGAATTCGAGGCGGCGAGCGCGAAGGACCCGGCGCTGCCGCTTGCGCGCTTCTATCTTGGTCTCGCGGCCGCCCAGGATGGCGACGCTACGCGAGCCAGGGACATCTGGGAGACCCTTCTGAAGGACGCTCCCGCAGGCGCCCCATGGATCGCGACGGTGCGTCAGCAGCTCGTGGCCCTGTCCAGCGCGCCTTCGCAAGCCGGCAAAATCGACGGGGGACCGCCGGCGGGTCCGGCGGCCAATCCGGCTCTCGCCGACAAAATCCAGTCGATGTCCGGCGCCGCGCAATCCAGCGCCATCCAGGGCATGGTCGATAACCTCGCCGCGCGGCTGGCGCAAAATGGACAGGATGTCGAAGGCTGGCTTCGCCTCGTGCGCGCCTATTCCGTTCTGCATGAAGAGGACAAGGCGAAATCGGCGCTGAACGATGCGAGACGCAATCTCGCGGCCGATCCCGCCGCGAGCGCCCGCATCGAGGCTCTCGCGCGCGAACTTGGGCTCGAAGGATAACGATTGGTATGACCCGCAAACAAAGGCGTCTTGTCTTGATTTCATGCGGGCTCGCCGTCATTGGCCTCGCCGTCGGCCTCGTGCTGTTCGCGCTGCGCGACAACATCGTATTTTTCTACGGGCCGAGCGAACTCGCGCAAAAGGCGCCGCCGCCCGGAGCGCGACTGCGCCTCGGCGGTCTCGTCAAGCAGGGCTCGCTTCAGCGCGAAGGCGATGCGAGCGTCCGCTTCACCGTCACCGATTTGAAGCAGGACGTGCCGGTGACCTATGTCGGCCTGCTGCCGGACCTCTTCCGCGAAGGGCAGGGAGTCGTGGCCGAAGGGACTCTCGGCGCCGATCATGTGTTTCGCGCCGACAGCGTGCTCGCCAAGCACGATGAGCGCTATATGCCGCGCGAGGTCGCCGACGCCCTGAAGAAGCAAGGCGTCTGGCGCGAGGGCGCCGCGCCGACCGGCGCGCAGGATGGCGCACAGGCGGCGACCGCGAAATGAGCGTGAAATGAGGATCGGATGATCGTCGAAACCGGCCACTACGCCCTCGTCCTCGCTCTCGCCCTGGCGCTCGTCAATTCGGTATTGCCGATCTGGGGCGCGGCCGTCGGCGACCGGCGCCTGATGTCGATTGCTCCCTCCGTCGCGCTCGCGAGTTTCGGCTTCATCGCCTATTCGTATTTCGCACTCACCTACGCCCATGTGACGTCCGATTTCTCGCTCGTGAACGTCGTCGAGAACTCGCATTCCCTGAAGCCGCTCATCTATAAAATCAGCGGCGTCTGGGGCAATCACGAAGGCTCGATGATGCTTTGGGTGCTGGTTCTGGCGATCTTCGCCGCCGCCGTCGCGCTGCTGTCGTCGAACATGCCTGCGGATCTGCGCGCCAACACGCTCGCCGTGCAATCTTGGATCAGCGCGGCTTTCCTTTTGTTCATCCTGCTCACCTCCAATCCCTTCGCGCGGATTGCAAATCCGCCGATCGAGGGCAATGATCTCAATCCGCTGCTGCAGGATCCCGGCCTCGCCATTCATCCGCCGCTGCTTTATCTCGGCTATGTCGGGCTCTCGATCACCTATTCCTTCGCAGCGGCGGCGCTGATCACCGGACGGATCGACGCGGTCTTCGCGCGCTTCGTGCGGCCATGGACGCTGATCGCCTGGACCTGCCTGACGCTCGGCATCGCGATGGGCTCTTACTGGGCCTATTACACGCTTGGCTGGGGTGGCTTCTGGTTCTGGGACCCGGTCGAGAACGCCTCGCTGATGCCCTGGCTCGCCGCCACCGCCCTCATTCACTGCACGCTGGTGATGGAGAAGCGCGAGGCGCTCAAGATCTGGACGATCTTTCTTTCCATTCTCGCCTTCTCGCTGTCGCTGATCGGCACCTTCCTCGTGCGCTCCGGCGTTCTGACTTCGGTGCACACCTTCGCCAGCGATCCGCTGCGCGGCGTCTTCATTCTGGTCATTCTCGTTCTTTTCATCGGCGGTTCGCTGGCGCTGTTCGCCGCGCGAGCGGGGGGGCTCAAGCCAGGGGGCCTTTTCGCGCCGATCTCGCGCGAAGGGGCGCTTGTGCTCAACAATCTCCTCCTGACCACAAGCTGCGCGACGGTCCTCGTCGGCACGCTCTATCCGCTGGCGCTTGAGGCTCTGACGGGGGAGAAAATCTCGGTCGGTGCGCCCTTCTTCAATCTGACCTTCGTTCCCCTGTTCATCCCGCTGTTCATTCTGATGCCGATCGGCCAGTCGCTGGCCTGGAAGCGCGGCGATCTTTTGGCCGCGGCGCAACGATTGACCTTCGCCATAGGCTGCGGCCTGATCGTCGCTCTGGCCCTCGCCGCATGGCGCGGCGGCCCCGTCTTGAGCGTGATCCTGTCCGGACTCGCCGCCTATGTGATTATAGGCTCCTTCGCCGATGTCGCCCGGCGGCTCTTCGCCGGCGGCGCCTCCTTCGCCGCCGCTGGGCGTCGGCTGTTCGGGCTGCCGCGGCAGGCCTTCGGGTCGGCCTTCGCCCACGCCGGCATTGGCGTCACCTTGCTCGGGCTCGCCGCGACCGGCTGGGGCGCCGAGCGCATCACCTCCATGAGGCCGGGCGAGACAGTGGAGATCGGACCCTACCAGCTAACCCTCGAAGACGTGTCGAAGCGCCAGGGCCCGAATTACGCCGAGATCTTCGGGCGCACGACGATCCGCTCCGGCGGCGTCGTCAAGGCCGCGATCGAGCCCGCGATGCGCGCCTATCCGTCCCGCAAGACGAGCCGTTCGGAAGCCGGCATCGCGACGCTTGGGTTTGGCCAAGTCTATATGAGCATCGCCGAGGTCGCGCCGGACGGAAAACTCGACGCCCGGATTTACTGGAAGCCGCTCGTCGCCTTGATCTGGCTCGGCGCTCTCATCATGGCGTTTGGCGGCGCGCTGTCGCTGAGCGACATGCGTCTTCGCGTCGGCGTCGGACGGCGCGCCCGCAAGAGCGCCGCGGCCAGCCCTTTGCCGGCGGAGTGATGATGAATTATCGCCTCGTGCGCCGATGCATGATCGTGGCGGCCTTCTGGCTGGTCCCCCTTGCCGCCGGGGCCGTGCAGCCGGACGAAATCCTCGCCGATCCAAAGCTCGAGGCGCGCGCGCGCGATCTCTCGGCGCAGTTGCGCTGCATGGTCTGCCAGAACCAGTCGATCGACGATTCCAATGCCGAGCTCGCGCGCGATCTTCGCCTTCTCGTTCGCGAGCGGCTGAAAGCCGGCGACAGCGATGATGCGATCCGCACCTATCTCGTGCAGCGTTATGGCGATTTCATATTGCTGAAGCCGCCCGTCAAGGCCGAGACGCTCGCCTTATGGGGCGCGCCGATCGTCATTCTTCTGGTCGGCGGCGGCGCGATCTTTCTTAATTCGCGACGCCGCCGCGCGGCTATTCTTGAGCCTCAAGGCCTGAGCGATCGCGAGGCCGTCGAGCTGAAGACCCTGCTCGATCGCGATTCGCCATCAAGCTGAGATCGCGGCCCGGTCCCTCCTCGGCAGAGCCGCCAGCGCTTCGGCTCCTGGAACGCGGCGCTCTTTGGGCCAGACCCAGAAGTCGGCGGGGCGCGCCACAGCCTCCGCGAGGCGGCGCCGATAGACGTCCTTCGGCACCTCGATCGCGCCGAGCGAGGCGAGGTGCGGCGTGACGAATTGCGCATCGAGCAGCGTGAACCCGCCCTGGCGCAGCCGCGCGGCGAGATGCAGCAGCGCCACCTTCGAGGCGTCCGTCTTGCGGTGGAACATGCTCTCGCCAAAGAAGGCCGAGCCGAGGCGGACGCCGTAGAGCCCGCCAACGAGAACGCCGTCGCTCCACGCCTCGACCGTATGAACCCGGCCCATGTCGAACAGCTGCCGATACAGCCGCCGGATGCGGTCATTGATCCAGGTTTTCTCGCGATCCCCATAGGAAGCCGCGCAGCCGTCCATGACGGCGTCGAAATCATGATCGACGCGCACTTCGAAGACGTCCGTGCGGACGGTCTTTGCGAGGCTCCTCGAGATGACGATGTTATCGAGCGGGAAAATGCCGCGAACCTCTGGCTCGACCCAAAACAGATTCGGATCATCCGCGCTTTCGGCCATGGGAAATAGGCCGATGGAATAGGCGCGAAGCAGAATATCCGTCGTTATCTCAAGTTGGTCGCGCAATCGGCTCATCGGCTGTCCGCTGCTAAAAAGACGATGCCAGGCTCAATTTCGGGTCATGCAACATTTGTGCACGGCGCATAACGAACGCTGGATTTACTGCTTTGCGGCGCCGCGCGCCGGCGCGACTAATGACTGCCGCTATCTTTAGAGTAACTACAAACTGGAGAAAGGGAAGCATTCCGGCATTTTTTGTGAAACCGCGCGAGCGGCGCCGCGCTTGATCCTCTCCGTCTTGGGCGGAACGGCGAAGCGGGCGGCGCATTTTGCGAAAGACCGCGATTGCCCTATTCCTTTTGAATTATTTGCTTTACGCGGCGCGCAAAGCCGGCTCTGGCTCGATCATGCTTTCAACCATTGTCTTCTGCGAAAGCTCTCTGCAATCCGGGCGCATCGACCCGGCGGAGCGCTTGGTGCGAAGCTTGAGTTCCTTGATCAGGGCGAATGTGGAGGGCCTTCTTGGCGACGTCGCGATCGCGGGACCCTCGGGGCAAGGCCTCGGCCTCATCGCCGACCAGGCGGGCTGCGGCCTGTTCGAGGCGCCCGCCGAGAGCGAATGGCTGCGTCGCGCAATCGACGCGGCCCGGGGACCCGAGCTTTTCCTGCTTCGCTCAGGCTTTGCGCCGCTGGCGGGATTCATCGAAGAGGCCGGTGATTTTTTGCGCGCGCAGGGCGCCGACAAGAGCGGGAGCGCCCCCGTGGCGCTGCTCCGCGCGGCGCCGGAAACTTTCGCTGAGCGGCTGTTTCCCCGCGCGGCCCCGCTCGCCGGCCTGATCGCGCCGCGCGACCGGTGCGCCGAACTATTCGCCAATAAATCCGCGATGAAATTCGCGGCGCTGGCTCAATTTTTCAAATCGGCCACGCCCTTGCGCACGAACGCCCGCCGGATTGGCTGAGCGTCGTCAGGCCGCAAAGGCTCTCATTCTTCGGCTTCGTCGCATTTTCTTCACGCGAAGCGATGCCGCTTTGCTCGAAAACACTTCATCGCGCAAAAGTGTTGCAGGCGTCGACCTGACCCGACTGCAGCCCCGTGTTCAGCCATTGCACGCGCTGCGCCGCCGAACCGTGGGTGAATGAATCCGGCACGACATAGCCTTTCGACTCCTGTTGCAGGCGGTCGTCGCCGATCGCCTGCGCGGTCGAAATCGCCTTCTCGACGTCGCCCGGCTGAAGAATCTGGTATTTTTTCTGGGCGTTCGCGGCCCACACGCCGGCGAGGCAGTCCGCCATCAGCTCGACCCGAACAGAAAGCGCGTTCGACTGAGCCTTGTCCCCGGCGTCGGCGGCGCGCATCTGCGCCTGTTGAACACGCGGCAGAATGCCGAGCAGGTTCTGGATATGATGGCCGATCTCATGCGAGATGACGTAGGCGTAGGCGAAATCGCCGCCGCCGCCGAGCTTGCGCTTCATGTCGTTGAAGAAGGAGGTGTCGAGATAGACCTTCTGGTCATTCGGACAATAGAATGGGCCCATCGACGCGTTGGCGCCGCCGCAGCCCGATCTCGTGGAGCCGCTGTAGAGCACCAGCTTCGGCTTGACGTAGGCGACGCCCTTCTGCGCCGGCAGAACGTCGCTCCAGACGTCCTCATTCTCAGCCAGAACGGCGGCCACGAATTGCCCCATCTGATCGGTGGGCGCATCCGTTTGGGCCGTTTGCGACGGCGCCGGCGCTCGCTGGGCGTTCCCGCCCGAGCGCAAGCCATTCACCATTTCCGCGCCGCCGATCAAAACCGCCGGATTGATTCCGAGCATCCAGCCGATCAGGCCGAGGACGACGACAGCGCCAAGGCCGAGATGGCCGCCGCCGACGCCAAGGCCGGTCCCCCCGCCGCCGGAGTAACCCGGATCGCCACGACGGTCTTCGACATTGTCGGACCGGCGAAAATCTTCCCATCTCATTATCGGCTCCCGGCTTCTGGCGCGAACTGCGGAAAAGCAACCCTTCGACGGCAGCTATCTAAAGGCCATATGCAGCCCCGGTTTCAAGCAGAGTTTTCGGACGACGACGCGTGAAGCCGCGCGATCTCCTTTGTGAGCAGCCGCAAGTCCCGCCAGGCCAGCTTCTTCTGGGCCGGCTGGCGCAGGAGGTAGGCTGGATGCAGCATCGCGATCGCCTTGATCGTCGCATCGCCCGCCGCATAATCGAACCAGCGCCCGCGCAGCCTCGTTATGCCTTCTTTCGAGTTGAGCAGGGTCTGCGCGGACGGAGCGCCGAGACAGACGAGGATTTTTGGCGCGACGAGTTCGATTTGCCGACGCGTGAAGGGCAGGCAGGCGGCCGTTTCGAGCGGCGTCGGCGTGCGGTTGCCGGGCGGGCGCCAAGGCACGACATTGGCGATATAGACCTTGCCGCGGTCGAGCCCGATCGAGGCCAGCATCTTGTCCAGCAATTGCCCCGCGCGGCCGACGAAAGGCGCGCCCTGGCGGTCCTCGTCCGCCCCCGGCGCTTCGCCGACGAACATCACTTCGGCGCCCGCCTCGCCGGAGCCGAAGACGAGTTGCGTCGCGGTCGCCTTGAGGCCGCAGCCCTCGAACCGCAATAGATGTTCGCGCAATTCGGCGAGCGTTCGAGCCGACGCGGCGGCCTCCCGCGCCTCCTGCTCTAGAGCCGCGGCGGGAGTGGCGACGCCGGGCGCGACCGGCGCCGGCGGGAGGGCCGCCGCCCGCGGGCGCGGAGCCTCGTCTTTCGCCGGGTCGGCATTTTTCCGGGGCGCGGCAGCCGGCGGGGCGGCCGGTTCGCGCGTGCGGTCGTGCGGCGTCGCGTCGAGCGCGACGTCGACGCCCATGTCGGCGTACCAGCGCAGAAGTTCGACGAGGCTACCCGGCACGATGCAAACCTCGCGGTCCCTTGTTCAAATCCCACCGGGCCGCGGCGCAGCGGCGCGCCGCAACCGGTCGTTGATCGCCTCGCCGAGGCCGGTATGCGGAATCGGCGCGACGGCGATGCAATCTGGCTGAAGCGCGTCGAGTTCGCGCAGAAACGTGAAAAGCCTTGCCGCCGCCTCGTCGAGGTTTCGCCCTGGCGACAGATCGAGGACGTTTTGGGAGGCCGGAAAATGGCCGCCGAAATCAAGGCCCGCCTCGCCGGCCTCGAGACTTAAGGCGCCCAGCCGGAGTTTTGCGCGCGGCGCGTAATGCGAGGCGAGGGCGCCCGGCGCGATGATCGCGCCCTCGCCCGTCGCCTCAGCGAGTTTGGCGCCCAGCGCTTCTTCGATCAGATCCCTCGATAGACCGCCGGGGCGAAGCAGACGCGGCGGCCCGTCGAGACAGGCGACGATCGTCGATTCGACGCCGACCGGGCAGGGTCCCGCGTCGAGGATGAGGTCGATCTCGCCGGAAAGATCGGACGAGACATGGGCCGCCGTCACGGGACTGACCCGGCCGGAACGATTGGCCGAGGGCGCCGCGAGCGGCAGGTTGACGGCGGCAAGGAGGCTCAACGCCGTCGGATGCGACGGGACGCGCAGGGCGATCGTCGATCGGCCAGCGCGCACCGCCGCGCAGACCGTGGCGTTAGGGGCGAGCGGCAGAACGAGGGTCAAAGGCCCCGGCCAGAAACGCTCCGCAAGCCGCAAGGCGTCGGCCGAAAAAACCCCCTGCGCCTTGGCCGCCGCAAGATTCGCAACATGGGCGATCAGCGGATTGAAGGCGGGGCGCCCCTTTGCCGCATAGACGCGGGCGACAGCCGTGTCCGATGTCGCGTCGGCCCCGAGGCCGTAGACCGTCTCGGTCGGGAAGGCGACGAGGCGTCCCGCGCGCAAGAGCCGCGCGGCCTCGGCGATCGCCGCGGCGTTCGCCTTCAATATTGGCGTGGAAGAGGTGAGAGCGCCTGCGGCGGGCTTGCTCTTCATTTGACGAGGGTCATGCCCTGCGCGGGAATCGGCCGGGGGCTTGCGGCGCCTTTCCCGGCCGCCCGATCGAAGCGGCGCTGCGCGTCCTCGATCGCGGCGGCGTTCTGCACCGCCCAGGCGCCAAGCGCGCGCACCGGGATCAGCAGGGAGTGACCGAGCGCCGTCAATTCGTAATCGACGCGAGGCGGAATGGTCGGGAACACGGTTCGCGTCAAATAGCCGTCACGCTCCAATCCGCGCAAGGTCAAGGTCAGCATCCGCTGCGAGATGCCTCCGACGCGTCGGCGCAGCTCGTTGAAGCGCATCGGCCCATCGCCGAGCAGCATGACGACCAGAATGCTCCACTTGTCGCCGATGCGCGACAAAATCGGCGCGACCTTGGCGCAGTCGCCGGGCACATGGATGTGACCCTGTTCCAAAAAAGTGCCTCCTTGCGCGCTTTGCCCAGGCACGCATAGTGCCCTGGTAACAAATCTATACCGCGAAAGGGATTTCGTCCATGACGCTTCTGCACGTGGATTCCAGTATTCTCGGCCCGTATTCAGTCAGCCGGCAATTGTCGGCCGAAATCGTTGCAAGACTGCGCCGGAATGCGCCTGATCTCGAGATCAAATACCGCGATCTCGCCGCCGAGCCGGTGCCGCCTTTGTCCGGCGCTTATCTCGCCGCGCAACAGCCGGGCGCGCCGGCGCCGGGCGCGGAGGTGCAGCAAGACCTCGCTCTCGGCGGCGAGCTTCTTGATGAATTCCTCCGCGCCGACATCGTGGTGATCGGCGCGCCTATGTACAACTTTACGATCTCGAGCCAGCTCAAAGCCTGGATCGATCGCCTGCTGATCGCCGGAAAGACTTTCCGCTATTCGGAAAAAGGCGTGGAGGGACTTGCCGGCGGCAAACGCGTGATCGTCGCGTCGTCGCGCGGCGGAATCTATTCGGAGGGCGCGCCGGCGGCGATCTTCGAACATCACGAGAATTATTTGCGCAGCGTTTTCGGTTTCATCGGCATTTCGGACATCGAGATCGTCCGCGCCGAAGGAATCGCAGTCGGACCGGAACAGAAAGCCGCCGCGGTCAAGACGGCGCAGGATGAAATCTCGAAGCTCGCGAACGCCGCCTAGCCAGCAACCCGGCCCCGCGCCGCCCTGGAATAGGGCGGCCGGCGCTATTTCGCCAGCACCTCGACATCCCTGTC
>Ga0181521_10002828_pt1 | contig 20739 bp, 13 predicted proteins | sample PEATcosm2014_Bin_32_FD_119764 | JGI IMG/M metagenome (GOLD analysis project Ga0181521, IMG submission 119764) | Peatland microbial communities from MTU Mesocosm Facility, Houghton, MI, USA - PEATcosm2014_Bin02_60_metaG | ecosystem: Environmental > Terrestrial > Soil > Wetlands > Peat | place...
AGCCGTGCGCGATGCAGTGGCTGTACGCGATGATCAGCGACGGCCCATCGAAAGCCTCGGCTTCCTGGAACGCTTTCAACGTGTGCATGTCGCTCGACCCCATCGCCACCCGCGCCACGTACACGCTGCCGTAGCTCACCGCCATCATGGCGAGGTCTTTCTTGCCCACCGGTTTGCCGCCCGCCGCGAACTTCGCCACCGCGCCGCGCGGGGTCGATTTCGAGGCCTGCCCGCCGGTGTTCGAGTAAACTTCCGTATCCAGCACCAGAACGTTCACGTTGCGGCCCGACGCCAGCACGTGATCCAGCCCGCCGTACCCGATATCGTAGGCCCAACCGTCGCCGCCCACGGCCCAGATGCTCTTTTTCACCAGCGCGTCGGCCACGTCACACAGATAGCCGGCCTCGGTTGTCCCCAGTTCCTTCAGCTTCGCTTTCAGTTCCTTCACCCGCTCGCGCTGCTCGTGAATGCCCGCTTCCGTCTTCTGGTCGGCATTCAGAATGGCCTGCGCCAGGTTCTCGCCCACCGCGAATCCCAGCTTCCACAACAGCTCGCGAGCGAACTCGTTTTGCTTATCGGCGGCCAGACGCATGCCCAGCGCGAATTCCGCGTTATCTTCGAACAGCGAATTCGACCACGCCGGTCCGCGCCCCTCTTCGTTCTGGCAATACGGCGTCGTCGGCAGATTGCCGCCGTAAATCGAAGAACAGCCCGTGGCGTTGGCCACCATCAGCCGGTCGCCGAAGAGCTGCGTCATCAGCTTCACATACGGAGTCTCGCCGCAGCCCGAGCACGCGCCCGAGAATTCGAACAGCGGCTGCAGTAACTGCACGTCTTTCACCTGTCCCATCGACAGAATCTTGCGGTCCGTCTCCGGAATCTTCAGGAAGAAGTCCCAATTCGCCGCTTCCGCTTCGCGAATCGCAGGCTGCGGCACCATATTGATGGCCCGGTGCTTCACTTCGCTCTTGCTCTTGGCCGGGCAGATCTCCACGCACAGTGTGCACCCGGTGCAATCTTCGGGCGCCACCTGCAGCGTGTACTTCCGGTCTTTCATGTCCTTCCAGCGGGCCGGAACCGCCTTGAACGTCGCCGGCGCGCCGGCAAGCTGGCTCTCGTCATATACCTTCGCGCGGATCACGCTGTGCGGGCACACCAGCACGCACTTCCCGCACTGTATGCACAGCTCCTCGTCCCATTTCGGGATTTCGAGCGCGATATTGCGCTTCTCCCACTGCGCCGTAGCCGTCGGGAATGTGCCGTCCACAGGCATGGAACTAACCGGCAGATCGTCGCCCTCGCCGGCGATAATCTTCGCCGTCACCTTCTGCACGAAATCGGGAGCCGCCGCCGGAACCGGCCGCCGGATATCGAACAGCGAGGTGACTTTCTCCGGAACCTTTACTTCATGCAAGTGATCCAGCGCCGCATCCACCGCGGCGAAGTTCTTCTTCACCACGCTCTCGCCGCGCTTGCCGTACGTTTTTTCAATGGAGTGCTTGATCGATTCGATGGCTTCCGCCCGCGGCAGCACGCCGCTGATGGCGAAGAAGCAGGTCTGCATGATGGTATTGACGCGGCCGCCCATCCCGGTCTTTTTGGCGACCTCGTACCCGTCGATCACGTAGAACTTCAACTTCTTCTCGATGATCTGGCGCTGCACCGTGCGCGGCAGATGGTTCCACACGTCGTCCGGCCCGTAAATGCTGTTCAGCAGGAATGTCGCGCCCGGCGCGGCCGCCTTAAGCACATCGAACCGCTCCAGGAACGAGAACTGGTGGCATGCCACGAAACTCGCCTTGGTGATGAGGTAGCTCGAATGCAGCGGCCTTGGCCCGAACCGCAGGTGCGACGTGGTCATCGTGCCCGACTTCTTCGAGTCGTACACGAAATACCCCTGCGCGAAATTGTCCGTCTCTTCGCCGATAATCTTGATCGAGTTCTTGTTCGCGCCCACCGTCCCGTCGGCGCCCAACCCGTAGAACAGCGCCCGCACCGTCCCCGCGACTTCCGTCGAGAATTCGGGGTCGAAATCCAGGCTCGTATGCGTAACATCGTCCGTGATGCCCACCGTGAAGTGATTCTTCGGCGATTTCTTCAGCAACTCGTCGAACACCGCCTTCACCATCGCCGGCGTGAATTCCTTCGACGCCAGCCCGTAACGCCCGCCAATCACCTTCTTGTTCACGCCCATTTCGGCCAGCGCCGTTACAATGTCGCAATACATCGGCTCGCCCGTCCCGCCCGGCTCCTTCGTCCGGTCCAGCACCGCGATCGCCTTCACCGATTCCGGAATCGCCGCCACGAACGTTTCCACCGCAAAAGGCCGGAACAAGCGCACCTTCAGCAGCCCGACCTTCTCGCCGGCAGCCGTGAGCGCTTCCACCGTTTCCTGCGCCACTTCCGCTCCCGAGCCCATCATCACGATGATCCGCTCGGCATCCGGCGCGCCCTCATAATCGAACAGGTGATACTGCCGCCCCACCAACTTGGCGAACTTGTCCATCACGTTCTGCACGATCGTCGGCGTCGCCAGGTAATACGGATTGCACGCTTCCCGCGCCTGGAAATAGACGTCCGGATTCTGCGCCGTCCCGCGTATCATCGGGCGGTTCGGATTGAGCGCCCGGTCGCGATGCGCCCGCACCAGGTCTTCGTCGACCATCGCCCGCATATCCGCGGTGGTGAGCTGTTCCACCTTCGCCACTTCATGCGAGGTCCGGAACCCGTCGAAGAAGTGAAGGAACGGAACCCGCGACTCGAGCGTCGCCGCCTGCGCTATCAACGCCATGTCCATCACTTCCTGCACCGAATTGGAGCTCAGCATGCCGAACCCCGTGGACCTTACCGACATCACATCGCTGTGATCGCCGAAAATCGAGAGCGCATGCGTGGCCAGGGCCCGCGCCGCAATGTGAAACACCGTCGCGGTCAATTCCCCGGCGATCTTGAACATGTTCGGGATCATCAGCAGCAATCCCTGCGACGCCGTGAACGTAGTCCCCAACGACCCGGTCTGCAAAGCTCCATGCAGCGCGCCGGCGGCGCCGCCCTCGCTCTGCATCTCGATCACCGTCGGCACGGTGCCCCAGATGTTGGTCTTCTGCTCAGCGGACCACTGGTCCGCCCACTCCCCCATGTTCGAGGATGGCGTAATCGGATAAATAGCAATGACTTCGTTGGTCTGATGCGCGACGTACGCGGCGGCTTCGTTGCCGTCGATGGTGACCTTCGGACGAATGTGGGCGGATGAGCTATTCAACTCTCCCCTCCTTACCAGTATGGGATTCACGTTCTTAAACCACATTATAAGGCCTGTATGTCGTAAAAATCTACAGATTTTTATGTCTGAAATACCTAATTAATGGTAAATCGCTGCATTGAAGGATGTTAAGCGGGGCAGCCAATCCTGGCTGGGGTCCCCTCTGGGGACGCCTTTCCAGGCGGCCGGCCCGTTGGGGACAAACGCGTCGTCCTCTGAAAGCTAGGTGTCGGGACCCAGCCGGCGAGCGGCGTGGCCGTAGCTTTGCCATCCTGCCGGGGCATCGATCAGGCGCATTTCATCTCCAATGTCCTAACTCCAACCTCTCGGAGGCGCAGTATACTGAAGCGATGAAGGCGCCAGTTAGTTTTCTGGTTCTCTCAGGTGCACTTTTCGCGCAGTCGAACAGCGGCACATACTCGCTCGGCGGTACGGTAGTGAACGCGGCGACAGGCGAGCCCATTCGAAACGCCGTAGTGACGGTTTCCAAAGCGCCTACTTCCCAGGAGCTGAGCGCATTTCAGGATGCCCTGAAAGCTGGGCAACCTCGTCTTCCTTTCCTCAGAAAATCTACGCTCTCGGGGCTTAGCGGGGATTACCAGATTACCGGGTTGCCCGAGGGTCACTACACGGTGAATGCGCAAAGACCGGGATTTGCGCCTCTGAACGCCGCCGAAGGACACGGACCGGCGCAGGTGGACCTTTCTTCATCCGCCAGTAACATAACCGTAAAACTTTCTCCCTTGGGAGTAATTGAGGGAACGGTGGCCGATCAGAACGGCGAGCCGGTGGACAGCGTCAGGATCGTGGCATTCACCTCGGTAATCGTAGAGGGCGAACGGTCGATCGACTCCAACCACAATGCGGTATGCGACGACCGCGGTCACTTCCGGATTTGGGAGCTCGAACCGGGACAATATTATTTGAAAGCCACGGGGAGAAATGGCGGAACTTACCTCTTCCTGGGGCAAGGCACGCCCCGCCCGAGTTCCTGGCTGAGTTTCGTGCAGGTATACGCCGGCGGCGCACGCACGTTCGATAGCGCCACGCCGATCGCAATCGGCGCCGGCACGCAGGCGCGGGCGGATTTTCGACTCGATCTGGTCCCGGCGGCAACCATTCGCGGAACGCTCGAGAACTACACGCTCCATCAAAGGGTAACGTTCTCTCTGCGGCAGGAGGGCGAAGATCTCGCGGACGACAGCCGCGTGAACCTCAGCACGACGACGGGGAGATTCGAGATCACCGCCGTTCCACCCGGCGATTACACGCTGACAGCGGAGGCCGGACAGGCGGCACGCGGCGAAGTACCGGTCCACGTTACCGAAAGCGGCATTACCGGCCTGACCATGCAGTTATGGCCGTCGGTGACGATACCGGTGAACGTGCACAGCAGCGGCCCGCCAGCGGCCAGGAAGTCTCCTGCCGAGCCGGACGCTGACGACGACACGCCGGCCGAACCGCATTGCGGCGTCCAACTGCGTACTCCACAAGGACAATCCTACGCCGTGCCGCAGAGGTTTGCGACGAGGTTTGGCTTACCGAATGCGGCCGATCTCTCAAATGTCCTCCCCGGCCGATATCGCGTCAGATTCTATTGCTCGGGCGGTTATGTTACTTCCGCGATGTTCGGTACGAGCGATATCCTGTCCAATCCCTCGATCGCCATCGAGCCGGGCGTGACGCCGCCACCGATCGAGATCGCCATGAAGCCCGGTGGCGGAACGATTCATGGGAAGTTCGCGGTGGACGCGGCACCCGCTCCCGGCGCCATCCTGGCCGTCCCGGCATTTTCTTCATCGACGGGCCCGATTTTCCAGCCGGCCGACGGCGAGGACAATGAGTTTGAAATCGAGAACCTGGCGCCCGGCGACTACACGCTCTACGCGTTCTCCACATTCGACCAGATCGAGTATCGCAGCCCGGCCTTCCTGCAAAAGCTCACGGGAGGCCTGACCGTTCACGTCGACGACGGAAAAACCAGTGAGGTCACTCTCGATAAGGTCGTGAAATGAGAACCGCGCTCCTGTTAGCGGCGATCAGCGCCTGCGCCGCCGCACAAACCTATCGCATCGCCGGCGTGTTGGTGGATGGCGAGACCGGGAAGCCGATTGGGCGCGCTCACATCACGCTCGCGAGCCTTCGCGAACCCCAGGCCTTCACTACCGCGGCCGACGGCGTGTTCTCGTTCGATGTCCCGCAGGGAAAATACAGCCTGAACACCGAAGTCCACAACTGGCACCAGGTGTACGGCATGTCTGGACCCGCATTAGGGTTTGGGCAGTCTATCATCACGGGACCGGATCAGGACACCGCGCGCCTTATCTACAAGTTTTTCCGGCCAGGGTCGATTTACGGCAAGGTGACGGACGATCGCGGAGACGGCATCGAGAACGCTACTGTGCAGGCAATCCGCGAGTATGTCGCCGGCGGCCGAAAAGTCACGGTTGTAGCCTCGACCGCGCGTACCGACGACCTCGGGAACTATCGCCTTGGTCCGGTAGCGCCGGGAACTTACTACCTGGTGGCCACTGCGGTGCCGTGGTTTACCCAGCCGCAACACGGCGTGCTCCAGACGGAAGGCGATTCAGCGCTGAATCTGGCTTATCCGGCCACTTACTACCCCGGTACCACCGACCCCGGACAGGCCGGCCGGCTGAAAGTGCAATCGGGCGGCGAGACACAAGCGAACCTGGCAATGTCGTCAGTGCCCGCGGTCGCGGTACATCCGGTGTGCTCAGTCGAAAACTGCAGCGGATCGATCAGCTTTTCCGCGATTGGCCCAGGCCGTCTGGAGGCTTTGGTCACCAACAGTTACTTTCTTCGGGATATGCCAGTCCGCGGAATCGCGCCGGGGCGTTATGTAGTGCGGGTTACCGGCGCGGGCGGATCGATGCGTAAGGTATTGGACCTGGCAGGCGGCGATGCATCGCTAAGTGTCTCGTTTCAGCCGCCGCCGAAAGTTACCGGCGCCGTGACATATAGGAACGGCATCAAGCCGCGAGGCCCGGTATATATCACTATGGTGAATGAAAACACGAACACAGCGGTAGGGCTGGCGATTGGGGCTGACGGCAGCTTCAGCTATGCCAACCCTCCCATGGCGCGATTGCGGCCGGTGTTCGGAGGCGCCGCCGGCTTCTTTATCTCGGACATGTCCGCAACGGGAACGGAAGTCCGCGACGGAGTTTTCGAGGTGATGGAAGGTTCGCCCGTGGAACTGACGATCGAGGTGAGCAACGATGCAGGGAGGGTAAAAGGGTTGGTGATGAACGGCGACAAACCCGTGGCCGGCGTGCTGGTAGTGCTCGCCCCGCGTGACAGGCCGACGGCCAAGATCCTGCCCCGCGGCTTTCAGACCGATAGCGACGGGAGCTACGATTTCACCAACGTGCCGGTGGGCGATTATCTGCTGTTTACCTCCGGGCAGATGGATCTGGAGTACGCCGCGCCCGAGGCGATTAAGCCTTATCTGGCCTCCGCCGCGCCGGTAAGCATCGAAGCGCACCAGGTGCTGAGCGAGAACCTGAAGGCGCCGGCGAAATAGACGCCAGTTCGAGAGAGTCGCACCAATCGCCTCTCCAATGCTACAGCAACGGGTATCTGGCAGCAGCCTGGCCGTCGACCCCATCGCGAACCTCTTGTATTTTGACGACTCTACTCCCGGCCTCCAACTCATCGAAACCATCCGCCGCCGAATCCGTCATAGTAGAAGCATGTCTCGCTATCCGGCCGTTCTCCTTCTAGCCTGCGCGCCGATGCTCGCTCAGGAGTACACCATTTCCACCATTGCCGGCGCGGGAGTAGCGGGCGCGGTCTTCAACTACCCGACCTCCATCGCCGTGGATTCCGGCGGCGACCTCTACATCGCCGACTGGAGCGGCTACATTCGCAAGCTCTGGGCAAAGCAAGACAAGGTCACCATCGTCGCCGGGACCGGGGTCCTGGGGTACAGTGGCGACGGCGGTCAGGCAACCGGCGCCATGATCGGGAAAGCCATCGCCCTCGCACTGGATGCCGACGGCAACCTCTACATCGCCGACGGAGATAACAATCGCATCCGCCGCGTCGACGCCATAACCGGCATCATCACCACCGTCGCCAGCCAGGGCGTCTCGCAACCCACCGGAGTCGCGGTCGATTCCGTGGGCAATATCTACTTTTCGAGCGGCTGGGCACAGGTTTTCAAGATTGCCGCCGGCACGGGCGCCATCGAGCACATCGCCGGTCAGTTCATCACCAGCTACGGCGGCGACGGCGGCCCGGCCACCAACGCGCTCTTCTGGGATCCCATTCCAGCCGCCGGCAACGACGTCGGCGACATCTTCATCGCGGACTTCGAGAACTCCCGCATTCGCGAAGTGAAGGCCGATACCGGAATCGTCAATACCGTCGCCGGCACCGGAAACTGCGTTCCCGGACCCGCGCCCTTGACTGCGCTGGTTTGTCAGGCGGGTTTTAGCGGTGACGGCGGACCGGCCACCAGCGCCACTCTGAATTATCCTTCGGGAGTGGCGGTGGACCTCATGGGCAACCTCTACATCGCCGACACCATCAATCACCGCATACGCCGCGTGAGCGCGACGACAGGTTTCATTGAGACCATCGCGGGCAACGGCGTGAACGGGTACACCGGCGACGGCGGGCCGGCGACCGCGGCGGAAATCAGCTTTCCGGCCAGCATCGCGCTGGATCGCCAGGGGAGAATTTACTTTTCGGACGAGAATAACGAAGTCGTTCGCGTGTTGACTCCGATTACTTTGCAACCGCCGCAAGGTGGCAAAGGCGTTCGACGCGTTCCCCGGCGCGAATAGAGCCCCCTAAACTAACAGGATGCTGAAAAACACTGGAAATGACAGCCGCTGATGAACGCCTGATAAACGCCGATTGAAAACAAACAACTTATCCGCGTTCATCTGCGTTCATCTGCGGCCCATTTGCCTTTTTCAGCAGCCTGCTAATCTAGCGACACCGCCGCCGCAACCACGTAGCCTTCGTTCCCCTCACCTCGTTTCGCCCGGCAAAGAGCGCTTGTGGGCCGCTGGCGCCGGAAAACCATCGGGCCAGCTCCCGGCGCTTTTTCCCGGCCGGCTTTTCCAGTACCCCGCGGCGAATCTCGGCCAGGGTAAGCGAAGAGATAAACAGATCCTCATCGGCCTGCGCCGCCATCCACGCGACTAACGATTGCGAAGGCATGGGCTCGGTGGCATTGCCGATGATGTTCGTGTCGAGAAGATAGCGGCTCACAACTCTACTTTGCGGCTCGGAGTTGGCGGACCTTTAATTTCGAGATCGGCCCCAACCAGCGGCGACGCCGCAGCGCGTCGAGAACACCGCCCTTGGCGGACGGTTCACCCGAGATCGTGCTCAGTATCGCCGAACGAATCTCATCGAATCGGCATCATTCTCCGCGAGGCGTCTCGCGACCACGCGGATCAACTCGCGATCCGCCGCACGCCCGAGAACTTCGAAGCGCGCCGAGCCTTGTTGGCTGAGGCGCTTCGTGTATCGTTGGAGCGCGCGTTTTTGGTCCTCACAACTCCCCGGGGCGCACCTCGCGCTACGAAGTTTGACTTCCTCAGCTCTTTTGAAGCCAGGGAGGCGACACCAGCCAACTGGCAGGGAACGCGTCGTCCTCTTCCGCGGACACGATCGTTCCCTGGTGGTAGAGAATCCGCCATCCCGCCGGATTGCTCTGCCAAATCGTCATGCGACGCGTGACGCGCTCAACCTGCCGCAGCGTGTACGTGAAAAGATACGTGTCGGGACCCAGCCGGCGAACTGCGTGGTCGTAACTTTGCCATCCCGCCGAAGCCGCGTCGACAGGCGGATGCTTTTCCAGCCCGTCTAGAATAAATTCACGGCTGTAGCGCCGGCCCGATGCGCTCGTCTCCCAATACTCGGGCGCCACCACTTGTTCGAACTCGGCGCGCGTCGCACCGAATGCCGGCGTGTGGAAGATCGGCTCGCGGCGCTTGAGCTCTTCCAGCACCGAAAGCAGATCCGCGTCCGTATGCGAAAACGGCGGCCGATTGGACATATCCTATTTTAGAGTCGGATCGCCGCGCTCGGCGATGTTATCTTCAATCTTATGGATTGGTTCGACGACGAGACCTTTTGGCGCGAGTTGTATCCCTACATGTTTCCGCCGGAGCGCTTTGCCGTCGCGGGCGAGCAGGCGGACCAGTTGATCGCCTTGACTAAGTGCACCGCCGGCGCGGCGCTTGACCTCTGCTGTGGACCCGGACGCCACGCTATTGCCCTCGCCCAGCGAGGTTTCGCAGTAACCGGTGTCGATCGGACAGCCTGCCTGCTGGACCGGGCGCGGGAACGTGCGGCCCTCCAAGGGGCTGCTATCGAATGGGTGCTTGAGGACATGCGGCGCTTCTGCCGTCCCGAGGCTTTCGATCTCGTCTGCAACCTGTTTACTTCGTTTGGTTATTTCGACAACCGGGCCGACGATCTGCAAGTCTTGCGCAACCTGCACGCCAGCCTGAAAGACAGCGGCGTGCTCGTCATGGAGATGATAGGCAAGGAGCGGCTCGCCCGCGTCTGGCAAAGCGCGATATGTACCGAGCACCCTGACGGATCCATGCTGATCCAGCGCCCCAAGGTTGTCAAAGACTGGTGCCGCATCCAAAATGAATGGACCATTATCCGCGGTGGCCGCGCGCAAACTTTCTGCTTCGAACACGCCATCTATTCGGGCTGCGAACTGAGAGATCTGCTGCTTGCCTCCGGCTTCTCGGAGGTGCAGTTGTTTGGGAGCCTCCTTGGCGCACCTTACGATCTGGAGGCCAACCGCCTGGTGGCTGTTGCCCGGAAGACTCGTCGTTGAGCCTATCGCTCGACGGCCGGCAAAGCCAACTCGATAATAAGTTCCGCTTGGGGAGATTACTCCAGCAAGTTCCTCGACCCTTAGTCGAAGAACCCGCGATCTTCTTCCGACAAGCGTGCCTTCGCCGCCTGTACCCGAAACGTCACGCCGAGCCCTGGCCGGTCCCAGACGTCGATGAACCCCTTCTTCATAATCGGGTCCGGCAGCCCGTCCACAATGTCGTACCACCACTCCGGCTGGCCCACCGGATACTCGAAGGCGATATAGTTCTGCGGCAGCACGGCCGCTAAGTGCACGTGCGCCGCGAGCCCGATCAATCCGTCGAAGATCCCATGAGGAGCCACCAGGATGCCATGAAGATCGGCGTACTCCGCGATCCATTTCATTTCCGCCAGTCCCCCGACGTCCTCCGGATCTGGCCCAATCACGTTGATGGCCTGTTTCTCGATCAGGTCCTTGAAATTCTCTCGCAGGTAGATCTGCTCGCCGGTATGTATGGGAAGCGAAGTGCTCTGGGTGACCTCGCGAAATACTTCGGCGTTGGGATACGGCGTATAGTCGCCGGTAATGATGTCCTCGATCCAGGTGATGTGCAGCGGTTCCAGCGCCCGCGCGAATGTAATCGCGTCTTTCACCGTCCAGCCAGGCCCGCAGTCGAGCGCCAGGCCGATCTCATCGCCCAGCACCTTCTTCATGGCTTCCACGCACGCGATAATCTCCGCCAGCCCGCGCTCCGTCAGCAGGCCCCGATCCGCGTGCGCCGGCCCCGATCGCGGTTCGTCGTACCACCCGTCGGGCATCGCGCGCATCATCGCGGGATCGTGAAAGCCGACCGCTTGCTTGATGAGCGTGAAACCTTCCTTGGCCTCTTTCATCTTTGCCATGTTCTCGGCGTAGTCGCGCGGCGTTTGGCCCGTCATCGGGAAACGAACGCCCCCGTTGTACGCGCGGACCCGGTCCCGGATCTTGCCGCCGAGCAGCTTGTACACCGGCGCCCCCAACGCCTGCCCCGCGATGTCCCAGAGCGCGATTTCGATGGCGCTCACGGCCGCCCCCCAGGGCTTGAACGCGCCCATCCGCCGGATCTTCATCATGACCCGATTCACATCCGTCGGGTCTTCGCCGAGAAGATAGTCCCGATAGAAGAGGACCATCGGCTTCAGGTACGATTTGACGGATTCGGCCTGGCCATAACCGGAGATGCCTTGATCCGTCACGATGCGAATCACCGGGTTCCGGCCGATGATGGCGCACCGCAGATCGGTGATCTTCATGGGCGCGCGCCCGGTGCGCCGCCCCGTCTCGCTCTGCTGAGCCGATAACGTCGCCGCTGCCGCCGCAGCAGTCAACGACCCGAGAAATCCCCGTCGCGTCCGATTCGCCACGAAGTCCTCCTTCGCTCGACCCCTTAGTCTACACCCAGCCCGCATCCTTCCCGTCAGAGAGTATGGATATAATCAGCCCAAGGAGGGTGCCGTGCGTTATCTGATCCTGCTCTCGCTTCTGACAGTCTCCGCCGCACCGGCTGCCGACCGCGCCACGCTCACCGGCAGGGTTACTGACAATCAGGGCAATCCGCTTGCCGATGCGACGGTGATGATCTACCACGCCGGCGTCAAGGTCGGCTACAGCACTTACTGTCCCAGTTGTTATACCGACTGCGGAAAACGCGCCGTAACGGATCGCGCCGGCTCGTACACCATTGCCAGCCTCGATCCCGATCTGCTGTTTGAGCTGGCGGTGATTCACGACGGCCACACGGCAACTTTCGTGAAGAAAGTAAATCCCTCGGCGGGTCCGGCGCCGGTTGCCGTGCTTACTCCCCGCGCCGCGGTGGACGATCCGGAGCGCATATTTCGCGGACGCGTAGTGGAGGCCGGCGGCCGTCCCCTGCGTCTGGCGGTCATCGAGCCGTTCGCCCTCGAAGCCGACATGGAGGGCCGCGGTCCGGTAAGCATCTACGGGACCATAAATGGGCTCGAACCAATGACCCTCACCAATGCCAATGGGGAATTCGAACTGGCCTATGCGCGCAAGGCCATCGCCATGTTGGCGTGGGTGGAAGCGCGCGGCATGGCGCCCAAACTGGTGAAGTTGACAGCCGGAGCGGAACGCGCCAGCATCGCCGTTTCCGATGGCGCGGTGGTCCGCGGGCGGCTGCTGAATCACGGCAAGCCGGTGCCCAACGCCGAGATCGGCATGATCCCGCGCAACCGCGGGGGCGGCGGCATGCACCTGCAACTCATAGGCGATCCCTACGACGAAATCCGCATTGGCACGCAGGCGGATGGCTCGTTCGTCATCACCAACGTGCCGGCGGGGGTCGATTGGTATCTGTACGGCAAAATGGAATCGCTCGCCGCGCTCGGCGGGACTGCGCCGGTGGAATGCACCACCGGCAAAGACGGCGAGGAACTGAATTTGGGCGACATTGCGATTCAGCCCGGCCACCGCGTGCGCGGCAAGGTGACCTTGAGCGATGGCGCGCCGGTCGCCGGCGGCATGCGGGTAAACATCTCGTCGGAGAAAGCCTGGGATACTCAGACGGTGCCGCTCGCCTCCGACGGGCAGTTTGAATTCATCGGCGTTCCCAGCGGAAAATACCAGATCTTTGCATCCGTACGCGGCTATCAGGCGGCGGAGGACAGCGGCTTGCTCGAAGTTGACCGCGATATAGACAATTTTGTCCTGGCCCTGAATCGCGCCACGGGACGATAGGCTGGCTCACGGTTCTCGGCCAGCTCGCAGTCACTCCGATGCGGGTGCCGCGGATGCTCGAACAGCATGCTGAACGCAGGGACCCTCGCTGACGCCGGACGAGGATGGGCACCACCGAACATCCCCCACACTGCGGGCCTTGTCGACCCAGTGAACCGGTCCGTCTTTTGCTTAATGGGTTAAGTTGGCCGACATCCGCCTGAGCCAACTCCGCAGCTTGCACGCTTTTCGTCCACTTGACGTGAGCGGGACTTCACGGGAGTGATCGCCGAAATGTCGCTCACCGCTCTCTCCGAGTAGGCGACCATCTGACCCGAGCGCTTTCGGGCGGGGATGGTAAACGCTACGCCGTCAGGCAGGATCTGACTATTGGTAACCCGTCAACTTCCGGATGTGCCGTGATTCAGGAGCAAACCGTTTCCTGATCGGATAAACTGACAGCATCACTCATATATGCCGGCCGACTCCCAGGCTATAGGACCGCGTGGTGGAAGTTCTGCGAGTCCGGCATTACAGCGAGCTATTCGGACAGAAGCACTTTGAGTCAAAGAGGAGAGAGCGGCGATGGCGTTCCGGGTGTTCGTAACGGCAATGGCCTTCCTGCTGGTGGTCTTCTTCTCCAGCCAGTTCCTACAGATGATGCTCCACGGGATGATCGAGGGGTACTGGCACTGGCTGACACCGCCGGTTGCCCTGGGGCTCGCAGGAGCCGCCGGGCGCTACGCGTGGATCCACTCGTCCGCCCTGCCGCGCGGAATGTTCGCCGCCGCGTTCCTGGGCGGCGTCCTGGTAGGCGGCATCGGATTCATCGGCGGTTTCTTCGGCCCCATCCTGCTGGACCCTGGAGCCAACCAGGGGCCGCTGCTGGGCATCTTCACCGGTCCGCTGGGATTCGTCGTCGGTGCGATCGGCGGAGCGGTCTACTGGTGGTCCCGCCACGACCGGACCATTCCGCCCGAATTATAGCCGCGGCCGATGGCAGCAGCCGGCCAATGTCTTGTCTTGAGGACAATGCCGATCGGGACCAGCATCAAGTTTCCTTTTCGTTCGAAGTTGACTTACTCAGCGCGGAACCGCTTGTGGGAGCAGGGGAAGGGGCGTCTCGCGAAACCCTTGCATTCTCGATGCGATAAAAGAGCCATCGGCGGAGCGCCGAATTCCACTTTCGACCGAACTGGAAAAAGGTAGTGATTGACCGGTTATCGCCGTCATCCAAGAGTTGAGCCAGCAGTGCAGCGCCGAGTCAGTTCGACGAGATGGCGTTTATAACCGGCCAATGTTCTGGAAAGCGCCCTACTTCGTGAAGAGCACGTCGACGGGCTTTCCGGTCTCCTGATCCACAGTAAGCATGAAGCATTCCCAAGTCCACGCGACCAGGAGTCCGTCGCGCCAAGCCACGTTGGTGAAAATGTCGTTGGAACCGGGTGCTGATGCCGCCCACACAACGGTACCGTCCGATTTCACTCAAACCCACCGCATAGCGGGCAGAGATTGGCCGTATAAGGCGACTATACGTCCACATGGTAGTGGGTCAATCCGGCCCACTTACCGTTGCGTTAACATAACTATCGGAAGTGCGCAGAGCGCCTCGCCGGAACCGGTGTGCCCCGTGCACATTCGAAGCCTGCAAGTACGATAGCGGTACACTGAGAACTCCGGACAACAAACCCGAATTCTGGAGGGAGCGCAACTTGCAAAAATCTCTATTCGTGGTTCCGCTTTTCGCTTCGCTTGTCCTTGCCCAGCCATTGGTCATCAGCCGGGTGACCGTGATCGATGCCACAGGTAAGCCAGCTCAGCCGGACATGACCGTCGTGATTGAACACGGCAGGATTGTGTCGATCAGTCCGTGGAAGCAGGCTAAGGGCCCGGAAAATGCGCAGGTCGTCGACGGTGCGGGCAAGTTTCTCATTCCCGGTCTGTGGGACATGCATGGCCACGGTGCTGCCGAGACGTGGACCCATGGCCTGCTTCTCGCGAACGGCGTCGTCGGAGTGCGCGACATGTTTGGCCCGGAAGATGCGAACGGGTGGCGTGCAAAGCACTCCGCCGATCAGAGGCCCGCACCCACTATCTTCTTCGGCAGTCCTATCCTTGACGGACCGGAACCAGTTCTCCCGACCTTCATCTCCGTCGCTACGGAAGCGCAAGGGCGCGAGGTGGTGGACCGATACAAGGAGCACGGCTCGGACTTCATCAAGGTCTACTCTAGAATGCCTCGCGAGGCCTACTTCGCAATCGCCGATGAGGCCCACAAACGCGGAATCTCATTCGTCGGCCACGTCCCGTATTCGGTTACGGCCGCGGAAGCATCGGACGCGGGCCAGAAGTCCATGGAACATTTGATGGGAGTTGAAGTGGCCTGTTCCAATCGGGAGAAGGCGTTGACGGCCGAAGCTCCCAGAACATATTTCGCCATGCTTCGCAGGGACGAGCTTGCATTGCAGACCTACGACGATGCCACGGCCCAGGCCTTGTTCGCACGCTTCGTGAAGAATGGGACCTGGCAATGCCCGACCCTCACAATCATTCGAATGAACGCCAAGCTGAACGATGCGAAGCTCTGGACTGACGATCGATTTAAGTACGTACCCAAGAGCGAGCGAGCGGACTTCGATCCCCGCAATCCCCCTTACGGAGGCGCAACGAAGGAGGACTTGGCCGCGTTTCAAGTCAAATTCCGGAAAGACCTGAAGCTCCTCGGCCGCATGCACCGCGCGGGAGTCGGCATCCTTGCCGGAAGCGACTCGTTCAACCCTGACTGCTTTCCCGGCTTCAGCCTGCACGACGAGCTTGCGCTGTTGGTCGAGGCCGGGCTGTCGCCAATGGCGGCTCTACAGGCGGCTACCAGCAACGCCGCGCGATTCATGGGGCAGCTCGATCGCCGGGGAACCATCGAGACCGGTAAGATCGCCGATCTCATTTTGTTGGACAAGGACCCACTCGCCGATATCCACAACACACGCGCCATCCAAGCGGTCGTGCTCAGCGGTAAACTCATGAAACGCGCCGCGCTCGACGCGATGCTGGCAGAAGCGGAGGCCGCCGCCAACAAATGAATGCCGTCCGAAATAGATACTTTCATCTGAGGCGAGCGGCGGAGACCACGACCCGAGCCTAATCTAAATCATCAAACCGCCTTTGGGTTTGCTGTACGATACAGTATCGAATAATAACCACTTGGACGAAACACGCCCTAATCGTTGAAGTGACGCTTTCCGAATGGCTCCTGGATGGTCAGGAAATCCGGAAGCTTACCTTCTTGCAAAATAGTTTCCGGATGCGCCGTGACTCGTTCCTTATGCCACGCACCCAAGGCACGCTAGCAGCGGTCGCCATGTATGGCAGCCTGTACATAGCCTACGCTACACTGGTCGGAATCTGGAACCGGGAAGGTGAACTCGGCTTGGCGCTCGACCTCACAAGACCCCGTTGAATTGGAGCAAACATGCTACGCGGCACGTTGTCTTTTCTAGCCATTGCGGCCACGCTTGCCGCGGTGGACGGCCCCAAGGTAACCCCCGCTGAACAACAGGAGGAGGCCCGATGGCTGGCATCGTTGGGTATCAAACCAACTGCCGTCTGGCCGCTGGCAGATCCTTTCGCCGAGCCCTTCACGCGCCGCTCGCTGGTGGTGCCGACTGCTTGGTACCGCCAGTTCTTCCAGAACCGGCCGCAGACCTTGCGCGCCGATCAATTCCGGGAAGATATAAAGCTGCTGCACAGGGTCATGGCCACGGTCTATGGCGGCTGGGACTCCGCGCAACGCCTTGGCTGGAATTGGGGCGCCTTCTTCAAAGACTGGGACGCCGCGCTCGGCGCACGCGCGAGCGATGAAATCCCCCTGGCGGACGCGTTCGCGGCCTGGCGCAAGTTCATGCAGGTGCAACTAGACAATCACTCCGGCCCGGTGTTTAGAGACGACGCGATCATGGGCCACGCCGGATCCTGGAGCGCCGTCCTGTCCACTGAGCCCGCCGCCCCCTGCACCGAATTCCGCAACGCCAAAGGCATCGTGTACCCGATCGCGGCTTCCGACCCGGCCCAGCGCCCGAAGAGGCGCCACGACATCGCTGGTAAGCCCGTTTCTTATCTTGTGACCACGACGGCCAAGGGTCCCATAGTAGCGGTGCACTGCGGCGGCGCATGGATTCCGGCGGAAGCGGCCTGGATGCCCGCTGACGCCGAGCGCGAAGCGAACATCATGGCGCTGGCACAAACCGAAAAAGACGTTCCCAGCTTTCGCTCCATCTCACCGCAGATCGGCTACATTCGTTTCCCGACTTTTTCGAAAGCCAACGTCGAGCGCATCATGAAGCTGGAAGGGACCCTGAACGGCCTCAAGCACGATGAGGAACTGATCATTATCGACCTGCGCGACAACGGCGGCGGCGACAACCGCATCGAGGCGCTCAAGAACTGGATCACGATCCCAGCGGTCGAGTTCAAGGTGCGGGTGGGCGAATCGTGCCTCTATCCGCCGCTGCGCTGGGGCTACAGCCAAGTCACCTCCGCCGGCCTGCATCCGCCCATCAGCGAAACCCTCCGCCGGGATTTGCAGACCGGCTTGGACGCACTGTCGCAGGAAGATGCTCCAGGCTGCCCAGCCAAATTTGTCGAGAGCGCGTCGAACTGGAGTTATGTGCAGCACCAGTATCCCTCCAAGCCCACCGGTAAGACACGTCTGCTCGCGCTGGTGGACGATCAGTGTGGCAGCGATTGCGAATACGCCGCGATGCTCATCGCGGCCGTTCCCGGCAGCGTGATCGCGGGAGTCAACACGTTTGGCGTTGGCCAATTCATCCAGCCGGGCTACTTTGTTCTGCCGAACACGCGACTGGTGTTCCGGGTGGCGCTCGGCACGTCGGACATGTATGGCGATGGACGCTCGTTTGACGGCTATGGTCTTGACGTCGATCTCGTGCTGGCCAGGCAGAAAGACCAAGGCCCAGAGAGCATAGTCGCCCTAGCTAAGCGGCTTCTGGCGGCGCCTTAGCTGCGGGCTGGCGGCAAAGTGTCCAACTAATCGACTGACCCGGGAAGGCGGAGCTTCGATATCGTCAATCCAGAATTGGCAGTGTAGGTATAGATCCCGTATCGTCCGCCACTCGGAAGTTATCCCGAAACACCCTCTGGTTGAAGTCGGTCCTCCCTTGTCGCGCAGCGTTTACCGATATTTCGCTCCGGTCGGAATAACGCGCCACTCGGAGAATGGGCTGAATTCAGTCGCCGCGAAGGATTTCTCCCGTGAAACGCCGCTCACGTCAATTGGAGCGTCCCGGAAGTCCATGTTGACGAGGAGTCCTCATGTCGTGCACCTGATCTCCCGCCGGTGCGGTTCCCGGCGACAACCATCGGGAAGCCGGAGCGGCCAAATAGCGGCAGACTCCCGACAAGTAGGCCTTTATCGAAGTGACTCGTCAAACCGAACCGGATCGCCCAATAGTTCGCTGGAGAGGGCGCCCTAGATACCCGGATTCGCCAACATCTTCCACGCCCAAACCATGGATCGGAAATCGCCACTGAATGAACCGGCCGAGGCAGTCGCCTCGTGAATAGATTCGCCCTGGTGGAAACGGCCGACCGACCGCCATCAACGGCGAGCAGGCCAGCCCCCTCACAACTCCCCGATCAACCGCCCCAGCTCCCGCTTCATCTCCGCCTTCTCGAACCGCACCCGCTCGCCATGCCCCGGCAAGACCCACTCGAATTCGTACCCCGCCAGCAGCTTTACCGACGCCACCTGCTGCCGCCACGAATACCAGCACACATCGCGCGACGCGTTCAGCCGCCCCCGCGCCCTGCTCCACCACAAGTGATCGCCCGAAAACAAAAACCGCCCGTCATGTAGTAGCGCGCAATGCCCCGCCGTGTGGCCCGGAGTGGGAATCGCCAGAAATCCCGGCGCCAGCTCCCGCGCCTCGAACCCTTCCATCACCCGTTCCGCCCCCGGCTGCGCCGCCAGTTCCAGCCGATGGACAATCCGCGCCGCCCCGAACACGTCCGCGTACCGCTCCGCATCCGCCACATCGTCGCGATGAGTCAGAAAGATGTACCGCACGCCGCCCATCTCCGCCAATCGACGCGCCAGGCGCTCCACATACCGTGGCGAATCGATCAGCCAGTTCCCCGCCCCGTGCTCCACGAAATAGCTGCTGCCCCCGAACGATTTCGGCGACGCGAATCCGCAATACCACACCCGCGGCGCCACCGGCCACGGAAACTCCTCCACCGCCAGCTTCGCCCCGCGTTTGTCCGCCGCTCCGATCGAAGCCGTCGGACACGCCACCAGCGCCCGGAACGCCGCCCGCTCTTCCCCCGCATCGCGCGGCTGGAGCCTCACGTAAGAGTACTCGCCCGTCTCGCCGAACGTCGCCGGCGCAATCTGCCGGCACGTGTCGCAGTCGATGCACGTCGCGTCCACGAAGAACGGCCCCTCCACGTTTTCCGCCAGGGAGCGCGCCCGGTCGGCCATGGTCCCAGCATGCCACACGCGGGCTATACTGAAGCCGTCATTCCATGGACGCCATCGAGATCGCCGATTTCGCACCCCAAGGCGTCACCCTCATCCCCGCTAGCGCGCCCGATTTCGACGCCCACGCGCAGGCCATCCTCGGCGACCACGCGTCCCCCGCGCTCGATCTCGCGCCCTACCTCGCCATCGTGCGCAACCAGAACTCCCGCACCGTCGTCGCCTACACCATCGCCTGGACCGCGACCCTGCGCAACGGCGCCAGCCGCGTCAAGTACACGCAGTTCAAATTCCCCGACTCCGTGGCCGGCACCAGCAACGGCCTCTCGCTCCTCGAAAGCCGCGAAATCCGCAGCGGCGAACAGCGTCTCCATGGCCTGGGATTCGAACTCTGGCCGCCGGAACACACCCGCGCATACCGCGAGTACGGCCTCGCGGAAGCCCTCGAATGGGGCGCCGTGACCCGCATCGAGATCGCCCTCGACGCCGTCATCTTCGACGATGGCGCGCTCCTCGGCCCCGACCGTTCCCGTCTCGCCGAACACTTCATCGAGTTCGTGCGCGCCAAACAGACGGCCTATCGCGATATCCTCGTCGCGCTCGAAAACGGCAGCATCAACGACGACGCGTTCGCGCCCCTGCGCGCCATCGTCTCCACTCCGCCGCCGGCCTTGCCTATGGATCCGTTTTCCATCTACTCGCGCATGGCCGCCGAGGAAATCCTGAATTTCCACCGCCGCGTCACGATCGAAGTATTTCGCCGCACCTTCCGCCGCGAGCCCTTCACCATCAGAAGACCTTCCGAAACGTCAGATTGATCCGCGCCGCTCCCGTCAGCGGATGTTCCCCCGCCTTAAGCGGCGCCACGCCGTGATACACGAATCGCGCCGGCCCGCCCCACACCACCACGTCGCCGCTCACCACCCGCATCCGCCGCACCGCATCGCCGCGCTTCCTGCCGCCCCACAGAAACGTCGCCGGCAAACCCAGCGACACCGACACGATCGGCGACCACGCATCTTTCTCATCGCGATCCTGGTGCAGGCCGAGTTTCGATCCCGCCGTGTAGCGATTAATCAAACACGCGTCCGGATCGTAATTCGCGAACCCTCCTTCGGCCGCCGCCCGCGCCGCGAGCGCCAGAAATCGCGCAGGAATCGCCGGCCACGCCTCGCCCGTCGCCGGATCGCGCGCATCGTACCGATACCCCGTCCGGTCCGACACCCACCCCACGCGCCCGCAATTCGTCATTGCCACCGAGATCGTGAATCCCCCCGGCGTCACCAGATGCCGGAACGGCGCGCGTTCCGCCACCCGCTCCGCGTCCCGCACAAGTTCCTCTGCTTCCCCCGCCGCGAACCCCCGCAGCCACACTGCGCCCTCTTCCAACACCTCCCGCCCCACCGCCCCGTCATCATCGAACAAAGGAGTCACCCTTCCAGCGTACCG
>Ga0181521_10002830_pt1 | contig 20730 bp, 20 predicted proteins | sample PEATcosm2014_Bin_32_FD_119764 | JGI IMG/M metagenome (GOLD analysis project Ga0181521, IMG submission 119764) | Peatland microbial communities from MTU Mesocosm Facility, Houghton, MI, USA - PEATcosm2014_Bin02_60_metaG | ecosystem: Environmental > Terrestrial > Soil > Wetlands > Peat | place...
AGATTACAATCAAAATTGCACGCGGGGGGTGGCTAGTGTATGAGACCCCGATTTCTTACTACGGGCGGACGTACGCAGAGGGAAAGAAAATTACCTGGAAGGATGGAGTTCGAGCGCTCTGGTGCATCTTGCGTTACGGATTCTTTTCTGGCCACGCCGGGAACTCTCCGCGCGCCTGACGACAATCGGGGCGAGGAACTAGGATAAAATCTTGAGACTTGCGCAGTGAATGGGATCAGAGAATGCACAAAGTACGGAGTATTTCCAATCCGTTGACAGATTGCAGACCAATTAGGAATGGGCATTCTGCCCCCGACAAGGGCTCTCGCTCAGTCTTCGCAAAGGTCCGAGAAACTTGATCCTTTTTGTTTCCATCGCCGCCACGCCAGACTACCTTGTTTCCCGCTTCATTTGATATCACTCTCGGATTTGGCAAGTATCTTCTATTATCTGACCGAAACGCCGATCTCAGTGTTTAGTCGAGCGTTGTAGGCCTTAACCTAAGGAGTCCATTCGAGAAACAGTTGGCCATGGCTGGTAATTTGTTGGCCAAAAGTAATCTTGGGCCGTCCGAACCGTCGAATTCATCGAGAAAGATCAGCCATGCCGGCCATGCTCAGCCGTTTTTGTGGGTACGTGAGTCCCTATTTGGGAACCCCAATGCAGAATTGACCCAAGGTATTTCTTGCTGCTCACTTGTGCTTTGAGCGGTTAGGTGCTTTAGCAGTTGTTTCTTTGACGGTGATAGGAGCCTTGGTCTAACCTGCATTCATTCCGCAACTCGGTTTAAATCGGGGTGACCTGCTTATGAAGCTGCGAGTATGAACCGACCGATAACTATCGTGATGTATCACTATGTGCTCGACCTGGAACGCTCCCGCTTGCCTGTGATGCAGGATCTTTCGGTCGAACGCTTCCGCCGTCAACTCGATTGCATCCAGACCGATTACATTCCCATCGCCGACAAGAATTCGCGGCGGATGTAGTTTACGTCCTTAATCAGGATGGGCGCTTCTGCACCAAGCGGAAGCGGTCTCTCGAACGCGTAGCCAGGACCAACACTCTCGACAGGGAGTATAGTGTGGATCGGTTTCATGTCGGAGGGCCGTATCGCAAGCAGAATTGGTATGTCGCTTTAGTTTCCGCCTACATTATCTAATTTCCAAACCTGGCGATTTTGGATCCGCAGCCGGTTGCTGTTGTACCGTGATGCCCTATTTCATTTGCAGCATCCTGGAACTGCCAGTGGCTCCTACGCGGGATTACGCGCTGTTCAATATTCTAAACGAACATTCGACCGAACTCCGACAACGACTGATCGACCTCAGCATGGAGACGGCCAAAACCGAACGCTTACGAATTATGGGCTCATGAGTTTCGTTGCCCATACCGATTACATAGCGTGTTTTGGCTCCTTTTGGACGTTTGAAGATTCCAGAATACCATTGGAGGCAGTTGGAATAGATCATGCGATCGCTAATCTCTCTGACTTTCGACGACGGATTGCGATGTCAGTTTGAACGAGCTCTTCCCATTCTCGATCAACACGACCTGCCAGCTACGTTTTTCCTGGTCGCCAACACCGACCCAATCCTCATGGACGGATGCTCACACCCTGACTGGAGGAAGACTGATTGGAGCACGAACGACATCCAGCTTTTCAGGAGCATGGTTCAGCGCGGGCATGAAATTGGTGCGCACGGCGTGCACCACACACGCGCATATTTGGACAAAGACCCGAAGGTCGAAGCGGAGGGGTCGAAGAAGTGGATTGAGGATCGGGTGGGAGCGGAAATCTCGTCGTACTGCTACCCGCTTAGCCATTTCACCTACCCCATCAAAGAGGCGGTCATCCATGCGGGGTACAAACAAGCACGCTGGGGGGCCAATGCGTCCTATTATCCTCTGCAGAATCCCGTAGATCGCTTCAAGGTGGACTGTCGTCAAATCAGTAAGTCCGGTTTTGACATTGTCGGCAGTGATTTCGTTGGCAAGTACGGTGCCGAAAATGTCGGCGACTGGATACGCCCCGGTTGCTGGCATGTCCTGATGTTTCACGGTATTGGCACCGTGAATGACGGCTGGTGGGCTATCCCGCTTGCTGAGTTCGCCAGGCAGATGGCAGAACTGGCGGAGTATCGAATGTCTGGCGCCGCTGAAGTTGTCACGTTTAAAGAGGGGGCGCAAATGCTTAGTCGTGCGCGGCGGTCAACTGTGACAAGCGGCGCGCCTGGACCTGGAAGCAGCAGCAAGAGCATCACAGTCATCGTCTGTACTTATAACCGCAGTGAGAGCTTGCCCAACGCTTTGGCTAGTCTTGCCGCCCAGAGCGTTCCCGAGCCGATCAAGTGGGAAGTCCTGGTAGTGGACAACAATTCAACCGATCATACACATGAAGTAGTCGAGGAATATTCCCGCCGATATCCCGGCCGGTTCCGTTACGTGTCTGAGTTGCAACAAGGACTATCGTACGCCCGCAATAGCGGGATTCGTAACTCACGGAGCAAGGTCCTGGCGTTTGTGGACGATGACGCAATAGCTGAGCCAGATTGGTTGTGGAATCTAACCTCCGCGCTGTGGGAAGGGGAATGTGCCGGGGCAGGGGGTCAGATCGTCCCATTCTGGACGAAGCCCATTCCTGGCTGGCTGTCGACCGATGACCCTCGCACATTCGGGGCGTTCGGACGATTCGAACCGGGCACTGGGGCCGGCCCCCTCACCCGCCCTCCCTATGGAAGCAATATGGCGTTCCGCAGAGAAGTGTTTCAGAAATACGGTGTTTTTCGAGCTGACCTCGGGCGCTCCGGCAGCAACTTGCTGGGCCGTGAGGATGTCGAGTTTGGCAATCGACTTCTGGCTGCGGGGGAACGGTTGCGGTATGAACCATGTGCCGTCATACATCACGTAGTGCCGGAGTCCCGGCTGAAGAAGAGTTTCGTGATGCGATGGTGGTTCTGGTACGGTCGCTCCGAGGTCGCGGACGGGGGTCCGCCGCCCAACGCGGGCTGGCACATCTGCGGAGTTCCGCTTTACTTGTTCCGCAGATTGGCGAGGTGGACGCTGCAAGGGATATTCACGAAGGGGGCGTCACGTCGCCTCAATTGCCTTCTCAACGTGTGCTACCTTGCCGGGACCGGCGTGGCTTGCTATAAATGGTCACGGAAGTAGAGAAGGATTTTGAGGGTATGAAAATGCGGCCAAAAATCTTATTTGTGACCGCTCATTGGCCTTTGGCTTTAGCCTACGGTGCACAGCAGCGCGTGCTCAATATCGCAACCCTGCTCAGCCGCGTTGGGAATGTATCCTTCGTGATCGTTCCCACCGATCCCGAAGACGAAGGGGCAGTACGCCGAACCAAACGTGAATTTGAAGTTTGCAGAATCATACACCCATCGCTTGTCGCTCCAGGAACTTCCTCTGGCGGGGTTCGCGATAGGCTCCGCCATGAGATTGATCCAACCTACATGGCAACGGACCATTACGAAGTTAGCGCGCCTGACCGCATGGCGATGCTGGAAATGATCCAACGGCACGATATTGTATGGGTTCACACCATCCGGACCGCGAACTGGTTTCGAATTTACCGGTGGCCCCATTCCGTGCTCGACGTGGATGACCTGATCAGCCGGCAGCAGCACTCGTTGGCACAGAACGAGCGCAACCCTATCGAACGCCTGCTTGAGTTGCGACGGGTGTGGATCTGGCGTCGGCGCGAGCGACTCTTCCCCGAGCGCTTTAACGTCTTGACCGTGTGCAGTGAAGAAGACCGCCGGTACCTTGGCGGCGGGGAGAGCATCTACGTCATCCCGAATGGGTCCACTCCACACCCTGCCCGCTCTCGAGTCTTCCCAGACCGGCCGAGAATTGGCTTCATCGGAAACTGCGCGTTCGCGCCCAACGATCAGGGCCTCAGGTGGTTCATTCGCGACACGTGGCCTGGTATCAAGCGCGAAGTCCCCAGCGCTCAGCTTCGCCTGGTGGGCCGCGGAAGCGATGGCGATTTCAGCCACCTCGGCCCCGATATCGTCGGGCTCGGCTGGCTGGAGGACCCTGGCGATGAAATTGCCTCCTGGTCAGCAATGATTGTTCCGATCAAGATGGGAAGCGGTACGAGAGTGAAACTGGCGGACGGGTTTGCGCGCGGGTGTCCGGTAGTTGCAACTGCGATGGGCGCCTTTGGTTTTGACGTTAAGAATGGACAAGAGATTCTGGTGGCGGATCGCGGTGCGGATTTTGCTTCGGCGTGTATTCGTCTATTGAGTAACCCGGAATTAGGTATGGCCATATCGGAGAAAGCTCGCAAGCGCTTTCTGGAGCGATGGACGTGGGAGTCGTTTGAGAACACCGTTGGCAAAGTGGTTCAAGAGTGTCTGACGAGAAGCCGGCAAACGATGGGTGACAGTGGGGCAAGTACTTTGGCCACGAACGTGCCCGTTACGACCGCAGAGGAGAGGCGGTGAGAGGATCGAGCGCAGACCGTATGTCTGGTCTCAAGGGGGAGCAAAGCATATTCGCTCGGTGGTAGCCTCTCGTGCTTCCCCTTACCAAGGTACTCTTGCGCAGGTCCTGTTGAAGTTCAATAACCGGTGGTGGTGGAAAAATAACGCTACAAGGCGAAGCGTGCCTATCGTTCCTTGATGAGATATTATTGAGTGGGGATTGTCAACGTGAAAGATGGGTTTAGGGTCGGACTCTCGGCACCGGCGGAAGAAGCCTAGGATCACACAAGATTGGAATGAAGACTATTACCGATGTGCCAGCAAAAATGGGGACAGACTCTGTGGGCACGGAATCTGCAAATCGGGTACTAGCTGATTACTTTCACTGCCCGGCGAGTTCTGTGCTTTTCCGTTCCCCCAGCCAATTAGGTGACAAGCCAGGGTACTTTCGACTAGGACCGGACACCACCTGTTACGGACGACTCTCTCGCGGTGATACGGCGAGAACTCCGGTCGGTGTGTTGGAGGACGCCCTGGATCGTACCCAACTGGAATCGGATGGGATTGACCTTCCCTTCAGGATTGACGAAGTAATTGAAAACTTGCGGCGGGAACGCTACACCGCTCATTTCCGCGAAGAGGGGAGGGTTCTCAACGAAATCTTGCGAAGGACGTACTACTTCATCCGGCCGCTTCTGAGAGTCTCGGTACGCCGGCACCTCCAGAAGATTTACCTGCGTGGCTGGGACCGGATTCCCTTCCCTACCTGGCCCGTTGACGACACTGTCGATCGCGTGCATCGCAAGCTGCTGGCCCTGTTATTGAAAACTCAGGGACTGGCTGGGACTCCGTTCATATGGTTCTGGCCGCGGGGCTACACGAGTTGTGCAATCATCACCCACGACGTGGAGGATAAACGCGGCAGAAACTTTTGCGCCAGCTTGATGGATTTGGATGAGTCGTTTGGCATTCGCAGCGCCTTCCAGCTAGTTCCCGAGAACAACTATGACGTCTCGAAAAGCTTCCGGGACAGTATTACTGCCCGGGGCTTTGAAGTGAATGTTCACGACCTGAAGCACGATGGCCGCCTTTACGCTGACCATGCAGAGTTTCAGCGCCGGGCAGCACGCATCAATAGCTACGTTCGGGAATATGGCGCGCAGGGCTTCCGTTCCGGCATCCTTTATCGCAATGCAGACTGGTTCGACGCCTTCGAATTCTCCTATGATATGTCGCTCCCCAATGTGGCGCATCTTGACCCGCAGCGGGGCGGATGCTGCACGGCCATGCCTTTCTTTATCGGGAAGATTGTCGAACTGCCGCTTACTTGCACGCAGGACTACACGCTTTTTCAGATTCTCGGTGATTACTCGATCAACCTGTGGAAAAAGCAAATTGCCCTGATTCGCAAGAATTATGGCTTGATCAGCTTTATTGCCCATCCTGACTACCTTCTCGAGCCACGGGCGCTCGATACATACAAGGCCTTGCTGGAATACCTCGCCAGCTTGCGGGCTCAGGACGTGCTTTGGACTGCCTTGCCCAGGGAAGTGGCGGATTGGTGGAGACTTAGGAGCCGGATGGAGCTGGTGTGCCGAAACGGCGAGTGGCGCGTGGAAGGACCCGGGAGCGAGCGGGCCTGCGTAGCCTACGCTATGTTGACGGGAGACACAGTGGTCTATCGCTTGCCAGGCGAGCGGGAATCCTTGCCTCAGCCGGACCGCTCAAAATGACAAAAATCAGCGGTAAGGTTCTTGACCGTAACATGTACGTGGACGGGGGGTATCTGGAGAAAAACCCTCTTTGGCACGCCGACGAATCCCCCTTCAAAGTTACTCAAATCCTCCGCATGTTGCAGAAAAACAGCCTGCATCCGAAGACGGTCTGCGAAGTCGGATGTGGCGCAGGGGAAGTACCCAGGCTGTTGCAGGAGAAAATGGACAAGGATTGTAGTTTCTGCGGTTACGAAATCTCACCCCAGGCCTTGGAAATGTGCAAGAGCAAGGCGAACGAAAGGCTTCAGTTCAAGCTCTCCGATATCAGCCAGGAGGAAGGCGCCTTCTTCGACATGATTCTGATGCTCGATGTTATCGAGCATGTCGAAGACTACTACGGATTTCTGAAATGGATCTTGCCCAGGGGTAAACTGAGGATTTTTCACTTCCCTCTGGATTTGAGCGTGCAGGCTGTGCTTCGGAAACGAGGCCTCCTGATCCGCCGCGAGCTCTATGGACACATCCAGTACTTCACCAAGGAAACAGCCCTGGAGACGCTGAAGGACGTGGGCTACGAGATTCTGGACGATTGCTACACGCCTCGATGCATCGAACTCGCCAAGCAGCTTATCCAGAAGATCGCCATCTTGCCCAGAAAGATCTGTTTCGCAATTCACCAGGACCTGGCAGTTCGAATCCTGGGTGGCTACAGCCTGCTGGTCCTGGCTAAATGAGGACCGTCCGGTTCCTCCCTGCAAGCTTCGGGACTGTGTCGCGGTAGCTCAGGCGACGCCAGAGCGAATTCTGAGAGTGAAACCGCGATGACGACTTGCGACGTGGCGATCATCGGCGCCGGCCCCTACGGCTTATCTGCGGCTGCCCACCTGCGCACGGTCAAGGGGCTGGAGCTTCGTGTTTTTGGCGTTCCCATGTCCTTCTGGAACCGAAACATGCCGGCGGGTATGTTTCTCCGTTCCGCTTGGACGGCGACAAACATCGCGGATCCGGCCGGCTGGCTGACCCTAGAAGCATACCAAGCAGCAAGCCGCGAACAGTTTTCGACTCCTGTACCGCTCGACCAGTTCGTCCAATACGGTCTCTGGTACCAGCAGCAGGCGGTTCCCGACGTCGACCAGAGGGCGGTTGCAAAGGTTGAGCCTGCCCCCAGGGGTTTCCGCCTTTACCTCGAAGATGGCGAAGCACTCGTTTCGCGCCGCGTTATTATTGCGGCAGGGATTGGCGCTTTCGCTTATCGGCCGCCCGAATTCTTCGGGCTCCCACCATCGGTCGCAACTCACACCTCTGAGCACTATGACTTCCGAGATTTCTGCGGGAAGTCCGTCCTGGTGGTGGGAGGCGGACAAAGCGCGCTTGAATCGGGCGCGCTGCTTCATGAGGCGCGCGCGGATGTTGAAATTGTCACACGGGCTTCGCGCCTCCACTGGCTGCAAGGGTGGCTCTCCCACGCGCTTCACTATAGGTTGGGGGCCTTTACCAAGCAACTGCTTTACGCGCCCACCGACGTTGGGCCGGCGGGCATCAGCCAACTCCTGGCACGGCCTGAAATCGTCCGGCGGCTGCCGCGCGCTCTGCAAGACAAACTTCGAAGGCGCGCCACCCGGCCGGCCGGGGCACGTTGGTTGGTGGAGCGGCTCAAAGGCGTTCCAATTAAGCTGCGGCGTTCAGTCGTTTCCGTGGATGTGGCCGGTGAGCAGGTGAAAGTGCATCTCGACGACGGCAGCGAGCGAACCGTAGACCATGTTCTTCTTGGTACCGGCTACAAAATGGATATCTCCAAGTATGGCTTCCTTGCACCAGAGTTGGTGCGGTCCCTGCGTCGCTCCAATGGGTTTCCGGTGCTCAAAGACGGACTCGAATCCTCAGTACCTAGGATGCATTTTCTAGGCGCGCCCGGCGCCTGGAGCTTCGGCCCCCTGATGCAATTTGTTTCTGGTACGCGCTATGCCTCCCGCTCGTTGCTCCGCTGCATCACGGAGAAAGCTGCCAACCCTCCACCTCCACAGCCGTAAAGGATCTTCATGCCGGCCGCAACGACCCAACCCTCTCAAACTGCCAACGTTCCGTCCGAACGCTCGAACAGAACCATTGGTGCGGTCGTGGTGGGCGGGGATTACCAGGGCCTCGGGATCGTTCGCAGCCTCGGACGGCGGAAGGTGCCGGTCTGCGTCATTGACGATGAGCGCTCCATCGCGCGATTCTCCAAATACACAACCTATTCTGTGCGCGTGGATAGCCTGCGCAATGAGCAGCGGACGGTCGAACACATTCTGGCGATAGGTCGCCGGTTGGGCCTCGAGGGCTGGGTACTTTACCCGACTCGAGAAGAAACGGTTGCTGCTTTCGCGCGCCACCGATCGACTTTGCAAAGCTTCTTCCGCGTTCCCACGCCAGCCTGGAACACAACGCAATGGTTCTGGGATAAACGCAATACCTACCGCCGCGCCAAAGAGCTCGGCATTCCCACCCCCTCTACCTGGTATATTCGAGACGTCTCGGAGTTGGAGAAGATTGACTCCGACCCTCCTTTCGTCATCAAGCCCGCCATCAAAGAGCACTTTATCTATAGCACCAAGGTCAAAGCTTGGCGCGCAAACAGCCGCGCCGAACTGCGGGAGTTGTTCCTGCGCGCGGCGCAACTCGTCGGACCGGATGAAGTGATGATTCAGAGTATGATCCCGGGCAGTGGCAACCAGCAGTTCGCCTACGGGGCATTCTTCAAAGAGGGGCGCGCGCTGGGGAGCATGGTTGCTCGAAGGGCGCGCCAACACCCCCCGGAATTCGGCCGCTCGAGCACCTACGTTGAAACCATTGAACTCCCGCTTCTGGAGGATTTTTCAGAACGTTTTCTGAGGGCAATCGACTATTACGGACTTGTGGAGATGGAGTATAAGTTTGATTCGCGTGACCAACTGTACAAACTGCTTGACGTCAACGGACGTACTTGGGGCTATCACACCCTGGGTCTTGGGGCCGGCGTGGAATTCCCGTTTATGCTGTACGCCGACCAAGTGGGGGAACTCGTGGAGGCCCGTCGCGGCCGACCTGGGGTCAAATGGATACGGTTGGTTACCGATGTGCCCAGCGGGATCCTGGAGATTCTTGCCGGAGGCCAGGATTGGCGATCGTACGCGCGATCGATAGCAAATTTCGACGTCGAGGCAGTTTTCAGTCGAGAGGATCCCATGCCCGGCGTAGCGGAGCTGTTTCTGATTCCCTATTTGGCAATCAAACGGAGCTTTTGAGGTCTGTTCCGATGTTTCGAAACATCCTCGCAAGGATAATCCATAAAGTGGCGTTCTTTATCCCCGGTGGAGGGACGCTTCGGCCATGGCTCCGTCGCCTGCGAGGTGTGCAGATCGGAAAGAACGTTTATATCACACAGCTTGTATACATTGACGAGCTCCATCCCGAAAACGTGACAATCGGAGACAATTCCACCATTGGGCTTAGAGCCTCCATCTTCTGTCACTTCTACTGGGGGCCGAGAAGATCCTGGAACGAGGCAAAGATAATTATCAAAAGGGGCGTGTTCGTGGGACCGCCCCGTGTTGTTTTGTCGAATGTGGGGATTGGTGAAGGTGCGGTTATACGCGCGGGCACCGTGGTGAGCAGGAATGTGCCTCCACGCACTCTCTGAGGGTACCCGCCCGCGCAGGACCTTGGAATCGCTACCATTCCTTTGACTGCCGAACATCCCTAGGAGGAATTCATTAGGCGCATAAGACCACGAAAGTAAGCGCCATTCACCATGAGATTCAAAGAACTCGGAAGGACGGGAGTTCTTCTGCCGGAGATCGGCATCGGTACGTGGGATTATCACGGCGGCCCAGACACGCTGAAGCGCGGCTTCGAGGCGGGCGCCCTCTTCATTGATACTGCTGAGTCTTATGGAACCGAGGCCGTGGTGGGCGAAGCGCTGAAGGGGGTGCGAGACCGCGTATTCGTTGCCACCAAAGTGTCACCCGGAAATTTCCGCCGCGCCCGCCTGCAGGCTTCCGTCGACTCGAGCTTGCAGCGGTTAGGTGTCAACACTATTGATCTTTTGCAACTCCATCAACCGAACCCCGCTATTCCTATCCAGGAATCCATGGATGCGTTGGCCGACCTCGTGGATGAAGGGAAAGTCAGGTTCATCGGCGTCAGCAACTTCTCCGTGACAGAGCTCCAAGCGGCTCAGAAGGCGTTGCGCAAGTACCCTATTGTATCGAATCAGGTCCGGTACAATCTGATTGATCGGACTATCGAAGACGGTCTCCTGCAGTATTGTCGGGCACATCATATAACCGTGATCGCCTACAGCCCGCTGGCAAGAGGGCTGCATCGCCTCGAGGATTGCGACTCGAGCGGTGTACTTGACCGGCTTTCACAGGCGATCGGCGTGTCACCGGCTCAAATCGCCCTCAACTGGTGCCTGTCGAAAGACATGGTTGTGGCTATTCCCAAAGGTAATTCGGTGGAGCACATCCTTGAAAACTGCGCCGCCTCGGACTGGCGCTTAACCGCGGAGCAGATCGATTGGTTGGACTCGAGCATCCAATATCGTCGTCGAGGTCGTTTTGAAGCGCTATTGAGACGACTGATGCCCCGCGCACTCAGGCCGATTGCTTTGCGCGCACTTGAATACTTGCCTCGAGGCCTGCGGCGCCGAGTGAGTTGAACGCGTTTCAGAACTGCCTTGCTGCCGGGGTGGCACGGCAGGCTGTCCCTCAATCCATAATATGTGTGGGATTTGTGGCACGGTACAATACGGGAACGTTCAAGCAGATGCCCAGTTGATCGAGCGCATGATTGGCGCTGTCCGGCACCGCGGCCCCGACGACTGCGGGATCTATACCGATGGTCAGATTGGCCTTGGTCATGCCAGGTTGAGCATCATCGATATTGCGGGCGGCCATCAGCCAATGCCTGACGAACAACGTACCTCTTGGATCACTTTTAATGGCGAAATTTTTAATTACCTTGAGCTCAGGGAAGAGTTAACCAAGAAGGGACACCAGTTCGGGAGTCATTCGGACACAGAAGTGATCTTACATTTATACCAGGAGGAAAGGGAAAGGTGCGTGGAGCGCCTTAACGGGCAATGGGCTTTTGCCATTTGGGATGGCCCCCAACAAAGACTCTTCCTTTCCCGTGACCGGTTAGGGGTGAGACCGCTTTACTACACCCGAACTCACGACATGTTTCTATTCGCGTCCGAGATGAAGGCATTGTTTGTGTGCCCGGAGATCAGGCGCGAGCTTGACCTGCACACATTAGATCAGGTATTCACGTTTTGGACCGCCCTTCCGCCGCGCACTCCATTCAAGAACGTCTACCAACTTCCGCCGGGCCACTCAATGACTGTGCAGAACGGGCAGCTTCGCGTTTGGCGTTACTGGCATTTAGACTACGAACCTGACAGCGAAATAGGTCAGGGCAGCGAGGAGGAGATCTCGGAAAAGCTCTTGGCCTTGCTCAAGGACGCCACGCGGATACGCTTGCGTGCAGACGTTCCCGTTGGAGCGTATTTAAGCGGGGGGCTGGACTCCACCTTTGTGACCGCCCTGGCGAAAAAGCTTGTCGGGCAGAAGCTGAAGACCTTCTCGGTCAATTTCGAGGATCCCCAGTTTGACGAGGCAAACTACCAAAGAGAAGCTGCGAGCTTCCTGGAAACAGAGCACTACAGCGTGCGTTGTTCCAACCGGGACATTGCCAGGGCGTTTCCAGAGGTGATTTGGCACGCTGAACAACCGATCTTGCGTACCGCGCCTGCCCCGCTGTTTATTCTGTCGAAGCTGGTCCGAGATAATGGTTTCAAGGTTGTCCTGACGGGCGAGGGCGCTGATGAAACCATGGGGGGATACGATATTTTTAAAGAGACCAAGATTCGACGATTCTGGCAGCGCCAGCCGCGTTCGTCCACCCGGCCCCTTTTGCTTCACCGGCTTTATCCCTACATGGAAAGTCTTCAACGACAGTCCTCGGCCTATTTATCAAACTTCTTTCGAATCGAGGAGGGCGCCCCAGGTCCATTTTTTTCTCACCAGCCGCGCTGGCAGCTTACTGCCAAAGCGAAGCTGTTTTTCTCAGCAGCCGCCAAATCAGACCTCGACGGCTACAACGCCATCGAGGAGTTGCGCGGCCTGTTGCCCGACCGCTACTATTCTTACGAAGCCTTCTTGCAGGCGCAGCTTCTGGAAACGTTTTACCTTCTGCCCGGGTACATTCTATCGTCACAGGGCGACCGTGTAGCTATGGCCCACGCTGTGGAAGGCCGGTTTCCCTTTTTGGATTATCGGGTAGTTGAATTCGCTGCCAAGTTGCCGATCCGAATGAAAATGAAGGTGCTTCAGGAGAAGTATCTACTTAAACGATGCGCGCAGGGTTTGATTCCAGGCTCAGTTCAAACGAGGCCAAAACAGCCTTATCGTGCGCCCGACGCCCTGTGCTTCTTGGAACCGGAGGCCCGGGAGTATGTGGATGAGCTGCTCTCGGCGGATTGCCTCTGCCGGTACGGCGTTTTTGATCCCGGCCTTGTGGCGAAGCTATTTGAGAAAGTGCGCTCGGGGAGACCGATCAGCGTTCGGGATAACATGGCGCTGGTGGGGGTTGTCTCCACTCAATTACTTATGCACCAATTTGTTCACGCTACCCAACAGTAAGAGCGGCCCTCGTGCCTGCCCTAGGCAACCGCGAAGGTTCGATTCAGCAGCGAGGAATAAACAGAAATGAACTTCCAGCAAGAAGTAAGGCAATTCGTAATTGACAACTTCCTCTTTGGCCGAGAAGGGCAACTTAGCAATGCAGACTCGTTTCTCGAGAGCGGCATCATCGACTCAACAGGTGTTCTCGAGCTGATCTCTTTTATCGAAGAGCACTTCGGGCTGAAGTTGAGCGAGAACGACCTCACCCCAGACAACCTGGATTCCGTTGACAAGGTCGCTGGGCTGGTGGCGAGGCGGTTAGCAACACGCCAGGGAGCCACATAATGCAGGTCGAGTCGTTCTTGGAAAAGAGCGCAGAGCGCTACCCGGAAAAGACGGCGCTCGTCTACCAGGGCCGAAGGTTAACCTACCAAGAGGTCGAAGAGCGCGCCAATCGCCTAGCCCACTCCCTGATCGCCGAAGGGATTGAGCGCTGGGACCGAGTGGCCGTCTTTTTGGAAAATTCCGTGGAAGCGGTAGTTTCGGTTTTTGCCATACTGAAAGCCGGTGGTGTGTTCCTGGTTGTCAACCCCACAACTAAGGTTGATAAACTCAAATACATTTTGGACAATTGCCGGGCCAAGGGCCTCATCTTGCCCGCGAGCAAATTCCGGGCAGTGCGGGAAGGGCTTGCCAACGCGACCCACCTTCGACGAGTCTGGGTCGCTGGAGGCACCCAGGACGAGGCACTCCCGCCCCATGGGCGACTGTTTGCACTGGACGCAATTATCGAGGCGTCGAACGGCAAGGACCACGCGCCGCCAAAGAGAAATATCGATATCGACCTGGCGGCTCTCATTTACACGTCGGGCTCGACCGGCCGGCCCAAGGGAGTCATGCTGACTCACCTCAACATCGTATCCGCTGCCAACTCTATCTCCACTTACCTCGAAAACACGCCGGATGACATCATCATCAATCTGTTGCCCTTGTCTTTCGATTATGGATTATACCAAGTGCTGATGGCCTTCAAGATTGGAGGTACTGTTGTGCTGGAGCGGTCCTTTGCTTACCCCCACCCCGTGATCGAAACGATTATCCGCGAGAAAGTCACAGGCCTCCCCATCGTGCCCACTATCTCGGCAGTGCTTTTGCAGCTCGATCTCTCGCCCTACAAATTCCCGCATCTGCGATACATCTCGAATACCGCAGCAGCCCTCCCCACCCACCACATCACGCGCTTGCGCCAGCTCTTCCCCCACGTGCGAATTTACTCGATGTATGGTCTGACGGAATGCAAGAGAGTTTCCTATCTGCCGCCTGACCAGATTGATATTCGGCCAACCTCGGTCGGACGCGGCATGCCGAACGAAGAGGTGTACATCGTCGATGAAAATGGTCAGCGAGTTCCGCCTGGTGTGGTTGGGGAATTGGTGGTGCGCGGGTCCAATGTGATGAAAGGTTACTGGGAGCTGCCGGCGGAGACCGAAGAAAGGCTCAAACCCGGTCCGTTCCCTGGCGAAAAGGTGCTTTACACCGGCGATCTGTTTCGAATGGATGAGGAAGGTTACCTCTATTTCATCGGCCGTAAGGATGACATCATCAAGACTCGGGGCGAAAAGGTAAGCCCGAAGGAGATCGAAGACGTTTTGTATTCCCTGCCGGGGATCACCGAGGCAGTGGTCGTCGGCCTCCCTGATGAAGTGCTCGGGCAGGCGATCCGTGCCGTCGTCACTTTGCGCGATGGGACGCATTTGACGGAACGAGACGTCTTGCGGCATTGTGCAGAGCTCCTGGAGAACTTCATGGTGCCTCAATCCGTAGTCTTCGTAGCCTCCATGCCGAAGACCGGCAGCGGAAAGATCAACAAGCGAATGATAGCGAGCGCATCAACAGACGAGGATGCATGAGACCCAGCAACGCTCCATCCCGCGATTGCCTGCGGATTGACCCCGCTGAAACGGCTGCAAAGATCGAAGGCGCAATTCGAGAAATTGTGTTCGACAAGCTGCGTCGAAAAGGGACTGTGGTCGCGCTCTCGGGCGGGGTTGACAGCAGCGTCGTGGTAGCTCTCTGTTGCCGTGCGCTGGGAAGAGAGCGTGTTCTGGGGCTTATGCTTCCTGAAGCTGGCTCTTCTCCCGACAGCCTGCGCCTGGCCATCCTCCATGCCTCCAAGCTCGGCATCCGCACGCAAGTCGAGGACATTACCCCTATCCTGAAGGCGACTGGGTGTTACCAGCGATCCGCGGAAGCGATTCGTAGGGTGTGCCCTGACTATCACGAGGACCTCAAGTTCAAGCTTGTTTTGCCGGATTTGCCGGATCCTGCGACCTATCCGCTCTTCTCGGTGGTGGTCCAACGCCGGGACGGCTCTCAGAAGAAAACCCGCCTTACTTACGAGACCTACCTGAGTATCTTGGCGGCGATGAATTTCAAACAACGAACGCGTAAAATGATGGAATACTATTACGCAGATCGGTACCATTACGCTGTCGCGGGAACGCCCAACCGGCTGGAATACGACCAGGGGTTTTTTGTGAAGAACGGCGATGGCGCGGCCGACCTAAAACCCATCGCGCATCTCTATAAGTCGCAGGTATACCAAATGGCAGCCTATCTCGATGTCCCTGGAGAGATTCAGAGCCGAACGCCAACCACCGACACATATCCGCTCGAGCAAACCCAAGAGGAGTTTTACTTCATGCTTCCCTTGGAAATACTGGACTTGTGCCTTTACGGCAAGGACCACGGCCTAAGTCCAGCGAGTTTGGCTCCGGCGACAGGAATGACGGAAGCCCAGGTGGAAAAGACGTACGGTATCATCGAGTCCAAGCGCCGAGCCAGCCTCTACGTCCATTCCGCTCCGATTCTCGTGGAAGAGGTTGACACCGCCTGAGGCCCTGAGTGGGCTTACGATTGAGGTGGCGAGTTTACGTCGCCGGATGGCTGCGCAAAGCGGTTCGTCACGATCATAGCCCGCTCCGGAGACACGGGGGAGCGAGGGAAGATCGTAATCGGGAAGAATGCGGCTGTTATGTCCTGTTGTACTGTTATCTGCTCGGCGGGCCGGACGCTGACCATTGGGGAAGCCGCATTCCTTTCGGCGGGGTCGGTGCTGACAAACGACGTCCCTTCTCTCACTCTCTGCGCCGGGCCGAGAGTCCGTGCGGTAGCAACGGTCACGGTGCCCTATACATTAGAGGCAAATCATAGAGATTTTGTCCGCGGGTTGCGGCCACTTCGGGTGTCTAACAAAGGGAAAGAAGAGACTGGAGAAGTCAGTTGAGGCTTCAGCCAGGGCAGGCTAGGCCCTGGTAGCCACCATAGTTGCTGCAACTCCGAAGGCGCACGCCTGCTCGAGAGAGCCGCAGGACCCACCATCACCAATCCATCACGGTCCCCCACAGCCACCTCCGATCGGAGAAATGCCGCCAGCCAAAGGTAAGAGGCGGCATCACAGGCGAGAACTCCCTCCCATTTGAACAAGTTCGATAGTGCTCTGGCAGCCTCACTGACAAGGTGGAGGATTACGTGGGCATCCCCGGCGGAGACAATGTGTCCGGCGTTCATGCCGATGTTCCCAGGGAGAAAGTAACGGCTGCGCGTGAATAGGACAATATGTCTGAACCAGCCCAGTGCTCGCCATGTCAACTTCGGCACGTACTGACTTAGATATTTTCGCACATGAGCCCTTGACAATGATATTGAGAAAGTAGACTATAGATGTGTTATTAACTAGGTGGTGGATCAACGTTAGAGTGGTCGCTCCCCCCAGCGGAACAGCTGAATGCTTGTCCCTTCGCGAAACCAAGTAGTTTCCAGTTCCTCCTGCAAGTTAGGGGAGCACAACTCTCTGCTCTCCTTCTTCGCTTACGGCGTCAAATTAGAACTCCATGCTCCCGATGCCCTTCTTTCGCAACTGGCGTGGCCGATTGTGCCCGGCGCCGAGGTGGCCGACGGCGGCCAGGCAGATGCCGTGCTCTCAGTCCGCGGGGATCGTTCTCCGGAAGGCGGGACCCGTTACGAGATCGCCGAGAACGGCGCGGTTTCGAGCGTGGTGACAGGCCTTGAAGCTGCTGCGTCCGCACTTGAGGCGTGGGCGCAACTGACCATCGCGACGTTGGCCAAGGATCTAGTTTTCGTACACGCTGGAGTCGTTAGGTGGAAAGATGGAGCGGTCGTGGTACCAGGACGGTCCTTGAGTGGTAAGAGTACTTTAGTGCTCTCGTTCGTGGAGAGAGGAGCGGTTTATTATTCAGATGAGTACGCAGTTTTCGATTCTGAGGGACGAGTTCATCCATATTGGCGGCTCCCGAAGCTAAGGGTGGCCTCCGACCAGAGAGTGGCGAATAGTCTCTTGGGGCTCACGCTAGGTGGCGCGCCTCCCAAACCCATCCCCTTGGGATGGGTTCTAATCAGCAGGTACGAAGCAGGGAGCCGGTGGCAGCCCCGGCGGCTTAGCTGCGGAAGGACGCTGCTGGGATTGCTCGATAACACGGTTCCTCTGCGCTGCCGGCCGGAGCAGTCAGTGCAGTTCTTGGCCAGGGCAGTCAGGAACGCCCAGGGCTTTGAAGGGATGCGCGGGGAGGCGGCGGATTTCGCCGATCAAATTTTAGCTTCGTTCTGATTGAATGTTAGATCAACCGAGTGGAGGGGATAATGAAGCCGTTGGCAAGGAAGAGTGGAATATTTGCAGAGAACCTGCCTGAAGAGGTGGTTCTCTACGACAAGACCCGTGACAAAGTACATTGTTTAAACAAAACAGCGGCCGCAGTTTGGGAAAACTCTGATGGCAGCAAGACGGTCGACGAACTGACGCGGGCCGTCGAAGCGAAGTCCGGAGCGCCAGCGGACCGCAAGTTGGTGCTTCAGGCCCTTGAGGAACTGGAAGAGGCGGGCCTCATGGAAGCCGGCGTGGTTCGAGAGGCAGGACTGCCCTCCCGCCGCGAAGCGGTCGGGAAGATGGTCTTGGCAGGCTCGGCCTTGGTAGCTACGATGGTTGCTGCAGCTCCGAAGGCGCACGCCTCCCAAGATCCGCCGAAGGGTGGGGATCCGCCGCCGCTGCCAACTCCTCACAATCCGCCGCCGCAACCGCTGCCGCCGATCGGCTTTAAGCCGCCGGCCGGGGGCCACAAAAAACCCTAAACAGGAAGCGCCGGTATCGGAATCGACAGGGATTGAGCATGTCCGATCTGCAGAGCAGCAGGGGCGATGCAACTCGGCGTCTCCTCCGATTGCTTGTGCAGCGAGAGGGAGGCGACCTGAGTTGGCCTCCTGCTGCTGCTTCGGACTGGAAAACCTTCGCGGAGACTTGCGATACCCACCAGTTAATCCCGCTTGTCTATCACCGCCTACAACGACTCACCTCGCCCACTGCTCCGCCTGAACTGGTAGAATACCTTCGAGTACGTTTTCACGAGTCCTGCTCCTGCAACTATCGTCTGGCGTCGAGGCTCGTCCGCTTGACCTCAATGCTCGAACGAGAAGGTGTCTCTGTTCTCACCTTCAAGGGACCTTCGCTGGCCATGACGCTTTATGGCGGCCTCTGCCTTCGCCAGTTCCTGGATCTCGATTTGATGATCCGCGCTGAGCAAGTGGTGAAGGCGGCGCAGTTGATGAAGAGTTGTGGCTATGAACCAACACCCACGCCGGCGCGGCCTCAACTCAGTCCCTATCTGTGCCGCCCGGAGAACTCTCGACACATCGACCGGGGCAAGGAGATTCAGTACCTCTCACCTGATGGAACCTTCTATGTCGATCTCCACTGGCAGTTCGCCGATCGCTTTTGGCGCCCCTTCACCCCCGACGTCGACAAGCTCTGGGAACGAGCCGTAAGGCAGGACCTTCCGCAGGGAAGTCTCTGTACACTGGGTCGCGAAGATCTGTTCCTTGCGCTCTGTGCACACGGGACGAGGCATCGGTGGTGGTGTCTCAAGTGGCTGGTCGATGTGGCGGAAATTCTACGCAAGGCCGATGCCCTGGACTGGTCTCGCATTGAAGAAATGACCAGGATCCGTCCTGGAAATGGCGCGGCCGCAAGCCTGGCGGTCAGCCTTGCGCATGACTTGCTGGAAGTGCCCGTGCCCGCCGAAGCCGCGCGAATCCTGGCGGCGACCGAGCGGACCCGAGCACTTGCCTCAGCCATTCGGCAAGAATTGCTCTTACGGGGCTTCTCGAGCGGCGACGAGCACACGACGCTCCTGGCTCTCGAGGGGCACTCCGCGGCAAGGATGAAATACCGCTCCGCCCGGATTGCACGGTACCCCGAAAGCCTGTTCAGGCAGATCATCGGTGAAATAGGCCCCAAGGATCGCGGCTTGATTCGCCTGCCCCGGAAACTTGAGTTCCTATACCACTTCATTCGCCCCGTGCGTTTGATCCTGACTCACTCCCTGCGCGTGGCCCGCACGTTATGGCACTCCACCGGCTGAGTGAAGCTCCTCCGCTCACCTGTGCGCGAAAGGCCCAGGCAAGAGGCATCTCCTGCCCAGTCAAAACTGGATACGTCGGCACCGCATTAGTCTCGAAAGCCCTCCCTTCCGCCATCCGAAGCCACGTATGCGTCCGGCGATCCCACTGCAATGTGGCCGAGAATATCCGGCCCTTCCGTACGCGTCCGGCGAACCCATCTCTTTCCTATAAACCTCATGGCAAGATGATCCGCGATTCCATCTCAGCCGGTTGGCCGGTCCAATCGGTGATGTATCCAAAGCTTTCGGCAGAGGCCTCTCGGCCACGCCCGAAAGCGAACACGTGCACATGAGGTCCAAAGCCCGCGTGGACTCCACCTTATCTAAGCCAGCATCAAGGTCGAGCGCATCAAGTCCGAGGACTGGGCTTCATAATGCTTCCGTCTCGAATGGGCCCAGCACGCGACCTCGACAATGCCCCGCTGGCTACCCGCGTAAAAGTGGTCGTAGCCCGAGTACGCATCGGCTTGCAGATATCCGCGAAATTCCTGGAGGAACGCTTCCGGTCCGTCGCGACTGCGGTTGGGGGTGTAGTCATACACGGTGAAGGGGTGGTCGTCATCCCCGACATACGTCCAGATCCGGCCCGTGCGGGTGCGGGGCAACGCCGCGTCCATGCTCACCAGCCTGATCGCCACCTCGAAGAGGCTGGGCCTCGATCCCTTCGCTTACTTGCGCGAGATCTTCGCTCGCATAAGCCGCCATCCCCAGACCCGGCTGGCTGAACTACTGCCGGACCATGGAAACCGGTTGAGCATGACTTGGCCGGCAGCAAGGTGGAGGGCTGAGATGGCTGGTTCCCGGCGACCACCTCGAGGGGTTTGGGTCTACGACCCGGCGCGAGCGTTTCGGCGGTCCAAAAAACCCATGCCCTCGCATATCCAACACGAAGTCGAGCGCCGCGCCCAAGAGCTGATCGATTCAACCTTGCAGCCCCGTTATATCCAGCCGCCTCCCCAGAAGGCGGAGCTCAACTATCTAGTAGATCTTTACGCCAAGTGGCGCGGCCCCTTCTTGCATTCTGGAGGAATGCCTCGCTGAAATTCGAGCCGGCGGCCTCTTCACGCCGTAAGACCTCAGTCCGCCCACTCGAACTCCCCGACCGCCCACAATGTCCCCTTATCTATATGCCCACCAAGCTGGTCATACAACCTGGATTCGACAAGCGGCTACAATTATTCTGACCTGTGGCGCGAGATTCGAGAGGCGAAGCGGGATCTTGGAATGACGCTGCGGAGGTTATGCGCCTGTACAATTCTCGGCTGGATGGTAGACCCTTCGACACCAAAAGGTTGAACAGATGTTTTCGCGGCTTTGTCCCAGTTTTCCTTGATGATGGATCTGATTCAGAAGGAGTGTTCTTCTTCGAGCGCTTCTGCCTCGGTCCCGCCTTGGGTGCAATAGAGGGTTTAGGAAGGGCTCGGCTCGTGGCCGATTCAAATTAGGACAGTACCGACAGTAT
>Ga0181521_10002831_pt1 | contig 20707 bp, 16 predicted proteins | sample PEATcosm2014_Bin_32_FD_119764 | JGI IMG/M metagenome (GOLD analysis project Ga0181521, IMG submission 119764) | Peatland microbial communities from MTU Mesocosm Facility, Houghton, MI, USA - PEATcosm2014_Bin02_60_metaG | ecosystem: Environmental > Terrestrial > Soil > Wetlands > Peat | place...
AGAATGCGACCGGCAAGCATTATGAGACCGCCTATCAGTACGGAACCCTCGGCCGGGTCGGCTATGCAGGGTTGCGTGCCACCTTTTGAAATGAGCCCGCTTCTTGCCGTGATGAAGGTAGACTATTACCCCGTCCCAGTAGGAGTGCAGCGTCATTAAGACTGCGGCGCGCGACCCGCGCTACGACATACTCTTCGAACGCGTCGCCATCGGACCGGTTACCGCGCGCAACCGCTTTTATCAGGTACCCCATTGCAATGGGCTTGGTTACCGCGATCCGAGCGCGCTCGCGGCGATGCGCGGCGTGAAAGCCGAGGGCGGCTGGGCGGTGGTGTGCACGGAGCAGGCGGAAATTCATCACAGCTCGGACATAACGCCGTTCATCGAGTTGCGGCTCTGGGACGACCGCGACGTTCCGGCGCTTGCGCGCATGGCCGATGCGATCCATGCGCACGGCAGTCTCGCCGGCATCGAACTCGCATACAACGGCATGAACGGTCCCAACCATTACAGCCGAGAAGTGCCGATGGGCCCTGCGCATCTGCCGGTTGCGACGTTCTCGCACGAGCCGCTGCAGGCGCGGCGCATGGACAAGGCCGATATCAGGAACTTGCGCCGCTGGCATCTCGATGCCGTGCGGCGCGCGCACGTTGCCGGATTCGATCTGATCTACGTCTACGCGGCCCATTCGCTGAGCTTTTTGTATCACTTTCTGTCGCGCCGCTTCAATGATCGAACCGACGAGTACGGCGGCTCGATCGAGAATCGCATCCGGCTGCTGCGCGAAGTGACGGAGGACGCGAAAAGCGCGGTCGGGGCGACGTGCGCCGTGCCGATTCGCATTTCCGTGGACGACCTGGCGGGTTCCGCGGGTCTGAATCGCGCGGAAGTCGAGGATATGATCGGTTGCATGGCCGAACTGCCGGACCTATGGGACGTTACTTTGGCCGGTTGGGAAAATGACTCGCGTACCTCGCGCTTCGCGGATGAGGGGCACGAGGAGGAGTTCATCCGCGGCATCAAGCGTCTGACGACCAAGCCGGTGGTTGGTGTCGGTCGCTATACCTCGGTCGATCGCATGGTGAGCCTGATCCGCGGTGAGATGCTCGACTTCATCGGCGCGGCGCGCCCTTCGATCGCCGATCCGTTTTTGCCGAAGAAGATCGAAGAAGGGCGCATCGAAGACATTCGCGAATGCATTGGCTGCAATATATGCGTCTCGGGCGATTTCACGCAGTCGCCGATTCGCTGTACGCAGAATCCGACCATGGCCGAGGAGTGGCGCAAAGGCTGGCATCCCGAACGCGTTCAGCCGCGCGGCTCCGAGCGCGCGGTGCTGATCGTGGGGGCAGGGCCGGCCGGTCTCGAGGCCGCCCACGTGCTGGGCAAGCGCGGCTATGCGGTGACGTTGGCGGAGGCGCGACGCGAACTGGGCGGTCGAGTGCTGGGCGAATCCCGCCTGCCGGGGCTCGCCGCCTGGATCCGCGTGCGCGATTATCGTCAGGGGCAGATCAATCGATTGCCCAACGTGCAGATATTTCTCGACAATCGTTTGAGTGCCGATGACGTGCTCGGGTTGGGGATGCCCCACGTCGTGATTGCCACCGGTTCGCGTTGGCGTGCCGACGGGGCGGGCCGGTACCATACGCAATCGATTCCGATCGAAGCGGACGCCGAAGTCCTCACGCCCGACGACCTCATGGCGGACCTGCTGCCTCGCGGCAAGCGCGTCCTGGTGTGGGACGATGATCACTATTACATGGGCGGCGTGCTTGCCGAGCTGCTGGTCGAGCGTGGCTACGACACGGTGTACATGACGCCGGCCTCCGAGGCCTCCACCTGGACGCGGGCGACGCTCGAGCAGCATTTCATTCAGACGCGCCTGTTGCGCAAGGGCGTGCGCATCCAAACCTTCCACGCCGTGCTCGAGGTCAAACGGGGCAGCGTCGTGACGGCCTGCGTCTTCACCGGAGCCACTGCGACCCTTGCCGTCGACGCCGTCGTGCTGGTCACGGCGCGGCTTCCCGAGGAAGCCCTGGCGCTCGCGCTCGAGCGGCAGCGGCCGTCCTGGGCCGATGCGGGCATCGAGAACGTCACCGTCATTGGCGACGCCTTGGCGCCGGCCACCATCGCGCATGCGACTTATGCCGGCCGCCGCTATGGCGAAGAATGCGACGCGGGTCCGCCGGCACAGAACGCGCTGCCGTTTCGGCGCGAAATTGCCGGGCTTCTGCCGCTCTAAAGGCTTGCCGAAACCGTGCGAAACGGAGCATCCTGCCGCTTTGATCCACAGAAGGTGCCCGATGAGCGAAGTTGAAGCAAAGGTTGTCCGTGGCGGCGCGCGCGCGGCGCGCCGGGCCGCCCGCACGGCTCCGTTACCGGATAACCTGCGCCCCGTCCGCCCGGGCATGCCGGGCGGTCTCTACAAGCCGCTATCCGATGCCGACGTGCTGCGCATTCATCACGCCGTGCTCGACGTGCTCGAAAACATCGGACTCGCCGACGCCACCCCCAGTGGCATCGAATACATGACCAAGGCGGGCGCGAAGCTCACGCCCGAAGGCCGGCTGCTGTTCCCGCGCGCGCTGGTCGAGGACACCGTGGCGCGTGCGGCGCGGCACTTCGTGCTGCACGCTCAGGATCCACGGCACGACATGGAACCGTGGGGTTCGCGAGTCTACTTCGGCACCGCCGGAGCGGCGGTGCACATCGTCGATGCCAAAACCGGTGTCTATCGCGACTCGACGACCAAGGATCTGTACGACATCGCGCGCGTCGTCGACACGCTCGAGCATCTTCATTTCTACCAGCGCTCGGTCGTCTGCCGCGAGGTCGCGACCGCGTTTGAAATGGACATCAACACGGCCTATGCCAGTGTGTCCGGCACCACCAAGCACGTGGGGACGAGTTGGGTGCAGCCGCAGCACGTCGAGGCGAGCCTCGAGATGTTCCATCTCATCGCCGGCGGAGAGGACCGGTGGCGCGCCCGCCCGTTCGTCAGTCAGTCGAATTGCTTCGTCGTCCCGCCGCTCAAATTTGCCTATGACGCGTGCCTCTGCCTGGAGACGGCGGTGCGCGGCGGGATGCCGGTGCTGCTGCTGTCGGCCGGCCAGGCGGGCGCCACGGCGCCGGCTGCGCTGGCGTCCGCACTCGTCCAGGAAACGGCCGAGTGCCTCGCCGGACTTGTCTACGTCAACGCCATCAAGCCGGGCGCGCCGGCGATTTTCGGCACCTGGTGTTTCGTGTCGGATCTGCGTACCGGTGCCATGTCGGGCGGCAGTCCCGAGCAGGCACTGCTGTCGGCCGCCAGCGCGCAACTTTCCCGGTTCTATGACTTGACCGGCGGGACGGCCTCCGGCATGAGCGATGCGAAGCTGCCGGACATGCAGGCGGGCTACGAAAAAGCCTACAACCACGCGCTCGTCGGCAACGCAGGAGCGAATCTGATCTACGAGTCGGCCGGAATGCTCGCGAGCCTATTGGGCTTCTCGATGGAGGGCTTGATCATCGACAACGACGTGATCGGCGCCGTGCAGCGCACGATCAAGGGCATCGAGGTCAGCGACGAGTCGCTGTCGCTCGATACCATCCGCAAGGTCTGCCTGGAGGGACCGGGCCACTATCTTGGCTCGGACCAGACGCTGCAATTGATGCAGCGAGAATACATTTATCCAAGCATCGGCGATCGCACCAGCCCGAACCAGTGGGTGGAGCAGGGCCGGCCCACGATCGTCGAGCACGCCGCGCGCAAGCTCGGCGCGATTCTCGCGAACCACTATCCGGCGCACATACCGGAATCCGTGGACGCGGCGATCCGCGAGCGCCTGCCGATCCGGTTGCCGCGGGCGGCAATGCGCCCCGCCTGAGTCACAGCGGCTCAGCCGCCACTCATGATGCCACTGCCTGAGTATCCCGCGTCATTTCTCGTCGCGCTCAGCGCCATTCTCGGCCGGCAGGGTCAGCGCGTCGGCGCTGAACTCGGCGGCGTCGATCCGGGAATGCACCCGCACAATTTGCGCGCCACCCTGATGGCCCGGCCGGCGAACACCGCGGAGGTCGCACGCGTGCTCGCCTTGTGCGCGCAGGCGGGCGTCGGGGTCGTGCCGCAAGGCGGTCGGACCGGCCTCGCCGGGGGAGCGTGCACGCAACCCGGTGAGCTCATTCTCTCGCTTGACCGGCTGAACCATATCGAGAGCGTGGACCCATCGTCTCGCACCGCAACGGTCGAAGCCGGCGTCACGCTCGGGCGGTTGGACGAGGCGCTCTCGCCGCATGCACTCGCGGCGGGCATCGACCTCGGCGCACGCGACAGCGCAACCATTGGCGGCATGGTGGCGACGAACGCCGGCGGCATCGAGGCGTTTCGCTACGGCACGATGCGCGATCGCGTGCTCGGCCTCGAGGTTGCACTCGCCTCCGGAGAGGTGATTACCGAGCTGAGTCGGATCCGCAAAGACAACGCCGGCCTGCCGTTGCGGCAGCTGTTCATCGGCTCCGAGGGTACGCTCGGGGTCATTACGCGCGTCGTGCTGAGCCTGGTGCCGAGGAGCGGCCCGCGCCACACGGCGCTCGCGCTGCTGCCGAATCTCGGTGCCGCCATCGCCGTGATGCGGGCCGTGGAGGCTGAGCCGCAGAGTTCGCTCTCGGCGGCGGAGCTCATGTCCGGCAATCACATCGCGCTGACCGCGCAATCACTGGGTATTACACAACTCACTCGCATGCCTCAGGCGGCGTTCGGCCTGCTGATCGGCGTCACCGGCGCGAACGGCGAAGCGGTGGCTTGCGCATTGGAAGCCACTCTGGCGCGAGCCGCCGACGAGGGTCTCATCGTCGATTGCATGATGCCGAAGAATGCCGCGGAGGAGCGCGATCTGTGGCGCGTGCGCGAGGACTGGGCGGTGGACCGGATGCATCCGGGCGGCCTGTGGTACGACGTGTCCGTGCCGATCGACCGGCTGGAGCAGTATCTGGTTGACCTCAAGTCCCGCCTTTCGCGGCACGATCCGAATCTTGACGTCTTCCTCGTGGGCCACCTCGCCGACGGCAACGTGCACTTCACCATCAACGCCGCTGTGCCGATCACCGAGCGCTACGCCGAGATAGCGCCCATCGTCTATGCCGGGCTTCGGGAACTCGGCGGCAGCTTCTCTGCCGAGCACGGCATCGGCCTCGAGAAGCGCGACTCGCTCGGGCACTGGGCGGGCGCGCACCGCATGAGTCTCATGCGTTCGATCAAAGCCGTGTTCGACCCGAACGGCATCCTGAACCCTGGGAAGGTTCTCACGCGGAATGCTCAGATAGGCTCTTAGAGATCGCCGCCAGAATGCCACTCAGTATTTGGCGAGGACTCGGTGGGCATCCGGGGACCGCCACATCGACCGGGATCACATTCGATACGCGACCGCAAGTGGCGTAGCTCTCACCGAAAATCCCGCCCGTGCAACCGCAATCGCCGATCGCGACGACGAGTTTCGGGTCCGGTGTTGCGTCGTAGGTGCGTCGCAGCGCCATCTCCATGTTACGTGCAACGGGGCCCGTGATGAGCAGTAAATCCGCGTGCCGCGGACTTGCTACGAACCGAATGCCGAGCCGTTCGATATTGTAGAGCGGATTGTTGAGCGCATGGATTTCCAGCTCGCAGCCATTACAGGATCCGGCGTCAATGGCTCTAATACATAGCGCGCGACCGAGCACTTCCAGAATGCGCGCCTGCAGCGCTTCGGCGACGCGCAGCGTGTCGTCACCAAGGGGTGGCGGCTCGGTGATGATTCCCGTGCGGGCGATTTGGCGTAACGTTTTCCACATAGTTATAAATCGTGACCACTGTAGGAGAGGTTGAAGGATTTATTGATCAGCGGAAAATCGGGGACGATGTTGTCGATGATGGCATGCTCGATCACGGGCCAGTTCTGCCACGATGGATCGTGCGGATGACATCGCCGAATCATTCCGTTGCCGCCCGCTTCGAGCGCAAGGAATATCGGGCCGCGCCAACCTTCGATCAGTCCCGCTCCCACAGCCCGATCGGCGGGCACCTCTACCGGAGTAAGGTGAGGCCCAGCCGGGAGCGCCTCGAGAATGCGCCGGATGAGAAAACAAGACTCCTGCAGCTCATCGAAGCGCACGGCGACACGCGCGGCCACATCTCCCTCGCTCCGTCCGATCTTCACCGGCGCAAGTTCCGTGTACGGCTCGCACGGCAGGTCGATGCGCAGATCGAACGCCTGGGCGCTCGCCCGTCCAGCGAGTCCAGTGAGTCCCAAGCGCGTGGCAAGCTCTGCAGCGACGGCACCGGCGCCGGTGAATCGATCGCGCACGCCCTCGTGCTCGTCGTAGATCGCCCGCAGCGTGAGCGCCCCCTCTGCAAGTTGGCGCACACATAGGGCGAGGCGCCTTGCGCCGGAATCCGCGAGGTCCGTGCGTGTCCCGCCGGGCACGATGGCACCCATCAGATAGCGTTCCCCGAGCGCCTCGTGAGTGGCGCGTAGGAGGTGTTCCTTCAGGCGCGAGAACTGCGCCAGACCGAATGCGAAGCCGGCATCGTTGCCGAGTGCGCCGAGGTCCCCGAGATGGTTCGCGACGCGTTCGAGCTCCAGGCAGAGTGCTCGCAGCCACGCGGCACGCGGCGGAATCCGCGTACCCGCGATGCCCTCGAGCGCCTGGCAGTACGCCCAGGAGAACGCGACGGCCGAATCCCCTGACACCCGGGCGGCCAGACGATGGCCTTCGAGAATGGGTAGCTCGGTAAAACGCCGCTCGATGCCCTTGTGCACATAACCGAGCCGCTCCTCGAGCCTCAATACCTTCTCGCCCACGACCGAGAATCGAAAGTGCCCCGGCTCGATGATGCCGGCGTGCACGGGACCGACGGGAATCTCGTGCACCCCCTCGCCCTCGACACGCACGAATTCATACGCGTCGATGTCGGGCTCGGCAGCCGGCAGCAGCGGTGGTTGCGGATCAATCAGCGGCCGATAGCTTCGCGGCCATGCCGCGTGGCGCAGCCAGGGGCGTGTATCCGAATCGGTGGAGCGCAGTCCCGAAAGGTCGGCGAGCGCGCGTTGCATACGGGCGGCGGCCGGAAAGAGATCTTCGAGTCCCGGGTACGGCGCTTGCGGATCTGCGACTGGGAGGCTCAGAACGAGTCCGCTGTGCTCGGCGAGGAATGCGCCGCGAATGGTGGATGCGGCACCCGCCTCCCGGCTTGCCCAGAGTGCCACGAGTCTGCCGCCTGCGGCCGCCACGTCCTGTGCCACCTGGCGCCATTCCTCGCCTGACACGGTCAGTGCGCGCAATCCGGGAGCGCCCGGTTGGGCGTCGCTCCGATCGAACCAGGCTCGCAGCGCCATCTCACCCGCCTCCAATCAAGCGCGCCGCCGCGCGGTACCAGTCCGCCAGATAAGGCGGTATATAAAGGCCGAGCACGAGCACGATCGCCAGATGCGCAAAGACCGGCAGAAGAGCCGGCGGGTGTGGCAGACGCCGAGCGCTCGTTTCACCGAACACCATGGGCTGCACGCGCCCGAAGATGGCGGCGAAGGCGACGCCGAGCGCGGTAAGGAGGATCGGCGTCGCCCAGGGCTGATCTCGCATCGCGGTGGTGAGGATCAGAAATTCACTCGCGAAGACGCCGAAGGGGGGCATACCGAGAATCGCCAGCGAGCCCAGCATCAGGCCCCAACCGATTGTGGGACTCAGCGTGATGAGTCCGCGGATGTTTTCCATCAGTTGCGAACCGGCCTTTTGCGCGGCATGCCCGACGGCAAAGAAGATCGCCGACTTAGTGAGCGAGTGCACCGTCATGTGCAGGAGCGCGGCGAAATTGGCGACCGGCCCCCCCATGCCGAAGGCGAAGGTAATGATCCCCATGTGCTCAATCGAGGAGTAGGCGAAGAGCCGCTTGACGTCGCGCTGACGCCAGAGAAAAAACGCGGCGAGCACGACCGAGAGCAGACCGAAACCCATCAACATTCGCGACGGGAGTTGCGAGTGCAGCGAGCCTTCGACGAGCACCTTGCAGCGCACGATCGCGTAGATGGCAACATTCAGCAGCAGCCCCGAGAGCACCGCGGAGATTGGCGTGGGGCCTTCCGCATGTGCATCGGGGAGCCAGTTGTGCAGCGGCGCGAGCCCCACCTTGGTGCCGTAGCCGACGAGCAGAAAGACGAACGCTAGACTCAACACGGCGGGCTCGAGCTGCCCCTTCACCGCATTCAAGTGCGTCCACAGGAGCGCGCTCACCCCTTGCGCACCGAGAATCCTCTCGGCGGCGAAGTACAGCAGGATCGTGCCGAACAGTGCCTGGGCAATGCCCACGCCACAGAGGATGAAGTATTTCCAGCCGGCCTCGAGACTCGCCGCCGTCCGGTAGAGCGTGACGAGTAGCACGGTGGATAGCGTTGCAGCTTCCATTGCGACCCATAGAAGCCCCAAATTGTTGGTCGTGAGCGCAATCAGCATGGTCGTCATGAAGAGCTGAAACATGCTGTGATAGAGGCGCAGCCGAGGCGCGCTCACGCGTCCGTGCTCGAGCTCCACGCGCATGTAGGGGCGCGAGAACAGCGACGTAGTGAGTCCAACGAAGGCGGTGAGCGTGACGAGAAAGACGTTGAATGGATCGATGAAGAACTGCTCCCGCGCCACGAGGAGATTGCCTTCGCCCACGACGCGCACGGTGAGCGCACAGGCGGCGAGGAATGTCGCGAGGCTTATGGCTACGTTCAGCTCGGGCGCCCAGCGGCGCGCGCCGAAGACGCCTAGCAGGAGCGCGCCGGCGAGGGGGCATGCGAGCAGGAGCAGGAATTCCACGTTAATCATCCACCTCGAGAGACCCTGTCACCTCGAGGGAATGGCTCTCCTTGAGCGACTCGAGGTGATGTAGATCCAAACTGTCGAACTGCTCACGGATCTGGAAGAAGAAAATGCCGAGCACGAGTACGGCGACGAGGACATCGAGCGCTACCCCGAACTCGACGATCATCGGCATGCCGTAGGTGGCGCTCATGGCCCCGAAGAACAGCCCGTTCTCCATCGAGAGAAAGCCGACCACCTGCGACATCGCCTTGCGCCGCGTAATCATCGTGACGAAGGAGAGCAGGATCACGGCGACGGCGATGCCGATGGAATTGCGCGTGGCCGTGCTCGCTAACGCCGAGATGGGCTGTGCCAGGCCGAAGGCGAACACGACGACCAGAACGCCCACGAGCATCGTGCCCGGGATGTTCAGGAGCGGCTCGGTGTCCCAGTAGACCTCCAGGCGGCGGATGAGCCGGTGCAAAATCCAGGGGAGGAGCACCACCTTGAGCGCGAGGGTGAGCGCCGCAGACACATAAAGATGATTCTGACCGGTGCGCCACGCGAGGAGAAGCGTCGCTGCCAGGAGCACCGCGCCCTGCACGGCCAGGAGGTTCACGAGATTCACGATGCGCCGCTGCGCGAGCATCGCAAAGGAGAGCAGCAGCAGCAGTGCCGCGCAGAGGTTCAGCAGTTGCAGGTCGAAAGGGACGCCGACCATCGCTTCTAAGCTCCCAACAGCAGGTGCACGAGCATACCCAACACGGCAAAAAGGAATGCGACCGCGAGATACTCTGGTGCGCGAAACACCCGAAGCTTCGCCGAGAGCGTCTCGATCAGGGCGAGGACGACTCCGGCTACCGCGAGCTTCGCAGCGAGCAGCGGAATCGAGGCGAGGAGTGCGCCCGGTCCGCCCTCGCCGGTCGAGACGCCCCACGGGATGAACAGCGCGAAGCCGATGCAGGCGTAGTTGAAGAGCTTGAGAGCGGCCGCCCACTCCATCAGCGCCAGGTGGCGTGCCGAGTACTCGAGCAACATCGCCTCATGAATCATCGTGAGCTCGAGGTGCGTCGCCGGATTGTCGATGGGGATACGCGCATTCTCGGCGAGCAACACCATCGTGAAGGCGACGGCCGTGAAGGCGAGACTCGGATAGAGGCCCAGATGCTGCGTGGCGAGATTCTCGGTGATGGCGGGCAGCGCGGTGGTTGCAGAAATGAGGGAGGCGACGAAGATGACCATCAGCAGGGCGGGCTCGGCGAGGAAGCCCACCATCATCTCGCGGCGCGCCCCGAGCGTGCCGAAGGCGGTGCCGATGTCCATCGCGGCGAGCGACAAGAAGACCCGTGCGGTGGCGAGCAGACCCACGAGCGCGATCGCATCCGCCGCGTTGGTGAATGGCAGCTCCGTGCCCATCGAGGGAATGATCCCGGCGGCGACCACCATCGCGCTGAACACGATGTAAGGCGCCACCCGAAACAGCGGGGATGCGCGTTCGGCGATCACGGCATCCTTGTGAAAGAGTTTGCGAATACCGCGGTAGGGGAGCCACAGGCTCGGGGCGCGCCGGTTTTGCAGCCACGCGCGACACTGGTTGATCCAGCCGAGAAAAAGCGGTGCCGCGGCGAGCGCCGCGATCAGTTCGAGCACCTGGGTGATGAGCTCGATCGGTTTCATACCACGAGCGCCAGCAGCACGACGAGCGTCACGAAACTGTAGAGCAGGTAGGTGGAGATGCGTCCCTGCTGCAACCACACGACGGTATCCGCCACGCGCCGGACGAGGGTCCCGAGCGGCAGGTACAGCGCCAGCCAGATCCGGTCCCCTGCCGTGACACTGTAGCGCGGTGCGTGGTCAAACGGCGAGGGGAGTTCGCGCTTCATGGCGAAGAAGGGCCCGAAAATGTGGCGAATCGGCTGACCGAAGCCTTCCGCGCTGTCCTGCATACGCGCATTCAGGCCTCCGAAACCGCAATCCCACGGTGGCGCGCGACGCACACGACGGTGATAGAAGAGCCGCACGGCGAACATCGTGACCGCGACGACTGCGACCATGGCGAGGAAGAAGACTAAGGGGGAATAGGAGGCGCGCCGTCCCGGCAGCGGCACGAGGAGCCACCAGGGAGGGTGCGCGCTCGGCAGCTCGGCGCCGCTCAATTGCTCGACCACGCTGCGCAGCGCACCGATCACGTGCGTCGGCAGCAGACCCAATGCGAAGCAGCCCAGCGCGAGCCAGATGAGGCCGATGCGCTCGAGCATGCCCGCATCGTGCGCGCGGTTCAAGCTCGCCTCGCGCGGCTGGCCGAGGAAGATCACTCCGAAGAACTTGACCATGACGTAGGCGGCGAGGGCCGCGGCGAGCGCGACGATCGCGGCCCCGAGGGGAAGCAGCATGTTGATGAAGGGCCGGGGCACTTCGTTCGAAAAGAGAAACGCCTGTAGGAGGAGCCACTCGGAGACGAAGCCGTTCAGTGGCGGGAGCCCGGCCATGGCGAGTGCACCGATAAGGGTGAGCCAGGCGACCCATGGCATGCGATGGATCAGTCCGCCCAGGCGCCCGAGGTTGCGTTCACCGGTTGAATGCAAGACCGCGCCGGTACCGAGAAACAACAGGCTCTTCATGAACGCGTGATTGAGACTGTGATACAGCAGCGCGATCAGGGCGAGTGCTCCGAGGGAAGGCATGCCCACGCCGAGAAATACGATCGCAAGCCCGAGGCCGGTGAAAATGATGCCCATGTTCTCGATCGAAGAGTACGCGAGCAGTCGTTTCATGTCGGTTTGGGCCGCGGCGAATACCACACCGTACAGCGCGCTGAAGAGCCCGACGGTGAGCGGCACGAGGCCCCACCACCATAGGGGATGGCCCAGCAGATCGAAGGTGACTCGCAGCACGCCATACACAGCCGTCTTGAGCATGACACCACTCATGAGCGCCGACACCGGCGAGGGGGCGGCCGGGTGCGCCTCAGGGAGCCAGACGTGCAGCGGCACGAGGCCCGCCTTGGCGCCGAAGCCGAACAGTGCGAGCAGGAAGGCGGTCGCGGCCCACTGCGGCGTGAGGTGCGCGCCGCGCATGGCATCGAAGGTGAACTGCCAACTGCCACCCTGCATCACTCCGAAGCTCAACAGGATTGCGATCGCCCCGATGTGCGCGATCAGTAGGTAGAGAAAACCCGCGCGACGGATCTCCGCGAGGCCGTGTTGCGTGGTGACGAGAAAGTATGATGAGAGCGCCATCGTTTCCCACGCCACCATGAACGCGTAGGCATCATTGGCCAGCAGCACGAAACCCATGCTGGCCAGGAATAAGTGGTATTGGAGGCACAACAAGCCCGGCGCTGTGCCGTGGCCGCGCCGAAAGTACCCTGCGGCGAAGACCGAGATGCCCGCCGAGGCGGCCCCGAGCAGAAAGAGAAAAAGACTCGTCAGCGCATCGCGACGTACGTGCATCGGCAGGTCGGGCAGCCCGACGACGAGCGTGAGCTGCTCCGCAGGCGCTGCGAGGCTCACGGCCGCCACGATCGCGAGCGTCACGCCACATAGGGCCCCCAGCGGAAATAGCGTCCGCCCGACAAAGCCCACGCTCATGGGGCGCAGGAAACCGGCGAGGCCGATGAGGCCCCACAGAGCGATCAGTCCCAGGCAGGCGCTGAGCGATGAATGGATCAGTGGCGTCACAATGGGTGCTACGCGGATACGTGTTCAATTATAATGGGAGTCAGGGTACCCTGTCGCTAGCTTAAGGATGGCCGTGGCTTTCGAAGAGCGCACCGCACGACTGACGATCCTCATCGATCCGCGCAAGAAGGCATTGTTCGAGCGCCTGTGTGCAGAGGAGGACGCCACGCTCTCCCAGGTGGTGCGCGCGTGACTCTCGACCGCTCAGGCGTGCTTGGCGTTGACGCCGAGCGCGGCGCCGCCGCTGAGGAGCTCGAGCAATCCCTGCAGCAGGTCCGTTGGTGTCGGCGGGCAGCCGCGAATCACGAGGTCGACTGGAATCACTTTCGAGACCGCGCCCACGCACGCATAGCTGTCTGCGAACACTCCGCATCCGGCGCCGCAGTCTCCGACCGCAACCACCCACTTGGGCGCCGGCGTTGCGGCGTAGGTGCGCTCGAGGGCCTCGCGCATGTTGAGCGTGACAGGGCCCGTCACGAGCAGCAGGTCGGCATGACGCGGGGAGGCCACGAAGCGAATACCGAAGCGCTCGACATCGTAAAAGGCGTTGCTGAGCGCGTGGATTTCGAGCTCGCAGCCGTTGCATGAACCTGCGTCGACTTCGCGGATCGCAAGACTGCGCCCGAGGCTTCGCGCGATGACGCCTCGAAGCTGCGCGCCCGCGACTTCGAGAGCCGCCGTCCCTTTGCTCACCGGTTCGGTGCACGGCCTGGTGAAGAGGTTTTTGAACAGACGCCTGCGCATGATGGGTTACCGAGGGTGAGCGCAACTACAGATCGTGCCCGGAATAGGAGCAATTGAACGACTTGTTGCACAAGGGAAAGTCCGCAACGATGTTGCCCTCGATGGCCGCTTCGAGCAGGGGCCACAGAAACCACGACGGATCGCGTAAGTGGCAGCGCTCGATACGCCCTCCCGGGCCGATGCGCGCGTACGCGAGAATGTCTCCCCGAAACCCCTCCACAAGGGCCGAACCTTCGACGCTCGCATCGGTCGGGGTGTTGAGCGGCAGGCGCAAGGGGCCGCGTGGAAGCGAAGCGAGCGCGGCCTCGAGCCAACCGATGCTGTGTAGGGTCTCTCGGATCCGCACCCAGACGCGCGCATCGACATCGCCTTCGGGCCGGACGGTGATTTTGACCGGTGCCACGTCATACGGGGCGTAGGGCAGGGCGAGCCGGGCATCAAATGAGCGCCCGGAAGCCCGACCGACACATCCGGGCGCAGCGAACTGCGCAGCAAGCGCTGTGGACACGACACCGGTGCCGACCGTGCGATCCTGAAGGGAGGCGGTGTTTTCGTAAAGCTCGATCAGCTCCGGGAATTGCCGCCGAACCCGCCGCGTCAGGCTGAGAATTGCCTCCCGGCCGGCGGGCTCGAGATCCGCGGCGACTCCGCCAGGGACAATGCGGTCCATCATCAGACGATGGCCGAAGGCGACGGCACACGCGCGCAACGCCTCTTCGCGCAGGATTGCGCACTCCGCGTGCATCATCGAGAACGCAGCGTCGTTGCAAACGGCCCCGATGTCGCCCAGATGATTCGCAATCCGCTCGAGCTCCGCCATCACCGCACGTAGCCACACCGCGCGCGGCGGCGGCTGAAACTCGAGTGCCGCCTCCACGGCGCGAGCGAAGACGAACGAATACGCCACCGTACTGTCCCCGGACACGCGCGCCGCAACTAGTGAAGCTTCGTCGATCGACTTGCCGTCGAGCAGTTTGTCGATGCCCTTGTGGGTATATCCGAGGCGCTCCTCGAGCCGGACAACGGTTTCGCCGCTCGCGGTGAAGCGGAAATGACCGGGCTCGATGATCCCTGCATGCACCGGGCCGACCGGAATCTGATGCAGACTCGGGCCTTGCGCCTGGAGAAACCGGTAGGGTGGCAACGGCGCGCGCGGCCGTGGCCGTTCGGCCAATGGCGGATGCAAGGGCCAAAGTCCGTGATCGATCCACGGCCGCGGGTCGGGCAGGCCGACAAACTCGATGCCGAACAAATCGCCGATCGCCCGCTCCAAGCGGGACGCGGGCGCGTGAAAGACCGCGAGAGACGGGGCCTTGCCCGCGCTGACCGCAACGGATGCGCTCAACACGTTGCGCGTCGCGGGCTCATACAGGACGCAATGCACGGCCGCCAGATCACCCCAGAGTCCGAGCAGATCGAGTTTGCCTTCGCGAAGCGCCTCACCGATGCCGCGCCACCTCTCCGAATCCGCTGCGACACGCGGCCATGGGCGGTGGGTCGGGGTGGCTGAGAGATCTCCGAATAGGGCTTTGAGCATTGTCACCTACCCAAGCTGTGTTGCCACGTGACGGAACCATGCGACGATGGCCACCGGCAAATAGATGCCGGCGATTGCGACCAGGCCCAGGTGCAGGGCCATGGGTGCGAGACGCCAGGCGGGCAGCGCGTGGCGCTTGTCCGTCTCTCCGAACGCTAGGCCGTGAAGGCGCAGTGCGAGCGCGCTGAACGCAATCATGAGGCCTAGAACCAACAGGATGGCCAGCCACGGCGAGCGGGCAAAGGTCGAGGTCACGAGCAGAAACTCGCTCGTGAAGATCCCGAAGGGTGGCAGTCCGGCAATCGCGATGGCCCCGACGACCAGCAACCATCCGAGGAGCGGCTGGCTCTGCGTCAGCCCCCGAATGTCCGCGATTTGCTGCGTCCCCTCGAGCTGGGAGACATATCCCACGCCAAAGAAGATGGCCGATTTCGTGAGGCTGTGCATGGCCATATGCAGGAGCCCGGCGAAATTCGCGAGCGGTCCTCCGAGTCCGAACGCCAATGTGATGATCCCCATGTGCTCGATCGAGGAGTACGCGAACATGCGCTTGATGTCGCGCCTGCGGTAGATCATGAAGCCCGCGAAGATCAGCGACAGTGCTCCCATCGTGGCCATCATCGGGCCGGGGGAGAGGACCGCGGGGTTGCCCGCCATGATCAGCCTGAAGCGCAACAGCGCGAACAGCGCCACGTTGAGAAGCAAGCCCGACAGCACGGCAGAGATGGGCGTTGGGCCTTCGGCGTGGGCATCCGGCAGCCAGGCGTGCACCGGCACAAGGCCGACCTTGGTGCCGTAACCGAGTAACAGAAATATGAACGACAGGTTGAGCAGCGCCGGATCGAAGAGCGCCGAGTGGGCCGCGAGGCGGTCCCAGGCCATGGCGAGCATTCCCTCGCCCAGACGTTCCTGAGCGGCGAGGTACACGAGGATCGTGCCGAACAGCGCGAGGCCGATGCCGACCGAGCCCAGGATGAAATATTTCCATGACGCTTCCAGTGCCGCGTTGGTGCGGTAGATGCCCACCATCACGACCGTCGTGAGCGTCGCGAGCTCGATCGCCACCCACATGAGTCCGATGTTGTTCGACACCAGCGCGAGATCCATGGCGAACATGAGGAACTGGTAGAGGGCGTGATAAAAACGCAGATCCCGCGATCTGAGCTTGCGCGATTGCAGCTCGTGCGCGATGTAGCCTGCGCTGAACACGCTCGTGGTGAAGCCTACCAACGTACCGATGATGAGAAAGACCGTATTGAGGTCATCGACGATCAAATAGAGCGAGGGCTCCGGGCGGTGCGAGTACAGGAGCGCCGCGCTTGCGAGCGTAATCGCGCACAGAATCATGTTGAGTACGGCCGCGACCCGGTAGGTCGGGATAGCCGCAAGCAGCAGCGCGCCAATCGCAGGGGTGCCGAGGAGTCCCACGAGGGCGAGGGTTCCGACCGACATGTTCACTCTGATTCGCCTCGCGACATGTCGAGCGCCTGCAGCTCGACCGTGTCGAATCGCTCCCGGATGCGAAATAGGAAAATCCCGATGACGAGGAAGGCGATGAGCACGGAGAACCCGACGCTGATCTCCACGACCAGCGGCATGCCGCGGGCGCCGGTCGCGGCGAGCACGAGACCATTCTCGAGCGACATGAATCCGATGACTTGGCTCACGGCGTTGCGGCGCGTCACCATCATCAAGAATCCCAGCAGCAGGACCGACAGCGCGAAGGCGAGATCCTCTCTGACAAACGCGCCGGCGGATTGTGTCAGCGGCAGCATGACCACGACCGAGAGCGCAACGAGACCCATCCCGAACAGCATCGTAGGGCCAATGCTCACCACTGTTTCGATGGTGCGGTGAATTCCCAGCCGTACGACGATTCGATGCAGCGCGGCCGGAATGATCGCGCCTTTGAACAGCAAGGCGATCAGCGCCGTTATGTACAGATGCGGCGCGTGCTGCAGATGGGCCTGCCAGGCGACCGAGAACGCCAGGACGATCGCATGGAGCGCAAAGACATTGAGCAATGCGAACATGCGATCCTGATACAGCAGCAGGAAGCTCACGAGCACCAGGGAGCCGGCGAGGAGATGGGCGATGTCGCTGTCGAGAGTAGTCATCAGCGTACCCGGGATACGAACAACATGATCGTCCCCAGGAGCCCCAGCATGAGCGCTACGCCGAGGAAGTCCGGTACACGAAACACGCGCATCTTGGCGATGGCGGTCTCGAAGAGAACCAGGAAGAATGCCAATGCCGTGAGCTTGGTCGCATAGGCGCCGAGCCCGATGGCGTAGGCGAGGGCGCCATCGCCCACAAGCGTTGTTCCCCACGGGATGAACACGCACGCGATCAATGACAGGTACAGCAGAAGCTTCAGTGAGGCAGCCACCTCGATCACCGCGAGGTGGCGGCCGGAGTATTCCAGGATCATGGCTTCGTGCACCATGGTCAGCTCGAGATGCGTCGCGGGATTGTCGACCGGAATGCGGGCGTTTTCACCGAGCGAGACGATGATGAGCGCCACCAGTGCGAGCGCGAGCGAGATGCTGAGGCCGGCGTTGGGCCCCAGCATGTAAGCTGAGATCGAGGACAGCTCGGTCGAGCCCGCGAACAGCGAGAGCGTGAAAACCGCCATCAGCATGGCGGGCTCCGCGAGCGAGGCGAACATCATTTCGCGGCTCGATCCGATCCCGCCAAAACTCGTACCGACATCCAGCCCCGCGAGCGCGAGCAGGAAGCGCGCGGTGCCGAGCAGAGCGACGATCACGATGAGATCTGCGGATGCACTCAACGTGAGACCCGTCGCAAACGTGGGGACCAACGCGGCGGCGACCCACGTCGTGGCGAACACGACATAGGGCGCGGCACGAAACAGCCACGATGCATTCTCGGCGATCACGGTCTCTTTGCGGATCAGTTTCAACAGATCGCGATACGGCTGAACGATGGACGCACCCTGTCGGCGCAGGAACCGGGCCCTGATCTTGCGCGTCACGCCGGACAGGAGGGGTGCCAGAGCGAGCACGAGGGCGGCCTGCGCAAGCTGTGTGAGCCAGGTGAGCATCATTGCCAGGTTCCAACCACGATCAGCAGCAGGACCAGCGCCGCGAACACGAGCGTCAGGTATGTTCGAATCGTCAGGAATTGCACGTGGTTCAAGCGATCGGCCATCGCGTTGACCGCACGAATCACGGGGAGATAGAGCACTTCCCAGATCGTATCGTGCAGATCGACGGTCAGTTTGGCCACGGAAGTCTCACCAGGGCTCGGCATGATGACATGCTCGCGCGCGCGAAAGACGACGCTTCCAAACACACGTCGGATGGGCTGCGCGAAGCTCCCGGCCGTGTACTGTGTCGCGGGGCTCGCGTCCGGGAATCCGCAGTCCCACGGCGCGGAACGTCGCAGGGCGTGTGAGGCGAACCGGCGCACCGCGAAAGCGGTGGCGGCTGCTGCGATCAGGATCATGACGAATACGAGCGCGCCGTTGTACGCGCTGCGTGCCGGGTCGATGGGAACAATCCGTAGCCAGGGCTGTGTAACCTGCGGCGCGAGCCGCGCGCCGACGAGCATCTGTGTCAGGGGGTCAAGGGCGTCGATCACGAAGCCCGGCAGTATTCCGGCGAGCAGACAGAGCGCTGCGAGCGTCAGCATGGCGCTTCGGGACCAATAATCCGTCTCGCGCGCGCTCTTTGCAGCGTCGGAGCGTGGCCGGCCCAGAAACGTTATCCCGAAGGCTTTGACGAAGCAGGCCGCCGCGAGCGCCGCCGAACACGCAAGCATTGCACCGATGGCAGGCACCAGGAGTCTCGGAACCCACTGCGGCAGTTGCGGACTGACGAGAATGGCCTGAAACGTGAGCCACTCGGAGACGAAACCGTTGAAGGGCGGCAGCGCGGAGATGGCGATGCATCCGGCGAGGAACGCCAGCGCCGTTACCGGCATGCGATGAATCAAGCCCCCCAGATGTTCCATATCCCGCTCCCCCGTGGCATTCAGCACCGCGCCGGAACCCATGAACAGCAGACTCTTGAACAGTGAATGATTGAACACGTGGAAGATCGCTGCGGTGAGTGCGAGGGCCGCGGCCACACCCAGCCCCGTCGCCTCGAAAGCGAGTGCAAGTCCGAGACCGATAAAGATGATCCCGATGTTCTCGACCGTGTGGTATGCGAGCAGACGCTTCAGATCGTGCTCCATTAACGCATACAAAACACCGAGGAGAGCCGTGATGCCCGCGATCACCAGCACCGGAACGCTCCACCACCACGAAGGCGGACCTGCGAGGTCGAAGACCAGCCGTATAAAACCGTAGACGGCGACCTTCGTCATGACCCCGCTCATCAATGCCGAAACGTGACTCGGCGCGGCCGGGTGCGCGAGCGGCAGCCAGGCATGTAGAGGTACGAGACCTGCTTTGGAACCAGCCCCCACCAGCGCCAGCACGAGAACGATCGCGCCCACGCCCGCTGCGCCGGCCCGTCGGATCGTCTCGAACGCGTATCCGCCCTCGGGGCCGGCGAGCAGTCCGAACGCCAGCAACAGCGTGAGCGCTCCGCCGGTCGCCATGATGAGATAGAGGAGGGCAGCGCGCCGGTTTTCACTGGAACGGTGGTCGCTGACCACGAGCGCCCAGGATGCGAGCGACATGAATTCCCAGCCGATGAGAAATGAAAACGCATCCTGCGCGAGCAGCACCAGATTCATACCGGCGATGAACGCCGGGTAGAACGGCACGACCCGCAGCGGCTCGCGGGCGTGTGCGCCATAGCCGATTGCGTAGCCGCTGACGATCGCGGTCGCCACGTTGATGATGACGGCGAACGCGGCGCTCAGCGGATCGAAGCCCAGGATCGTCCGGCCCAGCGGCAGTCCGAGGGGAATTTCGATGGACTCGAGCTGCGAATGCGGTGCGAGCAGGGCCATGAGCGCCACGCCTGCGAGCCCGGAACAGATCAGCATGCAGGCGGCGTAAGTCAGCCGAACGCCAAGCGGACGGCGCGCAGCGAAAATTCCGGACGCCGCGAGCGCGAGCAATAGTGCAAGGCCACTCGCGGCCAATTGACTCAAGCACGACGGGCTCGCGAGCGACATCACCGATCGTACACTGGATGGCTCATTTCGCTTTTCCCGCAGCACGCCCTTCAGGGGTCGCCTTGTGCTCCGTCGACCACATCCGAGCTACGCAAGAAATTCGCCGACGACCAGGATGCGAGATTGTTGCGCACTGATTCCACTCGGATTATTCTTTCATTATCCTACGATGTAATTCGCATGTAAATGAAGATCTCCAAAGTCGTTCACCTCGAAGAGCGCACGGCACGTCTGACGACCCTGATCGATCCGCGCAAGAAAGCGGTGTTCGAACGGCTATGCGCCGAGGAGGACCTCACGCCCTCACAAGTCGTGCGACGCATGATCCGTGGATATATCGAGACACGCCTCGGGCGGCCTTGGACGCCCGGTGCGGAAGGCCCGGTAGGGCGTGGCGGGACTAAGCGTCGAAGCACCCGGAGCTGAGCGGATCATTGGATCGGAAAGACGGCATTGACCTGGCCGGTACCCGAGCTCCCGAAATACTCGGTGAGGATTTCCACCTTGCCGCGATAGTGATCCCAGCCGAGCGCCCCCAGCAACATCGCCGTGTCATGCATGAGCCCTTCGCCGTGACAGCTGCGCGCGTACTCGGGCAGCATGGGCACAAACTCGTCGAATCTTCCCCGGCGCCACAGATCGAGGACGTGCAGATCGCTTTGCCGATAGAATTCGTTGCTGACGCTGAACATCCCGGCTTCGGCGTCGCGATTGTCGTGGATCCGGTGGGAGAGCGATCCGCTCGCAAACAGCGCAACCTTGCTCGAACTCTGCGCGACCGCCTTCGCGACGGCCTCGCCGATCACGCGGCTGTCGTCATGCAGATGCCACGGACACCAGGCGGCGATCGACACGACCC
>Ga0181521_10002832_pt1 | contig 20707 bp, 18 predicted proteins | sample PEATcosm2014_Bin_32_FD_119764 | JGI IMG/M metagenome (GOLD analysis project Ga0181521, IMG submission 119764) | Peatland microbial communities from MTU Mesocosm Facility, Houghton, MI, USA - PEATcosm2014_Bin02_60_metaG | ecosystem: Environmental > Terrestrial > Soil > Wetlands > Peat | place...
GAAGCTGAACGTGGGCGCCATCCTGGAAGGCAGCGTGCGCAGGCAGGGCAGCCGGGTGCGGATCACGGCGCAACTCATCAAGGTCGGGGACGGGTTCCACCTGTGGTCGGAGACCTACGACCGGGAAATGAACGATATTTTTGCGGTGCAGGACGAGATTGCGCGCTCGGTGGCGGGATCGCTGAAGGTGGCTCTGCTGGGGAAAAAGACAGCAATACCTTCCGCACAAGGTACGAATGCCGAAGCCTACAACGCCTACCTGCAAGGGGAGTACTTCCTTAAGCGGCACGGCAAGGAAAACCTGGAAAAATCTCTCGGGTACTACGAGCAGGCGATCAACCTGGATCCCGGTTATGCCCCGGCATGGGTGGGGCTGGCTGCGGCCCGCAGCGATCAGGCGGACCGGGGCTACCTGCCGGTCGAGGAAGGCTATCGAAAAGCGCGTGAGGCGGCGGAGCGAGCGCTGGCGCTGGATGCGAACCTGGCGGAGGCCCACGCCGCCATGGGTGGAATCAAGATGAGCTACGACTGGGACTGGGCAGGCGCGGATGCCTCCTTCCAGCGGGCACTGGCCCTGGAGCCGGGAAACGCCAAGTTTGTCCGAAACGCTGGCCAACTGGCCAAGACCTTGGGCCGCTTTGACGAAGCCCTGGCGCAGGATCGCCGGGCGGTAGAACTCGACCCCCTCAGCGTGCCGGCCCACAACACTCTGGGGTTTGCTGCCTACTACGCCGGGCGGCGGGATGAAGCAGCAGCGGCCTTGAAGAAGGCCATAGAACTCAACCCGGAGTTCCCGAATTCCCACGCCCTCCTCGGCCAGGTCTATCTGGCGCAGGCGCACCCGCAGCAGGCGCTGGCCGAAATGGAGCGGGAGCCGGAGCCTGCTGTCCGTCTGCAAGGGCAGGCGCTCGCTTATTATGCCCTGGGGCGGAAGAAGGAATCGGACGCGGCCCTGGCGGAACTGATCGCGAAGTACCAGGCGGAGGCGGCCGTCCAGATTGCCGAGGTGTATGCCTTCCGCGGGGAGGCCGACCGGGCGTTCGAGTGGCTGGAGCGGGCCTACTCCCAGCGCGACAGCGGCCTTGCCGAGATGAAAGGCGACCCGCTGCTGAAGAGCCTGGAGCGCGACCCGCGCTACGCTGCCTTCCTGAAGAAGATGCGCCTGCCCGCGTGAGTGGTCACTGCACGTCGGAAACTTTCCCCTTCAAGAACGTGACCTTCAGGTCCTTGTACACATAAATCTGTTTGGCGCCGAGGTTCACGATCTTGTCCGGCTGGCCGATAGCGGCTACTACTTCGTCGATGGTCTGTCCCAACTGAATGGTCTGGGGTGGCGGGGGCGGCTGGTTCTGAGGCGGCCCACCCGGCCCGCCCTGTCCACCTTGGTTCCCCTGTGCGGCGCCGCCTTGGTCTTGCTGGCCGCCGCTGTCGTCCACGGTGAAAACCTGGGCGATGATGTCCATCACCTGCGGCGGGTTGGCGGTAGCCAGGAATCCCTTGGCAAACTGGAAGACCAGATCCGCCTTGAAGAAGGTGGGAGGATTGGTGTTATTACAAGAATCACAGGCGACGAGGCCCAGCGTGATCTTGTCGTTGGCCTGGTTGACGTCGATCTTGGAGGGATAGACCTTCTCGCCCACCTGGAACAGGTGGGTGGTCTGCTGCTTGCTGCTGCCGAACTTCGAGAAGACGCCGCCGATTCCCTTCATCACCGCGCTGTTGGGAGTTTGGATCTTTCCGTCCTGATACTTGGTGGGAACGATGCTCACGTCACTATAGGGCACGCCGAGAATCCCGCCCTTCTGGATGACCAGCACGGTCCCCGCTTCCACCACGGCCGGTCCGTTGGAATCGGCGCCCATCTTCACCATCGTATATTGCGCCCTGAGCTGGTCCGCCAGCGAAACCGTGGCCTGCGCGGCCGCCAAGCCTGGCATGATCCCGGCAAGAATCAAGGCGGCGACTTGGATTGAGATCTGGATTCTCTGTCCCATTGCGAAACCCTCCTGCAAACATCAGAAATGATCCAACTATCCAATGATCCAAAGATGTGGGAGCGTCAGATGGCGACACCATCACGCTCCCCCATCGGCTGCTTATGCCCGGCCCGTCACCCCCGCCGCGCATGATGGAGATGCCGGGGTCACTGGCCGCCTGAACCCTGTTTGACCTCCGCTTCCATCTGGTCCGCGTCCTTCTGTTGTTGTTGCAAGTCGCTGTCGACGTTGGTATCGGGAGTAGGCGCGGGAACTTCGCCCGCAGTGGTGCCGGTATCGGGAGCGGCGGGTACTCCGTTCTTGCCGGAATTCTCCGCCAGCGATTTGAGCCCGGCGTCCAGCGTTTCCCGGAAATGATTGTACATTTCCTGCAGGTCGTTGGCGTCCACGGAGCCCTTGGTCCCGACCGCGCAGTCAGCCTTCTTGCTGCTCTTGACGATTACCTCGACGTTGTTGTTCTCGTCGAGTTGGTCGCTGGTGCGTTGGATCACATCGCCTTGCGTGAGGGGGCACTCCTTGCCGTCCGCCGGGGTCAGGTCGACCTCGCTGGCCACCACAAAGTAGCGGAACTTGGGGTCCAGGGCCGGCGGCACTTCCTCTTTGTCGGCTGCCCCCGCCGCGGGAGGTGCGAACATGAGCGGGAGCAGGATGACCGCCGGCGTTGCCAGGGCATGGCCGCTGGAGCCGGAAGCCGTCTTGGGACTCTCGGCCGCGGACTTGTCGGCGGCGATCTGCGCCTTCACTTGGTCGGCGAGAGCATCTTTCACATCCTTGCTAACCTGTGTTTGCGAGCTGCCTTTCACTGCACTCGCATAAAGCGCGCCTCCATAAGCAGCTTCGAGGTTGGCGGCGATGAGCGGATCGGGAGATTCCAGCGCAGCGAAAAGATTCGTATCGGGCGCCAGCGACGCCGTACCGGCTGCACCTTCGGCCAGCCCGGCTTCATAGGCGGCCTGCAGGTTCGCGGAAATCATGTAATCCGTCAGCCAGAAGGGAGCGGCGACATACATTGGATACGGCTCGTAATAATAGCCGTAGGCGCCATACCAGGGGTTTCCCGCCCAGCCCCAATTGTAGTAAACCGGCGCCGGCCACGGATTGTAGGCCCATCCGTAATACGCGGGATGGTAGTAGTAAGCAGGCGCATAGCCGTAATAACGCGCACCGTGATAGTAGTATCCGCGATAGGCGTAGGCGTAGCGGCGTCCACCCATGTAATAGGTCCGCTGGTAGTACGACCGGCCGCCATGGTTATAGTAGGCGCGTTCGCTGTACCCCCGGCCGTGTCCCATGCCGACGACGCGGCGTCCGTTGCGCTCGGTGACCACATGGCGGCCACCATGCACGCCGTGGTCAATCCTCATGTTGTGGGCCTGGATGGAACGGACATTGCCGCCGCGGTAGTTCGCGGTTACTTTCCCTCCGGAGCGGGTGTTGACTTGCTTGGTGGTCGTTCCCCGGGGGGGCGTCTTCCCACCGGCGCTGGCATTGGTTTTACCTGCGTTGCTGGCGCCGCCTTTGGCATTAGCTCCGCCCGCGGCGCCGGTTCCACGGGTATTGGCGGCTCCGCCTTTGGCATTAGCTCCGCCCGCGGCGCCGGTTCCACGGGTATTGGTGGCGCCGCCCTTGGCATTAGCTCCGCCCGCAGTGCTGGTTCCACGTGTGTTGCTGGCTCCGCCTTTGGCATTAGCTCCGCCCGCAGTACTGGTTCCACGCGTGTTGGTGGCTCCGCGGGTATTGGCTCCACCGGCGGTGCTGGCGCCACGATTTGTGCTGGCGCCGGTATTGGGGCGGCCCGCCGTTGATGGGCCTCGCTGGGCGCTGCTCGGCGCGCCCTGCCTCGGAGCACTTTGCGGCGCGCGTGCCGCAGGCGCCGGCGCGTGGGCTGCCGGTGCGCTGTGTTGCGCGGGCGCGGCAGCAGCCTTCTTTTGGGCCAAAGCGAAGGCCGGGATCATCAAAAAGAGCAGCACGGCAGGCAATTTCCCACCAAGGTTTCTATTCCTCATCCTGAAGCTCATGACACCTCCTCGCTTTGCCAAGCGATTCGCCTCTCATCCAAAGATTTTGCCGGGGGGAGTGGAAAGTGGGATGCATTGTACACCCGTCCGGGCGGCTTGTGACGACGCTCTTTCCAGCCCGTGCCTGCTACTGAAACTTATCCAGCTTGTCGCGCAGCCCGGAGGCGACGTTGATGAGGTCATCGCTGACCATGCGCGTGGCCAGGATAGCCTCGGACAGCGGTACAGCCACGATCTCGATGCCGCGCAGGGCCACCATGGTCCCGAACTCGCCCTTGTGGACCAGGTCGATGGCGCCGATGCCATAGCGCGTGGCCAGCACCCGGTCGAAGGCGCTGGGGGTGCCTCCGCGCTGGATGTGGCCCAGCACCACGGTGCGGGTCTCGAAGCCGGTGCGCTTCTCGATCTCGCGCGCCAGCACGTTGCCGATGCCGCCCAGGCGCACGTGCCCGAACTCGTCGCGGGCCATCTCGGTGACCACCGGCGCGCCATGTAGCGGATCAACGTCGGTGGCCAGCTTGGCGCCCTCGGCCACCACCACCACGCTGAAGTAGCGTCCGCGCGAGTGCCGCCGCTTGATGATTTCCGAGACCTCGTCGATGTCGAAGGGCCGTTCGGGGATGAGGATCACGTCGGCGCCGCCGGCGATGCCGCTGTAAACGGCGATCCAGCCCGAGTCCCGCCCCATCACCTCGACCACCATCACCCGGTTGTGGGCCTCGGCGGTGGTGTGCACGCGGTCGATGGCGCTGGTGGCCACGTTCACCGCGGTGTCGAAGCCGAAGCAGAAGTCGGTGCCGCTCAGGTCGTTGTCGATGGTCTTGGGCACGCCCACGATCTTGACCCCCTGCTCGTGCAGCTTGGTGGCGATGCGCTGGGTGTCGTCGCCGCCGATGGCCACCATGGCCTCAACCCCATGCTTGGAGAGGTTCTCGATGCAGCGCTTCAGCCCGTCGGAGTGCTTGCCGGGGTTGGTGCGCGAGGTGCGCAGGATGGTGCCCCCGCGCGGCAGGATGCCGGCCACGCTGGCCAGGTCCACCTTCATGGTCATGTCCTCCAGCACGCCCCGCCAGCCTTCCAGGAAACCCACGAACTCGTCGCCGTAGTGGAAAGTCCCTTTGCGCACGACCGCCCGGATCACGGCATTCAGCCCCGGACAGTCTCCGCCGCCGGTCAGGATTCCGATCTTCATACCTACACCTCGAATGCGAACGACAGCAGAACACTCCAGTATAGAAGCCTGCCACGGGCCGTGGGGAATGGAAATTTCGGTGGATCAGGATAGGAAAAACCAACGCCCGGAAGCAAAAAGAGAAAAGTGCAGAAACGGGCGCGGGGTACAGGGCCCCGGTAGAGACGCAGCCGGCTGCGGGGCTGTCCAAATTAGCTGCCCCCACGGGTTGTTACTCCCTGTCCTAGTGTCATCCTGAGCTTGCGACCGCGTGGTTCTTATTTTGCGGCCCCGTTTTCAGGGCCGCGCGGGCGCAAGCGAAGGATCTTGGTTTCTGCCAACGCGCCGACGAACGTCTGCCGAGCCTCTGACCGCATGGGCTCGCACGACAAATACATAGATCCTTCGCTTGCCCTCACCTCGCTCGCGCTCGGTTCGGACTGCGTTCAGGATGACATCCCTGAAAAAATTCGTCGCAATGAAAAACTACAACTTGGACAAGGCCTGCAGCAAGCTGCGTCTCTGCAATGACAAGAGGTCTCTGCGGGCTCCGCGGCCCAGCTAATTCGCCGGTGCAGGAATGGCCGCCGGTTTGCCCTGCTCGATCACGTAGACTACAAGGAGCTTCCCAGCATCAGTCTCTTTCGCATCGTTTACCTCCAGTGAAGCGGACCCTTAGGCTTCGGCTTATTTAGGTTGATTGAAGATATCGACTGGGATCAGCACCGCCGGCACGGTCCCGTTATTCTCCAGCCAGTGTGTAGTCTCTTTGTCCTCGTGCCAAGTGTCTCCCGCACCATACTCTTTCACCACATCGCCTCGGTGCTCGGTAATCTTTCCTTGCAGCACATAGACCGTGCCGGGTCTGTCTTTATGGTTGTGAATCCCCAGGACGCCACCGGGTTCGACGGTCACCATACGCATCCGAAGTTGACGTCCTGCCATGCCCTCAATTTCAGGGCCCAGATCAACCGCGACAAGTGGCTTCACGGTAACGCCTTTGTTCTCGGTCGGCGCCGACTGCTGGCCGTTTGCGCTCCAAACTCCTGCGGTAAGCGCGAATCCGAGAAACCAACCCGCAAGCTTTAACGTGTGTTTCCTGTTCATTGATACCTCCTTTGCCGCTACAACACTCTTTTGATTTTGAAAAGGGAGCGCATTCTACCACCGTTTCGGACTCCTGAGGCTTGCGGGCGGGTGTTTGAGGCGCACTCGCGCATGGAGGAGACGGCGTTCGCGCCACACCGGCACCAGGATTGACTATGGTCATTGACTATGGTCCAATCAGCTTGGGAGGGAAGGGAATGCAGGAAGTGGCGATTTCCGAGTTCAAGGCCAAGTGCCTGGCAATGCTAGAGCAGGTCCGCAAGACCAAGAAGCCGATCCGCATCACCCGCTTCGGCAAACCGGTAGCCGAGGTCGTTCCTCCTTCGGCTCCAAAGCCAACGGGCGATTGGCTGGGCTCGATGAAGGGCAGCTTCGACATTGTGGGGGACATCGTGTCGCCGGTCATTGATCTGGACGATTTTGAGGTAATGCGCGATTGAAGCTCTTGCTGGATACCCACATCTGGCTGTGGAGCCTGCGTGAACCTGATCGTCTGTCTCGCCGGGTCCGGCATGCACTTCAAGCTGAGGACAATGAGCTCTGGTTGTCTCCGGTGAGCACATGGGAAGCCCTAGCGATGATTGCAAAAGGAAAGATTCGCCTGCACGAGGAAGCTGCAGAGTGGATATCAAAGGCGCTCGCGAACATGCGGGAGGCTCCCCTGACCCACGAAATCGCTCTCGTGGCGCAGCAGATGCCTTTGGAACATCCAGCCGACCGCTTCCTCGCCGCCACCGCACAGGTTCTAGGTCTGACCCTGGTCACCGCCGATGAGCGGCTACTCGCGCTGAAGGGCATCGCCACCCTGGCCAACCGCTGACGCCGTCCTTACCGCAGGGTGTCCTCCACCTCGCTCAGCCATTCCGGCTTCTTCAGCACTTCGCGCGGCTTGGGACCATCGGGGTTGCCCACAATGCCGTCTTTCTGCATCAGGTCGATGAGATGCGCGGCGCGGCCGTAGCCGATGCGCAGCCGCCGCTGCAAGAGCGAAGTGGAGGCCTTGCCGAACTCGATCACCAGCCGCACCGCGTCCTCGTAGAGTTCGTCGTGCTCGCCCTCACCGCCGTCTTCGCCGGAGTCGCCGGCCTCGTTCCTTTCTTCCTTGGGCGCCTGCAGGAATTTTTCCTCGTACTGGGCGATCGCCTGCCCGCGCCAGAATTCGACCACTGCCGCGATTTCCTTCTCAGTGACAAAGGGCGCGTGCAGCCGGTGGACGCGCGCCGACCCTGAAGGCAGGTACAGCATGTCGCCGCGGCCCAGGAGCGATTCCGCTCCGTTGGCGTCCAGGATGGTGCGCGAATCCACCTTGGTGGCCACGCGGAAGGAAATCCGCGCCGGAAAATTGGCCTTGATCAGCCCGGTGATCACGTCCACCGAGGGCCGCTGCGTGGCCAGGATCAGGTGGATGCCCACGGCCCGCGCCATCTGCGCCAGCCGGGTGATGGATTCCTCGACGTTGCCCTGGTCGAGCATCATCAGGTCGGCGAGCTCGTCGATCACGATGATGATGTAAGGCAGCCGGCGTGGCTCGTCGCTTTGCTCGTCGAACAGGCCGGGCTCATCGTCGTCGAACAAGCGGTTGTACTGGTCGATGTTGCGGACACCTTTTTCCGCCAGCGCCTTCAGCCGCCGCTCCATCTCGCGCACCGCATTGCGCAGCGCGTTGGCCGCCAGCTTGGGTTCGGTGATGATCGGGGTAAAGAGGTGGGGCACGCCTTCGTAGACGCCCAGCTCCAGCCGCTTGGGATCGACCAGGATCAGGCGCGCCTCGTCCGGCGTCGCCTTGTAGAGCACGGACATAATCATGGCGTTGATGGCCACGCTCTTGCCCGAGCCGGTGGAGCCGGCGATGAGCAGGTGTGGCATGCTGGCCAGATCGGCGGTTACGGTGCGCCCGTTGATGTCCTTGCCCATGGAGAGCGTGAGCTTGGATTTCGAGCCGATGAAGTCCTGCGACTCGATGATCTCGCGCAGCCATATGGTCTCGCGCTCGCGGTTCGGCACTTGGATGCCGACCGTCGATTTCCCCGCCATGCGCTCGATCAGAATGCTCTCCGCCTTGAGCCCCAGGCAGAGATCGTCGGCGAGACTGGTGATGCGGCTGTACTTGATTCCCGCCTCCGGCTTGAACTCGTAGGTGGTCACCACCGGGCCGGGATTGATCTGCGTCACCTGGCCGTGGGCCTCGAATTCGGCGCATTTTTCCGCCAGCACCTGGGCCAGGCGCTTGAGTTCGTTTTCGTCGATGCCCTGCTGCTCATCGGACCGGTGCAGCAGCGCGCTCGACGGCAGCTTGTAGGTGCCGCGAATCTTGGGCATGGTGGTCTTGGGACGCGTCGCGCTGTCGGCGCGCGTGCCGAACGCAGGCTCGGCCGCGACCGGCTCAGGTGTGGCAGCTTGCGGCAGCGTCTCTTCTTCGGACATGCGTTCGATGCCGGTCTTGGCCGTAGGGAGAGGCGCCGGCAGAGGCTTCGGCGGCATCGCCGGTGCGGCCGGCGCGGCCTTCGTTTCCTGCGCGCTGACCACCACTCGCTGTGCGCGCCGCTTCTCCAGTTGTTTCAGAGAGCGAGCTTTGGCGCGCGCGATCCGCCAATCCTTGAAGCGCTCCAGCCCGGCAAAGACGAAGGTGAACCGCGTCTGCGACCAGGTTTCGAGCGTGGCGAAGGAGAAGGTGGTCGAAAGATAAAGTCCGATCGCCAGCACCGCCGCGCAGACGATGTAGGCGCCCGCCAGATTGAACCAGTGGATGAGCGCGTCGCCCACGATCCTGCCCAGCAGGCCCTCGATGGGGATGGCGCTGCGCCAGTGCAGGTGTCCCGGCAGCAGGCCCAGCATTCCGGGGGCGAACACCAGCAGCATTAGCGCGCCGGCAAACTTGGCTCCCGGCGACCCGACGGTACGCGAGCGGAACCAGCGCCCGCCCAGGAAAGCGAGCATCAACGGCACCAGGAAGGCAGCGATGCCGGCCGCTTGCAGCATCAGGTCGCTGCCATAGGCGCCGAGGATGCCGGCCCAGTTGTGCGCCGGGCGCGACGCCGGCGCCGGGCCGGCGGTGTTCAGCGAATGGTCCGCCGGGGAATACGACACCAGGGCGAGGAGAAGGAGGATCGCGGCGACGAACAGCAGGAAGCCGACCAGTTCGTTCAGCCGCCGGTTGCTGCTAGGCGTGTAAGCCCGGGAGAATGGATTCATCGTGGCGTCTTGGCACTTCCGCGCACACCCGCACCGGCACGGCCAGATGCCGCTGCCGCGTGCCCTCAGGCACGCCGGGAGATGCTTGCTGGAAAATGCGCGAATCGCGCCAGAGCAGAGGAATTATGCCAAATCCGCCCGCCCGCACCAACTGGATTTTGCCCGATGTCCCTTGCTGGGTACGGGCCTCAGCGCGCTGCGGGCATTGCCGGTTACTTCGCCTGTTTGCTGGCTTCGTCCGCCGGCCGGCTCTCGGACGCCGGCTTGTCGTCTCGCACCGCTTGCTTAAAGGATCGGATTCCCTCGCCCAGGCCCTTGCCGAGTTCACCCACCTTTTTCGGCCCAAACACGAGCATCGCGATCACCGCAATGACCAGCAGGTGCATTGGTTGGAACATCCCCTCGAACATGTGCAACCTCCAGGCTAATGTTAGCTTAGAGGACAGCCTTCTGCCGGTGATCAACGTCACAATGTAGGCGGCGGGAGGGAGTCTCCTTAGGTCAGTAGCCTAAGTGATGCAGGTAACCCACGGCCGCGGCGGCGGCAAGGCAGTAGATGCCAAAGAGGTACCAGCGTCCGTGCTCAAGCCAGCGGCTGAGCCACTTCAGGGCAAGCAGCCCGGCGAAGAAGGCGAAAACTGCGCCCAGCAGGCTGGGAAATGCGGCTGATGCCAGGTTGGCTGTTCCGGTGATGTGCTCGGCGCGAACCAGCCGCAGGGCTTCGCGGGCCACCACCGGCGGGGTCAGAACTACCGCCAGCGCGAAACTGAACGCCTCTGCACGCGACTTCGCCACCCCCGCAAGCATCCCGGCGGAGATGGTTGCGCCGGAACGCGAAAACCCACGAAACGGCAAGCAGAGCCCTTGTACGGTCCCGATGATCCCAGCCTGTTTTGCGTTGAGATCATTCGCCTTGCCGGCCGGGTTCCGCCGGTCGAGGATGCCTGCCATCAGGATCAATACTCCTGCACAAGCCAGTGCGGGAGCCACTAGTTCGAGATGGCTGAAAAGGCTCTCAATTTCCGCGTGCGGAAGCCCTCGAAAGGCAGTCTTCTCAATGACCTTGATGATGGCTTCGCCGATGACGCCAGTCAGTAGCGTCGCCAGCACAACCAATCCCGCAAATTTCTTGAAAGCGGCCATGCTCTCGAAGTAGGTGTCTCGCCACTGGCTCCAAAAGTAGACGATCACGGCAAACATCGTGCCCGTGTGGAGCATGACCAGGAGCAAGGTCATGGGTGGCGAAGAGGGGTCAAGGCCCAGCAGCTTCTCAGCTACCACCACATGCGCCGAACTCGACACCGGAAGCAGCTCTGTTAGTCCCTGAATGATGGCAAGGATTACGACGTGCCAGAGTGACATGCGGCGATTCTAACCCACATGCACCGGAAGGACCGGTTATTGGATGGTATTCCCGTAGGTCGGAATGTCCTGCTCGATCAGGTAGGCGAGATCCTGGGCACGCGCTCCCCAATCCGTCTGCGCATACTGGCCGGCGACCTGCCGGGCCAAGGCGATGGCCTTAGTCTTGGCACCGCTGGAGCGGCCGGCGTTGCCATCATCTTTATACATCTGGATCAGCGCCGCCTGCCGCCACGCTGCCTGGTACAAGGCCTCGGCCGCCTGAGGAGACTGCGGGTGCTCGTGCACGTACTTCTCGTAGATCTCCGATTCCTTCTCCGGACACTTGGTTTCGCCGCCCCAATCGCCGCATACCTTGTTCTCGATGAGGTGGTACGCCGCCATGTCGGCCCACTTGGTGCCGGGAAATTTCTTGATCACCTCCCGCATCCAGTCCTCATCGATCTGCGCCCGCAGCAGCGGATTGTGCTGTTTGGCCGAGGGACGCGTGTTTACGTCGAGCGCGTCCACCTGCCAGCGGATGTCGGCGGCGCGGTACAGCGCCTCGCCCGCCCGCGGCGACTTGGGAAAATATTCCGCCATGCGGTAGTAGAGGCGCAGCGCATCCTTGTCCGCGCCTTTGCGTCCGTAGCGCCGGCTGGCTTCGGCCTCCGCATCCGCCGCCGCACCAAAAACAATCTGATCGCCCTCCGGAGTCGAGGCGCGGACCGCGCCCTTGTCGAGAATCCAGCCGCTGAGGTTGCCATCCACCTGGGTGATGTGCAGCCACTCGTGGCTCTTCTCCAGGATCGCCACCTCGCGCCCGCGCGCCAGGTTCGCCATGCGGGTGGACCCCGCATCGGGAGAGATATAGATATAGCCTTCCCGCACCATGACGGCCCGCTCGGCCTGGGCCGCGAGCGGCTTCGGGAGACAACACAGCGCGAGCAAGGCCAGAGGCACAATCAACTGCCTGAAATTGTCATCCCGAGCGAAGCGCGACACGAGCGCAGCGAGACGAGCGCGAGTCGAGGGACCTTGCGTTTGACTTCCGGCCTTCGAAGCCCGAGATCCCTCGACTCGCCTGGAGAACCCATTCGCGTTCTCCAGCCTTCGCTCGGGATGACAATTCTGACGTGGGTGCATCACTTCATCCCCGGGTTGGCGCTGCTCTCGAACATCTGTTCCGCCTTGACGATAGTGATGTTCTCCCGCGGGATGCCCAGCTTGTACGCCTTCCACTGGTCGTCCTGGGCCAGCATTTTCTGCTTCTCGGGCGGCGTCGGCTCGGAGATGTGGTACTCCTCCCGCGTCTTGGACACCACGTTGGTGTCGCCGGCGATGTCGTCGGCCAGCTTTTGCGCCTGACTCTCGTTGGTCACGATGACGTACTTCAGGTCCGCGGCCTGAAGATGCTTCTTGATCGCCGCATTCACCTGCTCGGCCGTCAGCTTGTCGATGTTGGCCAGCATCTCCGCCAGGTAGCCGTGGTCTTTCATGCCGTAGAACATGTCGTCGAGGCGATAGCCGAGCTGCCGCCCCTTGCTGTCGGCATAATTAAGGTAGAGCGTGCGCGCCTTCTGCTTGGCGGCTTCCACCTGCTCCGGCGTCATGCCGTTCTTGATGAAGTTGTCGAGCTCCCAGGCCATGGCTTTCAGGATGAAGTGCGCGTACTGGTGACTCACCGGACGGATCCACAGGCTGAAGTACTGCGGCTCGCGCGGCGTCCCGGGCGGGGGGAACAGCGCATAGGGACGCGCCGCATAATATTCGATGTAGGAGTAGTCGCCGTAGTTGTATCCGCGCTCTTCGCGGATGTCCTTGTACAGCCGCCCGATCTGGTCGCGATGCGCGCCGAAGAAGACGTTGGCCACGAACAGCGGCCAGTAATCCGGATCACTGCGCTTCACTGGGATCGGGAAACCGAGATGCAACCCGGTGGCGATGGCGTTGGGCTGGGTGATGATCAGCAGGCGGTGGCCCGCAGGCGCGTTGGCATGTGGATGTTGGCGCTCGGGAAGGCTGTCCGTGCTGGAGGGCAATGACGAAACCAGCAACCGGAGCATCGCCGGATCGCTGATGCTGGTAGCGACAAACATGTTCAAGCCCTGGTACTGCATGTTGTAATAACCCTGCAGATCGTCCCGGGTCACTGCTTGCAGCCCTGCGACGGTGCCCTGCGCCAGATGTGAGAGCGGCGTGCCCTCGAGCACCCAACCGTCCAGCGCCAGCAACCCGAGCTGCTCCTGCTGCTCGAAGCGCAGGTTCGACCGGATCCCCACCAGCGCTTCCTTGCGGACGCGCTCCAGTTCCGCCTCCAAAAACAACGGTTGCGTGAGCATCGGCTTCAACACCCTCGCCACGAACTGGGAAAACGCATCCCGCGGCACGGTCATGCTGAAGGTGGTGCTTTCCTTGTCGACACGCACCTGGGGATACGCCGCCTCACCCCACGGACGCGTGATCTCAGCCAGCTTCTCCTTGGTGACCGGGTTCTTGGGATCGCCAAAGCCACCCTCGAGCATCATCCTGCCCACCAGGCTGGCGGTGCCTTCTTTGCCGCGGGGGTCCTCGGCCGAACCGGCGCGCAGCATGATCTGCACTTCATACAACGGCGAGGGCGAAGCCAGCGTCACCACATTCGTCGGAAGTTCGGGCGGAGCCGACGCCTTATGCTTGGAAGACCCCTGCTGTGCCGACGCTGATCCAGCCAGCAGCGAGAGCACACACAAAACCGCCAGCAGCCAACCACTCGGTACTCGGTACTTGGTACTCGGTACTGGGTACTTGGTACTTGGTACTCTCCCCATCACCGCGCCTCCGTCTTCTTGGGAGCGGTCTCGAGCGGTGGCGTGCCGTGCCACAATGTGCCCACCAGCCGGCCTTCGCGCGTGAAGTACTTGGCGGCGTAGTCATCGATGTCCGCCGGCTGCAGCTCCTCGACCGACTGCAGCAGCGCATCCAGCACGTGCGGATCGCGGTTGAAGCGGTAAAACGTGGCCAGGCTCTGCGCGATGTGGTCGGTGGTATCCCACTGCGCCAGAAAATCATTCTTGACCTTGCTCTTGATCACCTCCAGCGTTTTGGCGGCGTTGGGATCCTGGGAGAAATTCTTCAGCGCCTCGGCGCCGCCGCTGATGTCGTAGCGCACCTCGTCCACGTACTTCGTGCCCTCTTTCTGGAAGCGTTCCAGGCTGAGCTCGGCGCTCAGCAGCATCCAGTGCGGGTCGGTGGAAATCGGCGAGGCGGTTGTGACGAACGAGGTCACCGACTGCTTCTGATAGCGCAGCTTCTGATAGAGCGGCGCCGAGCGCGAGGTCAGCAGTTCATCCAGAACCAGCGAGACCGCCGACTCCGGCGTGCCGGGATTGAACGCCGGCGTGTGATACGCGACCACCAGCCGCGGCGCGACCTCCGCCTCCCAATCCACGTGCGCCGCCCGGTGCTCTTTGGGTTCGGGCTGGGTGGGAATCCTCGGCGTGGGCACCGGCTTCCAATCGGCATACGCCTTCTCGATTGCCGGGAACAGCTTCTGCGGGTTCACGTCGCCCACCACGATGATGGCCACATCGTTCGGCGTGTAATAGTTATGGAAGAACTGCCAGGCTGCATCCCAGGCCTGCGGCATCTTCTCCACGTCGTCGAGATAGCCGATCACGGTGTGGCCGTAAGGATGATTGGGAAAGGCCACCGGCGACATCTGCTCGATCATCTTCTGCACCGGAAACGAATAAATCCGGCGATACTCCCCCAGCACCGCCCCGGCTTCCACCTGGAAGGTCTTCGGGTCCAGCTTCAGCCCCTTGAAGCGCGAGGCCTCCAGCTCGATCACGCCCGGCGCCGGCCCCTGCCCGGTCTGGACCGGCCCCTCCAGGTTCTGCGCGAAGGTGAAGGGGTGGTAGAAGGTCATGTCGTAGGTGGTGTAGGCGTTGTTGTAGGAGCCCAGGCGGTCCATCATTTCCTGATATCCGCCGGCGACGCCGTTGTATTCGTGGCGGAACATGATGTGCTCGAACAGGTGCGCCAGGCCGGTCTTGCCCTTCTCCATCTCGTTGCGCGAACCGGCGAAGACCGGCGTGGCGTAGGTCACCATGTCCTTGAACTCGGGCGTGGGAATAATCATGATGCGCAGCCCGTTCCCCAGCGTCCTCTCATAGATCGGATAAGGGAAGAATCTCGCCGGCGGCTTGGCGGGCTTGTGCGCCAGCACGCTGTGCCGCTGCGGAACGACTTGGGCGCCGGCATACGAAACAGCGAAAAGCATGCACACGGCCGCGCCCAGGAATAAACGCTGCATAGATCAAACCTCGGGGACCAAACCTCGGGGATTTTGTTACGGCCAGAAGACCACAGATTCTACACCGTGGCGGCGGAACTCAGTCGGCGCTGACGGTGGCTTCCAGCCAGCCGCCATCGAGCACCGAGGCCAGCAGTTGCGGCTCGACGCTGCCGCCGCTGATGATGGCCACCGTCTTCTCGGCGCGCGGCAGTTCATTGGCGTGGAAGAAGAATGCCGCCGGCGCGACCGCGCCGCTCGGCTCCGCCACTAAACGCGCGCCCAGCGCCAGCCGCCGCATGGCTTCGCGGATCTCATCCTCGCTGACGGTGATGATGTCGTCCACGTAATGCCGAATGTGCTCAAAGGTGATTTCGCCCACGTGTTGCGTGCGCAGCCCGTCGGCCAGCGTGCGTCCTACCTTCTCGCCCGGCCAGCTCACGATCTTGCCCGCGCGCAAGCTGGCTTGCGCATCCGCCGCCAGCTCTGGCTCCACGCCAATGACCTTCGCTTTTGGACAAAGCTGCTTCACCGCCGTGGCCACGCCGCTGGCGAGACCTCCGCCACCCACGGGCACCAGCACCAGCTCCACCTCGGGCAGGTCTTCCAGGATCTCGAGGCCGATGGTGCCTTGTCCGGCGATGATCTTCTCGTCGTTGAACGGCGGAATGATGACGTAGCCGTGCTCGGCGGCCAGTTCTTCCGCCTTGGCCTGGCGTTCGCCGCTGGCCGGGCCGACGGGCACGATCTCCGCCCCCAGCGCTCTGGTAGCTTCGATCTTGATGACGGGCGCTTTGCGCGGCATTACCACCACAGCCTTCGCGCCCAACGCCCGCGCCGAATACGCCACCCCTTGAGCGTGGTTGCCGCTTGAGTAGGTGATGACGCCGCGCCGCCGCTCGTCCTCCGCCAGCGACGCGATCTTGTTGTAAGCGCCGCGCAGCTTGAAGGAGCCGATGGGCTGAAAGCTCTCCGGCTTGAACCAGAGCCGGCGGCCGTCTTCTTCATAGGCGACCAGCGGCGTGCGCGCAGCCACGCCTCGCAACCGCTGTTGCGCCTGCCGAATGTCGTCGAGCGTGACGATGGTTGCCCCCGAAAAAAGTGCTTCGTGAAAGATCACGTGTCAGGGCACGAGTTTACTCGTGCCGTCACTCGCCTCAGGAATGTCATCCCGAGCGAAGCGCGAGGGAGCGTCGCGACTGAGCGCGAGTGAGGGATCTTGGTTTTGTATGACACCTCGCGACGCCCTCACTCGCAAAGCTCGCTCGGGCGCACTCGGAAGGACAATACAACAACCCTGCTATCGGCACGACTGAAGTCGTGCCCTGACACGTGATCCCTCACGAGGCGCATTCTTCCGCAACTGCTGAAGCCGTGCCCCTCGAAACAAAACTCGCAAACCCGGAACTATATCTCCAAAATCACCGGCATGATCAGCGGTCGCCGCGACGTGTTCTTGTGGATGTAGCGCTTCAGCTCCTGGCGGATCTTCTCTTTCATCACGCCCCAGTCGCCTTTTTCTTCCTTGCTCGAATGTTCCAGCGTCTCGATCACAACCTGGCGAGCTTCGTCCATGAAGCCATTCTCCGCTCCCGCGGCCGCGAAGCCGCGGGTGACGATCTCGGGCGCCGATTGCACTTTTCCGCTCAGCTTGTTGATGGCGATGATGGCCAGCACCATGCCGTCTTCGCTCAGCAGGCGGCGATCGCGGATCACCAGGTCTTCGACCACGTCGGTGCGCGAGCCGGAATCGATGCACACGCGGCCCACCGCGACTTCGCCCGTCTTGCGCGCGCCCAGCTCGTCGAACTCCAGCACGTCGCCGCTTTCCAGCATAATGACTTTGCCGACGGCGCCGTGCATCGACGCCGCCAGCTCGCCGTGCCGCCGCAGTTGCCGGTACTCGCCGTGGATGGGGATGAAGTACCGCGGCTTTACCAGGTTGATGATCAGCTTCAGCTCCTCCTGGCTGGCGTGGCCGCTCACGTGGATGGGCGGCTGCGAGCCGTCGTCGTACACCACCAGCGCCTCGCGGCGGTAGAGGTGGTCGATCATGCGGTAGATGGCTTTCTCGTTGCCCGGGATGATGCGCGAGCTGAGCACCACGGTGTCGTCGTGCTCGATCTTCGCGTGCTTGTGGCCGTCGACGGCGGCGCGAGAGAGCGCCGACATCGGTTCGCCCTGGCTGCCGCTGATCAGCACGCAGACCCGCTCGGGCGGGAAGTCCTTGATCTGCCCGGGATGGATCAGCACGCCGTCGGGGATTTCGATGTATCCAAGGTCCTGCGCGATTTCCGCCGACTCGTTCATCGAGCGCCCCACCAGCGCGACTTTGCGGTTGTTCTCGAAGGCGGTGTCGATGGTCAGCTTCATGCGGTGGATGGAGGAAGAGAAGCAGCAGATAAACAGCCGCCGCTCGGCCCGTGCAAACACTTCTTCGAACTTCCGCCGCACTGCGCGCTCGCTGGGGGTGTAGCCGGTGCGCTCGACGTTGGTTGAATCCTGAAAGAGCGCCAGCACGCCGCTCTTGCCGTACTCGGCGAAGGTGTGCAGGTCGAAGAGCCGGTTGTCGGTGGGCGTGGGATCAACTTTGAAGTCGCCGGTGTGGATCACCACTCCCAGCGGCGTGTGGATGGCCAGCGACACGCAATCCACCAGGCTGTGCGTCACCTGGATCGGGTGGATAGTAAACGGCCCGATCTTCACGCGCTCGCCGGCGCGGATCTCCACCAGCTTGGCGTCGTCCAGCAGGCCGTGCTCTTCCAGCTTGTTCTCGACGTAGGCGAGCGTGAACTCGGTGCCGTAGACGGGCACGTTCAGCTCGCTCAGCACCCAGGGCAGCGCCCCGATGTGATCCTCGTGGCCGTGGGTGAGCACGATGGCGCGGACTTTGTCGCGGTTCTCGGTGAGGTAAGTGATGTCCGGGACGACGATGTCCACGCCCAGCAGCTCGGCCTCGGGGAACATCATGCCGGCATCGACGACGATGATGTCATCGCCCCAGCGGAAGGCCATGCAGTTCATGCCGAACTCGCCTAGACCTCCCAGGGGCACGATTTGGAGTTTGCCTGCTGGCATGGAGAACAGTTGATGCTAGCACAGGGGAGGGTGAACACCTGACCCTCTAGAAGCGGTAAAGCGCCAAACGCGTGATACGAGCGATTCTGGAGAAATCCTGGTCGAGAGTGAACACGCCAGCAGTGTGCTCCAAAGCAATGGCTGCGATCACAGTATCAATCGTGGTGGGAGTAACGCCCTTCGCCCGCGCTGCCCGGTAGATGCCCGCCGCCGCGCGGTAGGTCTCAAAGCCGCGGGGTTCGAGCATCTCCCACTGCGCCAGATACTGCTTAATGCGTTTCGCGTCCCGGGTGAGGCCCTGCAAGACCTCGGCAACGACGATTCCGGTGAGCGCGAAGGGCTCGGCTTCCTCGATCATGCGGCGCAGCTCGGCGCCGGCGCGGCCGGGAGAAGAGCTGAAGAAATCGATCCAGACGGAGCTATCCACCAGGATCAAACGCGGTTTCTCCGCGAGGCTTTAAGGTCGCCCTTCCAAACCCCGCTGCCGTAGAAGCGAAGAATGCCTTTGCGGCTCTCGGAGCGGACCAGCAACTCCAGGGCTTTGTCCACGATCTGCCGTTTGGTCTTGAGGCGCGTGAGTTTGCGCGCTTTGCGGATCAAGCCCTCGTCGATGTTTATATTGGTTCTGCTCACGGGAATAGCATACACCATTTTGTTATAGTATGGTGTATGAATCTGCCCAGCCCTGCGGCATCAACGCACGCTTTGAAGGAGCCCGTAAGGGCGACATTTGTGTGAGCCCAGCGCGTCAGGGCTGGGAAGGCGGGTGAGAAGGGGGATTGAGCCCGGAGGGCGGCACCTTCGGCGAAGACCTGCGCGGGATTGGCTTCGATGCCATGCTTCTTCAGCAACGCCAGGAATTCTTCTTCGAACGTCCTCTGCCTGTGATGTTCGGGCTGGTTGCGCACATAGGTCGCCACCTGTTGCAGGTTCGGGGACGTGGCTCGCACCATCCCCGGTGGCGCGTTTGGGCGCTCACCTGGTCCAGCCTTCGCCGTGGCGGGACCCTTCGGGAGGCGATTTGTCGAAGGCGTGCCCCTTCACACGTCACATCTACGAGGGAACCGCGCGGCATAGTCGCGCCCTCCGCTGCGTTATCATCTTGGTCGGAGATCCCAACCTGCGCCCGCCTCTCATCTCGCTGGACAACGTAACCGTCCTCCGCGGCGGCCGCGAGGCGCTGGCCAGCGTCTCCATGCGCATCGACGCGGGCGAGCACGTCTGCATCCTCGGCCCCAACGGCTGCGGCAAATCGACGCTCATCAAGACCATCGCCCGCGAATGCTATCCCGTGGCGCGCGAAGGCTCGGCGATGTCGATCTACGGCCGCGAGCGCTGGAATATCTTTGAGCTGCGGATGCTGCTGGGGATCGTCTCACCCGACCTGCTGGCCTCCTGCACCGGTGACGCCACCGGGCGCGACGTGGTGCTCTCGGGGTTCTTCAGCAGCACGCGGATTTTTTCGCATCATGAAGTTCGCCCGGAGCTGATCGAGCGCACCGACGCGATTCTGGCGCGGCTGGGAGCGGCGCATCTGGCCAGCCGGGCGGTGGCGGAGATGTCCTCCGGCGAAGCCAAGCGCATCCTGATCGCGCGCGCCCTGGTCCACGCTCCCCAGACCCTGCTCTTCGACGAGCCCAGCAACACCCTCGACATCGCCGCGCAATACCAGTTGCGGGAAACCATGCGGCAACTGGCGCGCGAGGGCATCGGGATTCTGCTGGTCACCCATCACCTCGCCGACATCATTCCGGAGATCGAACGCGTGATCCTGCTGCGCCAGGGCCGTATCCTGGCCGACGGCGCCAAGGAGGCGGTGCTGACCCACGAGCGGCTCAGCGAGCTGTTCGGCGTCCCCGTCACCATCACCCGCGACGACGGCTATTTTCATTTGCGGTAGTCACAAATAGCCTTCTCTGGTACGCCGGCGATTTCGGGCGATCCCGGCGATTCTGGCGATCACCCGATGACCCGATCTCCCGATCTCCCGATTCTTGCGCTATCCTTCCCCTGCTATGTCCACGCTTGTCGAATGTGTTCCCAATTTTTCCGAAGGCCGTGACCGGGCCAAGGTGGACGCCATCATCGAAGCCATGAAGGTGCCGGGCGTCTACCTGCTCGACCGCGAGATGGATGCCGACCACAACCGCTGCGTCATCACCCTGGTGGGCGACCGCGAGGCCATCGCCGAGGCTGCCATCCGCGGCGTCGGCCGCGCCGCCGAACTCATCGACCTCACCAAACATCAGGGTGCGCACCCGCGCATGGGCGCCGCCGACGTCATTCCCTTCGTGCCCATCGAGGGGCTGGCGCTCGAGGATTGCGTCGCCATCGCCCGCCACGTCGGGGAAGAAATCTGGAAGCGCTACCAGATCCCGGTCTATCTCTATGAGGCCGCGGCCGCCACGCCCGAGCGCCAGAACCTGGAAAACATCCGTCGCGGGCAATTTGAAGGATTACGCGAGGAAATTGCCACTAACCCTGCCCGCCGACCGGACTTCGGCGAGCCGCGTATCCACCCCACCGC
>Ga0181521_10002834_pt1 | contig 20698 bp, 12 predicted proteins | sample PEATcosm2014_Bin_32_FD_119764 | JGI IMG/M metagenome (GOLD analysis project Ga0181521, IMG submission 119764) | Peatland microbial communities from MTU Mesocosm Facility, Houghton, MI, USA - PEATcosm2014_Bin02_60_metaG | ecosystem: Environmental > Terrestrial > Soil > Wetlands > Peat | place...
AATCAGGTAGCGGAAGGCGATGTGCTTCTTCTCGTCCTCGCTGTAGCCCTGCAGGAAGATCAGCTCCATGCGGTCCAGCAGCGGCGGCGGAACCGTGTCCAGCATGTTGGCCGTGCAGATGAACAAGGTCTTCGACAGGTCGAAGGGCACGTCGAGGTAGTTGTCGCGGAAGGTGTTGTTCTGCTCCGGGTCCAGCGTTTCCAGCAATGCGGAGGCCGGATCGCCGCGGAAGTCCCTGCCCAGCTTGTCGATCTCGTCCAGCATCATCACCGGGTCGTTGGTTTCGGCTCTGCGAATGCTCTGGATGATCTGGCCGGGTAGCGCGCCGATGTAGGTGCGGCGATGGCCGCGAATCTCCGCCTCGTCGTGCATGCCGCCCAGCGAGACGCGCTGGAATTTGCGGCCCAACGCCCTCGCAATCGATCGGCCCAGGCTGGTCTTGCCCACCCCCGGAGGCCCCACAAAACACAGGATCGGCCCCTTCATGTCCGGCTTCAACTGGAGCACGCTGAGGTAGTCCAGGATGCGGTCCTTCACCTTTTTCAGTTCGTAGTGGTCCTCGTCCAGAATCTCCTTAGCCTTGCTGATGTCAATTTTGGAGCCTGAGCTTTTGGCCCATGGCAGCAGGGCCAGCCACTCGATGTAGTTGCGGGTGAGCGAGTAGTCGGCGGCCATGGGCGACATGCGCGACAACCGCGTCAGCTCCTTGAGGGCCTCCTTTTTCACTTCCTCCGGCATTCCGGCGGCTTCAATCTTCTGGCGCAGCTCGTCCGTCTCGCGCTGGCCCTCGTCCTGCTCGCCCAGCTCCTTCTGGATGGCCTTGAGCTGCTCGCGCAGATAGTAGTCGCGCTGCGACTGCTGCACCTGGTCCTGCACCTCGGTCTGGATCTTGGTGCGCAACTGTTGCACCTCGATCTCTTTGGCCAGATGATGGTTCAGCAGTTCCAGCCGCGTGCCGATACTGGGCGTCTCCAGCAGTTGCTGCTTGTCGTCGGTGGTCAGGAAGGGCAGTGAAGAGGCTACAAAGTCCACCAGACGGCTCGGCTCCTCGATGTTCGCGGCAATGGTTCGCAGTTCATCGGAGAGCGTCGGGGACTCGGAGACAATCTGCTGGAACTCTCCCGTCACATTGCGTACCAGCGCTTCCACGTTGGCCGTAGCCTCCGGCGCCGAGTCCTCCAGCGTCTCCACCTCGGCCACCATGAAAGGCTCGGTCTGCGAATAGCGCACCAGCCGCACCCGCTCCGTGCCCTCGGTGAAGACAAACCGGCTTTGGTTGGGCATACGCACAATCTTGTGTACCGTGGCCAGGGTTCCCACGGCGTGCAGGTCGGCTGGCTTGGGCGAGTCCAGCCGCGGGTCTAGCTGGGCCACCACCACGATGGCCCGTTCCTCGCCCAACGACTCGATCAACTGGATGGAACTCTCCCGGCCCACCGTCAGAGGCAGAACGGCGTGGGGGAACAGGACCGTATCCCGGACCGGCAGGACGGCAACCCGGCGCAAGCTGGGGGCATCCATTCCGGAAGGGATTTTTTGGGAAGGCGGGATGGAGGGGTGGTTCGGCATTGAGTGTCCTCATGTCAGCTTATCTTCGTTAGACGACGCAAACCACGAAGGGTTTCAGGATTATTCTACCTCCTGCCTTCTTTCCTCCTCCACAAATCGGGCAGACCCTTATCAGGTACGGTCGAGCGCAGGATGCAGTTCCACGGCTGGAACGCTTGCTGCATAGCAGATTTCCGTGAAGCTCGGGCTTCTCTCAAACCGGAATCTTCCCGGACAATTCGGACGAAAACAACGAAGACAGACCACCTGAGACGCCCCCACCGTTGCCAGCGGAATGCACCGTAACTGCAAGAATGTATCGGCCAAAGCCAGAGGAAAGTGAGTGCTGCAGAGCGTTGGAAGCAAAGGAATCTTCCGGCAGTGAACACGCCGGTACTCAAAAAAAACCCACACTCTTTGCGCAGAGAGCAGCGCGGGGCGAAGAGGGGTTGATCTCCGGCCTAGACTCCGGCAAGAAAGCTGCACCAAACGCCTCTCCTCGTTAGTATAGGAGTACAGGGATTCGGGATCACTGACAACTGACCACTGACAACGGTTGTGCTACGGGGCGCTTTTCCCCGTGTTTTTGGGGGATATGGTTTTGAAGGCAAAGCCAGGGGGTCAATGCGGCAAGCGGCCGGGGTACAGCATTCTCCTGGCCTGCATTCTTACCTTGGGGATTTCGGGCGGAATCAGCGTTCGGGGCCAGAATCTGGTGAGCGGCTCCGGCAGTTCCGGCGAAAGTGTCGCTCCGGGGACACCGATTAGTGACGCTCCAGCGACACCGATTTTTGTGGATCCACTGGCCCAGTGGGAGGGCTTGCCGGTACGGCGCATCTCCTTTGATGGAGTATCCGTGGATCGCCTTGTCCCGCTGGCGGGTCATCTGGACCAGGCCGAGGGGGCGCCCTTGAGCCGGGAAGAGTTGAAGAGGAGCCTGCGCCAGCTCTTTGCTACCGGCCTCTTTGAAACCATTGCGGTGGAAGGAGTTCGCGAGCAGGACGGCGTGGCCCTCCTCTTTCGCGGGACGCCGCGCACCTTCATCGGTGCAGTCAGCGTGGACGGCGCCAAGAGCGCCACGGTCAATACGCAACTGGAGCGCGCCAGCCAACTGGCGCCCGGCGCCCGCTTTACCCCTGCCAAACTCACCCAGGCTCTGGTGCAGATGCGCCTGACGCTTGCCCAGGCAGGTTTTCACGAGCCGGTGATTACCCAGACCCTGACGGCCCACCCGGAGGAGCAACTCGTCGATCTGGCGTTCCATGTGCTGAGCGGCCCGCAGGCGCGCCTGGGTACAGTGGAGGTAACCGGCGACCCGGGGATGAGCGTGAACGATTTTCGTCATCACGCGCACTTGAAAGCCGGCGAGCGCGTGGACCGCGAAACCGGCAACCGGGCACTAACCGGAGTCTTGAAGGCCTACCGGGGCGAGCAGCGGCTGGAAGCTGAAATCAAGCTGGAAAACCAGCAGTACTCGACGGAAAGCCAAAAGGCCAACTTCCGTTTTTCCGCCAACCGGGGTCCGGTGGTCAAGGTGCTGGTGGAGGGCGCCAGCCTCAGCGCGGCGCGCGTGAAGCGGGTGATTCCCATCTTCGAGGAAGGCAGCGTGGACGAGGATTTGCTCAATGAGGGCAGTCGCCGGCTGCGCGACTACTACCAGCGGATGGGCTACTTCGACGTGAAGGTGGAGCACGAACCGCAATCCACGACCGCCGGACAGGTGACGATCCTCTACAAGGTGCGGCTGGGGCCGCGGCGGCGGGTGGAGCGGGTCTCGGTGGCGGGCAACCGGTACTTTGACTCCGCTACGCTCCAAGAGCTGCTCAGCGTTCATGCCGCCGATGCCCTTGACCGCCACGGCGACTACAGTCAGGCGCTCGTCTCTGCCGACGTCAACGCCCTTCAGGCCCTCTACCGGAACAACGGCTTCTCCAAAGCCAGGATTACCCCCGAGACCAGCGCGGCAGAGACGAAGGCCGGGGTCCCCAGCGATACGGGGTCCCCGGCGAGCGATCTTGGCTCGCTGGGGTGGAGGGACAGGTCTTCGCCGCTGGGGTGGAAACCAGGAACGACCGCCCCGCTCACCGTGGTCTACCGAATCGAGGAAGGCGAACAACTGCGCGTGGGCACGGTGCGCCTGGAAGGAAACGATCATGCGGACGCCGCCCGGCTCTCCCTGCTGATGAATACGGTCGCCGGACAACAGCTTTCGCCGCGGAACCTGGCCGGAGACAGGGACGCGCTGTTGATCGACTATATGAGCCGGGGTTTCGACCAGGTGCGGGTTGAGGTCGCCCAGCAGACGGAGCCGGCAGACGCGAGCAAGGTTGACGTGGTCTTCCACATCACCGAGGGGCGGCAGATTTTTGTACGCAAGGTGTTGCTGACCGGGCTGCATTACACCCGTCCCGAAACGGTGGCCAAGGCCATCACCCTGCATCCCGGCGACCCGCTCAACGAGACGGCGCTGATGGAAACGCAGCGCAATCTTTACGACTTTGCCCTCTTCAACGAGATCGACACGGCCATCGAGAACCCCTCCGGAGGGGAAGTCAATAAGACCGTGCTCTTGCAGGTGGCAGAGGCGCGGCGCTGGGCCCTGACCTATGGCTTTGGTCTCGAGGCTCAGACCGGAGCGCCTCAGTACAACTGCGGCGGCATCATCGTCAGCGGCAAAAGTTGCAACCCGAACGGCAAGACCGGCGTGAGCCCCCGCGTGCTGGCTGACATTACCCGCAACAATCTCTTCGGGCGGGAGCAATCCGTCTCGCTGCGCGGCAACTACGGCTTGCTGGAGCAGAAGATCAACCTGCTCTTCCAGAACCCGCACTTCGAGGGTAACCGGAACTTCGGCCTGACCTTTTCCGGCGGCTACGCCAACAGCCTGGACGTAAGCACCTACGTGGCCTCCAAACTGGAAACCGGGGCGCGCTGGACCGAGCACTTCAATACGCCGGGATCGCGCATCTCCAGGGCCAACACCTTTGTCTACGAATTCGACTTTCGCCGGGTCAAGGTGCAGGCCAACAGCCTCCAGGTCTATCCATCAGAGATCGCACTGTTGTCCACGGCGGTGCGCGTGGCAGGTCCGTCGCTGACATGGATTCGCGATACCCGCAACTCGGCTCTCGATGCGCATCGAGGCACCTACACCAGCTTCCAGGAGTTTCTCTCCGGAGATGGGTTTGGCGCCCAGGCTAACTTCAACCGCCTCGACCTGTCGAATTCGAGTTACTACCGCTTCGATAAAGGCCGTTTCATTCTGGCTCGCAACACGCGCTATGGGCAGGAGCGGGCTTTTGGCAAGCTCCAGGCGGAGCTGATTCCCCTGCCCGAGCGGCTCTACGCCGGCGGGGCTACCTCGCTGCGGAGCTTTGGCGCGAACCAGGCCGGGCCGCGCGACCCGGAGACGGGCTATCCCATCGGCGGTGCAGGCGCGCTTATCAACAGCACCGAGTTGCGCTTGCCGCCGCCCACGTTGCCCTGGCTGGGCAACACGGTCAGCTTCGTGCTCTTCCACGATATGGGTAACGTCTTCACCAACGCGGGAGATGCGTGGGCCAGCGCCCTCAGGGTTCGCCAGCCGGAGCGCGACAACTGCAAGAATGTGGCCTCAATCACTGACCCCACTAGTTACATTCCAACGGGCCCCAAAACCTCTACCGGACAGCAAGGGACGTGCAGCTTCAACTACTTCTCCCATGCGCCAGGGCTGGGTTTGCGCTACCATACCCCGGTGGGGCCGATCCGGCTGGACTTCAGTTACAACCTGAATCCGCCCATCTATCCGGTGAATTACAACTACTCGCTCTCGCAACCAGGATCAGTCCCGCATGTGGGCGAAGGCACGCACTTCAACTTCTTCTTCAGCCTGGGGCAGACCTTCTGATGAACAACCGGATTCAAACTCGGCTCGTAAGCAAGCTCGGACTCGTCTGCATGAGAGTTATGGCGGTGTGCCTGGCCGTTCTGGGAGCAACTTCTGCTCTGGCGCAGGGCCTTACTCAGAACCCCGCTACGGCAGCTCCGCCCGCCAAAGCCGTGGTGCTTGACCGGGTGGTGGCCGTGGTCAACAACCAGGCCATCCTGGCCAGCGACGTAGACGATGAGGTGCGGCTGGCGGTGCTGGACCCCGGCCAGGCAGGACTCGGCGTTCTCACCCCACAGCTTGCCCTGGAGCAGTTGATCAGCCGCGCGCTCATCCAGCAACAGATTCGCCAGGAGGACGCGCAGGCGGCGGAGCCTTCGCAGGCAGAGGTGGATGCCCGCCTGGCAGCGATTCGCAGGGAAGTTCCCGCCTGCATTCACTTCAACTGCGCCTCGGAGCAGGGATGGGCGGCGTTTCTGGCCGCGCATGGGCTGACGCCGAAACGAGTCGAGAGCTATCTCCGCTACCGGGTTCAGATTCTGCGCTTCATTGAACAGCGCTTCCGGCAGGGGATTCGCATTACTCCGGAGGAGATTGAGTCGTACTACCGCGAAACGCTGCTGCCCCAGTTCGCATCGGGCGAGGCGATTCCGCCGCTGGACAAGGTGGCCCCGCGCATCGAGGAGATTCTGCTGGAGCGGCAGGTGAACGTGCTGTTTGACGATTGGCTCAGGAATCTGCGCAAACAGGGCGACGTGGAGGTGCTCGACCCGGCGCTCGAAGCTCCTGAAACTCCGAGCGAAGCAGGGAAGGGAGGCGCATGAGCGAGCCCGAAACCACGCCCTCTGTCCCCGCTGAGACTCAGGAGCCTGTCGCGCCTGAGCTGGAAGAGTCGCTCGAAGCGCCTCGCCCCAGCCGCATGCGCCGCTTTTTTCTGCGCCATCTTCCCTTGTCGGTGGCTGCGGCGGTGATTCTGCTGGCGGTAACTACTATCGGAATTTATTTTGCGGCAAGTTCAGCCGGTTTTGAGAACTTAGTGCGCAAAGAGATGGTGCGCAAGCTGGAAACGGCCACCGGCGGGCGCGTCGAAATCGCCTCCTTCCACTGGCATCTGCTCAGCCTGGAGGCCGAGGCCGGCGGGTTGATCATCCACGGCCTCGAAGCTCCCGGCGAGGCGCCCTACGCCCAGGTTGAGCGCGCGCGTGTGCGGTTCAGTGTGCTGGGTTTCGTGAGCCCGCGCATTCTCTTGCGCGACCTGGAGATAGTGAAGCCCCAAGTTCACCTAATTGTGTATGCCGACGGCTCGACCAACCAGCCGCAACCCCGCAAGCTCAGAAAACCGGGTAAGCCCGCGCTCGACAGGTTCTTCGACTTGCAGGCCGGCCAGGTAGCGGTGGAGCAGGGCGTTCTGGACTACGAAAACCGCGCCGCGGCCTTCGACTTCCAGCACCGGCACATCCCGCTCGACTTCTCCGCCAGCGATCTCTCCCTGCGCATGGCCTATGTGCCGGCGGCGGCCGGCAAATTGGAAAGCTATCGCATCGAGGCCGGAGTCCGCGATCTGAATCTCGCGCGCGGCGCTTTGTCCAGGCCGGGCAAACTGCCACCGGCGGTTCAGGGATTCCTCCAGACCACGCTGGAGTTGACGCGCAACGCTGCAATCCTGCACTTCCTGCGCATTACCGCAAGCGGCCACGGCGCCAAGGACCGGACGCTGGAAATCTCCGGCACCTTGGATGACTTTGCTCATCCCCGCTGGCAGGCCAGGGCCGTGGGCGAGCTGGACATGCGCCTGGTCGACACCATCACCGGCTATCCGTTTGCGCCGGAAGGCATTGCCCATCTGAACCTCACCGGGGCTGGTGAGGCAGGAAGTTTCCGCGCCGATGGGGGAGTTCATATCGAGGACGGCGCTTACATCGGGACCGGCGTCGTCGCCACCGGCGTGGGACTCGACGCGCATCTTCATGCCGATCCCGAGCAACTATTGATTACCTCGATCATTGCCCGCCTGCGCCAGGGTGGTCAGATTGATGGCGACCTCTCTCTGACTCACTGGCTGCCTGTGCCTCCGAGTCCGGCCAAAGCCCGCGCCATTGCCCATCCACTCCCGGCCGCGGACGAAATCACCATTCCCGTCAACGGCAAGATCGCAGCTCAATTCAAAGACGTAGCCCTGGACACAATTCTGGAGATGGTCTCTGAGCCGCCCTTTCAGCATCTTGGCTTCGACGCGCGGGTCAACGGTCCTGCCAACGCGCTGTGGATCAACGGCGATAATCGCACCCTCTCCGTGGACGCTCTGCTGAGCCTCACTCCACCAGCACAGGCAGCGCAAGGTAAAGTCCCCGCCAGCGGCCTGGTGGACGCCACCTATACTCAGCGCGACGGCGCGGTCGATCTGCGCAAGCTAATTCTGCATTTGCCCTCCAGCCAACTGGAGGCCCACGGCCGTCTGGGCGCGTACCCGATGACCAGCCCATCGGCATTCGCCGTCGATTTCCATTCACAAGACCTTGGAGAGTTCGATGCTGTCCTGCGCGACCTTGGGCTGGCCCGCAACGGCAAGACAGGAGCCGCGGCCTTGCCGGTGGCTCTCACCGGGCGGGTCGATTTTCTCCATGGAACATGGACAGGCTCGCTCGTCGATCCGCACCTTGCCGGCAACTTGAAGGCCACGCAACTGGCCGTCGAATTTTCGGCGTTGTCCGCGGCCAAGCCCAGCCAGCCCCAATATGTCCGGCTGGATTCGATCGAGGCCGTCGGCAGCTACTCGGCAGCCCGGATTGACATCGCCCACGCGCTGCTGCGCCACGGGAACGCCGAGATCGCCCTTACTGGCAGCCTGGACGCGGCTGCCGGCAGCGCCGCGCACGGCCGAGTGCCTATTCCGTCCTTTGACGCCAATTCAGTGCTTCATCTTCGCCTGCACGCCGGCCAGGTCGGCCTGGACGATCTGCGCCCGGTCACCGGAGAGAACCTGCCTGTGGAGGGCTCTCTGGATGCGCAGCTTCAAGCCGACGGGCCCATCCGCGCGCTGGCTGGCGCCGGATGGGTCGAACTGGACAAGGGAAGCGTCTACGGCGAACCCGTGGCGCGCATCCGGGCGCAAGGCAACATTGCCAACCAAACCATCAATTTGACTTCGGTAACGGTGAGCGAGGACGCGGGAAAATTAGCGGCCACGGGCAGCTATAACCTCTCCTCCCGCCGCTTGCAGTTGGACGCCAAGGGCTCGGGGATCGATGTGGCCCGCATCGAAACTCTGCGCCGTCACGGCCTGGCGATGACCGGCAAGCTGGGGTTTACCGTACAGGGCGCGGGGACACTCGACGACCCGCGCCTGGAAGCTCACGCCACTATGGCAGGTCTGGCTCTGAGCGGAGAACCGCTGGGCAGCGTGGAGTTGACGGCGCGAACCGCCAACCGCTCTGTCACTTACGACCTGACAACCCGGCTAGAGGCAGCCCAACTCACCGCGCACGGCCAGACGGCGCTCAGCGGCGACTATGCCACTCAGGCCAAACTTGATTTTTCGCAATTCAACATCGCCCCTCTCATTCGATTGGCTCATATCAGAGGACTGAACGGCGAGTCGGCGCTGGCCGGAACGGTCACCCTTGAGGGGCCACTGGCGCGGATCTCGGATGTGCGCGGCGAGGCCCGCCTCGATGAGCTCGCGGTAACGGTTTCCGGCGTTCATCTGAAAAGCGAGGGCGGAGCTCATCTCACGCTCGACCATGCCATCCTCCATCTCGATCCTTTGCACGTAACCGGCGAACAGACCGATCTGCGCGCCCAGGGCAGCCTCTCGCTCAAGGACAATCAGCAACTGGACTTTGCCGCCAGCGGGGCGATCAATTTGAAAGTGGCCGAGACGGTTGACCCCGACCTGACCGCCAGCGGCAACACCAGTTTCCAGGTAGAGGCGCACGGGCCGCTGATGAATCCCAGCCTGAGGGGCCGCATCGACTTCCAGGACGCGGCGCTTTCTCTTGAAGACTTGCCCAACGGCCTGAGCCAGTTGCGCGGAACGCTGGAGTTCAACCAGAACCGGCTGGAGGTCAGGTCGCTGACGGCCATGAGCGGCGGCGGCCTGCTCAGCGTCGGCGGCTATCTGGCCTATCAGCACGGCATCTATGCCGACCTGACGGTTATCGGGAACGGAATTCGCATCCGCTACCCTCCAGGGGTCAGTTCCCTTGCCGACGCCTCGCTTCACCTGCAAGGGCCGCAGAACAATCTGCTGCTCTCCGGCGACGTGCTCATCACCCGCTTCACGGTGAATTCTGAATTGGACATAGCGACTCTGGCGGCGCAGGCCAGCGCTGTAGAGACCTTTGCGCCCCCCAACGCCCCGTCCAATCACGTCCGCCTGGACGTGCACATCACCTCATCGCCGCAGTTGAACTTCCAGAACGCCTACGCTAAACTGGCCGGCAACGTCGATCTGCGCCTTAGGGGCACCCTGGCATCGCCCTCGCTGCTGGGCCGCGTCTCCATCACCGAAGGCAGCGCCATCATCGCCGGAACCCGCTACGAGTTGCAGCGCGGCGACATCTACTTCACCAACCCGGTCCGCATTCAACCCTCCATCGACCTGAACGCCACCGCCCGCGTCGAGGACTACGACATTACCCTCGGCCTGCACGGCACGCCGGAAAAAATGACGGTCACCTACCGCTCCGATCCTCCGCTTCCGGAGGCCGACGTGGTGGCGCTGCTGGCCCTGGGCCGCACCGAGAACCAGCAGCGCCTCTATACCCAGCAGCAGGAGGCCGCCGGAGCCAACCCCACCACCGACGCCTTGCTGGGCGGCGCTCTCAACGCCACCGTCAGCTCTCGTGTTCAAAGGCTTTTCGGAGCTGGATCGGTGAAGGTGGACCCCAACTACCTCGGCGCCCTGGGCAACTCCACCTCCCGCATCATCGTCGAGGAGCGGCTGGGCTCCAACGTCACCCTCACCTACGCCACCAACGTCAACACCACCGCCCAGCAGTTGATTCAGGCGGAAGTCGCCATCAACCGCCACGTCTCCCTGCAGTTGGCCCGCGACGAGTCCGGCGTCTTCTCCGTAGTACTTAAAGCCACCCAACGTTTCCGCTGACTTGTTGCCGGATGCCGGGCACCCGGCTTTCCTGTGCCGCGGAAACGGACAACACGCCTATGCCGCAGGAGGTGTAGCGGCATAGCGAAACCAGAGTAGCTGTACCCTGAAGCAACTCCGCTAAGTGGCTTTTTCCTTTAAGAAAAAGCCACCTTGAACACTCTAGACAAGAGCACGTTTACTCTGGTTTCGCTCTAAATTCCGGCTCCAGCGCGCGCTCCGCTCCGACCCATTGAATCAAGCGGCCCGGTTGAATGCGTCTCCATGGCAGAGCGCCGGAAACTGCAAGGACGATGACGGCTGGCTCGATTACCTGGCGATAATCCATAATCGGCTTGGTCAGGTAGTAGGTGATTGGGAAGATGCAGACGAGCACTAAGTAGGGCCAGAGGGCGGTGCGGTTCTGGCGCCAGAACCGGCGAATGCCGCGCAGCATCAGCAGCGTGATGCAGGTAACGTAGAAACAATTTTCCAATGTGTATGGCTGCGCCTGCAACTCCGCCGCGGAGAAGCTCCAGTATCCCGTCCAGTAATAGACAATGCGGCGCAGCGTCTTCGTCACCAGAAATGCATAGTGCGGATGATGGTGGAAGTCATCCAGAGACATTGAATGCTTTTCCGCCAGATAGGCCGTTTCGCCCATGGCGAGGTACTTGCGCAACTCCACCGGACTGCTGGCCGGGTAGGGTCGTCCGTCGGCACTCGGCGGCGAGGATGTATCAAAGGGAGCATTGCCGAAGTCGTCAGCATAGAACTCCAGCCAGATGTTGTCGCGGATGGGGCAGAGCACGCCGAGGACCCGGTAGTTGCGCACTGTCCACGGGGTGAGGACGGCGATTAAAGCAACCGTGGCGAGCACGCCGTTCACCAGCCAGCGCCCGCTTGTCTTGTGGACCTTGTAAAGCGCCAGCAGGAGAAGAAACGGAAGCGAGGAAAGCACCGCGGGATTGGAGAGCGCGGTAAGGCCGCAGAGCGCGCCCCATCCCAGCCAGGCAATGAGATTCGAGGTGTGGTGCAGGCGTTGCGCGATGCAGAAGCAGGTGGTGAAGAGCAGGCCGGTCAGGGCATACTCCCAGACGCGCCCGGCGGAAAAGTAGATGGCAAAGGGATAAAATGCCCATACCCAGGCCGCAACCCGCGCGCCGCGCGCGCCGAGTGAGTATTTGGCGCTTAAGTAGACCGGGATGCAGGTGAGGGCGCTGAGCAGGCTGTTGATGGAGAGGATGACGAATCCCGAAGTCAGCGAGTAGATGCCGAAGAGCTTGAAGACACCAGCAAGAAGGGTTGGATAGAGCGGCGACTCGATGGCGGTGGGCCCGCTGATGGGGTAGTACGGCGAACTGAATCCATGCCCACTGGCCAGGGCGCGCGCAATCCAGCCCATCTCCCAGCCGAACTGCTCGTAGTATTTATCCGCGTCGGGCAGGTCTCGATAGGTGAAGCAGACCACCACCAGGCGGATGGTAAAGGCCACAAGTATGATGACGGGAAGCAGCCAGCGGGATGTGCTTCGTTGTTCCGCTGGCGCGGTGTGACCGTTAGATGTTGGCATTCACACATTATAATGAAGATCGGCGCGGACCCTCAGCCGCCCTGGAAGCCCAACAGGATCGTACAATATGAAATGCAATCAACCAGGCGATGCTGTTTCTATAAGCGTGGTTGCTCCCTGTCATAACGAGCAGGAGTGCATCGACGAGTTTTACCGCCGCATGCGGCGTGTTCTCGAAGCAACGGAAAAAACCTATGAAATGGTTTTTGTGAACGACGGTTCCTCCGACCGGACGGCGGAGAAACTCGTCGAGTTACAACGCCTGGATCAGAATGTTGTCATTGTCGATCTATCCCGGAATCATGGGCATCAACTGGCCCTGTCAGCGGGCCTGGACGTAGCTCAGGGCGAGAGAGTGCTGCTGATCGACGCCGATTTGCAGGATCCCCCGGAGTTGTTGCCGGAGCTGATGGCGGCGATGGATGCCGGCGCCGATGTGGCCTACGCCAGGCGCGTCTCGCGGGCCGGCGAAAGCCGCTTCAAACGGATGACCGCCGGACTCTTCTACCGGCTGCTTCGCCGGATGTCCAAGACCGAGGTGCCCCTTGATACAGGCGATTTCCGCTTGATAAGCCGGCGAGTCGCCGATCTATTGCGGCAGATGCCCGAGCCGCACCGCTTTCTTAGGGGCATGGTAACCTGGGTCGGCTTTCGTCAGGTGGCGGTGAATTATCACCGCGACTCCAGATTTGCGGGGAAGACGAAATACAGCGTCGCAGGTATGGTGGGCCTGGCTATGGATGCCGTTACAGGATTCGCTTTCGCGCCCCTGCGGTTCATGTTCTATTTGAGCGCCGCGGCGAGTGTTGCGGCGGCAGGTATTCTTGCTTGGATCGTTTATTCGCTTCTGATTCTTCGCGTCGTTCCGCAATGGGCGATCATCCTGTTTGTTCTACTCCTGTTTTCGGCCATCAACTTCTTTGCTCTGGGGCTGATTGGAGAATATGTTGGACGCTCCTTCATACAAGGAAAAGGCAGGCCGCTGTTTATTATTCGCTCTGTGTCGCGAGGCGGTAGCGATGTTGGAATCAGGCCGGACGGTTCGTCTCATAACGCCAAGAGAAACAACGAGAAACTCTCCCGTGTCTAGGGCGGGGGGAGAGCTTCGGAAGTGGTCTCCCCCTCCCCATGCCTCCGCAACCTTTCCTGGAAATTTGTGTCAATATCAGAGGAGCGGCGCCCCAGAGCGGTTCTCCAATTCACGTGCTCTAGCCAAAATCGTTCAAGGTGGCTTTTTCTTAAGGAAAAAGCCGCTCGGCTATTGCGGTTTCGGAGTATAGCAATTGGAGAACCGATGTAGCCGCTACAATTGTGTGCATGAATGAGGAGGAGTGTGAAAATGACTAGGACGATGCGTACAACCCGGACCGCGCTCGTGACGGTCACACTCGCTGCGACTCTATGGAGCCTTTCTCAAAGTTTGTTGGCGGCGGCTCAGCCCCCAGTTCAGCCTGCGGCTCAGCCCCCAGATCAGCCTGCGGCTCAACTCCCGGCCTCCGATGCAACCGCGCAGGCAGCCACTCCTGAGAACAGCGCCGTCCAGGCCCTGCTGGACAAGAAACAATTTCGCGATGTGAAGGTGAGCATGGACCAGGGCATTGCCACCTTGACCGGCACCGTGGACCTCTACGCGTACAAGGCCGAAGCCGACAAGCGCGTGCATAAGGCCAAAGGCGTCACTGCGGTGCATAACCTGATTGAGGTTGGTGGTCCCAACATTCCCGACGATGTGCTTTTGAGTAAACTCGGAGAGAAGCTGGAATATGACCAAGTTTTCTATGGCAATGCCTTCAACGCCATCTCTCTCAGCGTCCATAATGGCGTCGTCACCCTCGGCGGCCACGCCTTCTACTACTTCAACTCAAGGGACTCCGCCCTGGCCCTGGTCAGCTACTATCCCGGCGTCAAGGACGTGATTGACGAGATCAAGGTCGATCCTGTCTCCATCTTCGACGACCGGATACGCTCCCAGGTCTACCGCGCCGTCTACGGTTCCCCTGCTCTCAACAAGTATGCCATCGACCCCGGCAAGCCCATCCGCATCTCGGTACAGAACGGCCACGTGGAGCTGTATGGAATGGTGGACTCGAAGGCCGACAAAGAGATAGCCTTCATCCGCGCCAACGGTGTTTCCGGCGTCTTCGAAGTGAAGAACTTCCTGCAGATTGCACCCCCGCGGCCCCCAAAAAAGAAGAAATCAACGGAAGACTGATTGCCTACTGTCAGGGCATGGACTCAAAGCCTGTCCTGAGCGCTGCCGAAAGGTGGCGAAAGAAACGCAATATCAATGCGGGAAGGTGATGACGGCCTTCCCGCGCGCATGTCCTTCTACAAGATAGCGAATAGCTTCCGCCGTCTCGCTCAATGGATAACGTCTATCGATGATGGAGACGACTTTTCCGGCTTCAAGAAGATCTTTATCGATCGCACCCTCTCCATATTCCTCGTGCTGTACACGGCCGTAACTTCAGCTGCGAACGATTTGGCAATCTGGACCGCAAATGTACCCACGCCAAACGAGTCCCTTTTGACAATGTGCCACATTATGTGGCACATTGTATTTATGCCAAGCGTAAACCTCCGCCAACTCCGCGACACCCGCCAATTAAAAGCCTGGCTCAAGGCCGGTGAGACCGTCGAACTCCGTGAGCGGAACTGTGTCCTGGGCAAGATCATTCCTGAACAGCCAGTGGCGCGCCCCGTCGAATGGCCGGACTTTGAAGCCCGCGCCCGCAAGATCTTCGGCGACCGCATGATCCCGATTGTGGAAGACATGATTGAGGAGAGGAACAGCCGCTACTGATGATCTCCGCGGATAGCAGCTTCGTTGCATCTCCATATGTCAATGACGTGCATTCGCCGGAGGCGCGCCGCCGCATGGCATCAAGGCCAACGGTTTGGCTGACTCCGTTCAATCGGACCGAACTCGCTCATGCGCTCTATCAGCAGGTATTTCGGAAGCGCATATCCACCACTGAAGCGCAGCTTGCCTGGATTGATTTTCAACAGGATTGCACCCAAGGCGTCTGGAGTCTGACGGACCTGCCGGAACGAACTTGGCAGACCAGTATCGATCTAGCACGGCGTTATGGACCCACCCTCGGCGTCCGCACTCTGGACTCGCTCCACGTAGCTTGTGCGTTGGATTTGAAGGCGCAACGCTTCTGGACCTTCGATGAACGGCAGGCACGCTTGGCCGAAGCAGTTGGCCTCGATACGAGAGCCTGATTCATCCGACTCGACGACCGCGTTACAGCTTCATTGCGGCGTGATTATCCCGCCCAGCGCATGACGCCGGGGCAGCACGATGCCGCGATGATCGACCACCGCTGCAGACGCCCCGGTTTCGCTGACAGCAGGCAAGCTGGCTCGCTCCAGCAACGCCCCGCCGCACGCCGGACACCAATCCGCCTTCGTCTCTTCGGCTATCTCCGCACGGCAATGGCTGCAAATCCGTTCCATAGCCAAATCTTACCGGATGGGTCCGGTACTGCACCCAACGCCAACCCCGCTGCAGGTGGCCGTAGATGGCCGGTACACTGGAGCTATGCACCTTCCCGTTCGGCTGGTGGCCATCGACATGGACGGCACGCTGCTGCCCACCTTCGCGCAGGTCATCAGCCCACGCACGGCGCTGGCGCTCAGGGCCGCTCAGGAGGCGGGCATCACCGTGGCCATCGCCACCGGCCGCCGCACGGCTTACACCACGCCGCTGCTCGAAGGCCTCGGCCTCAGAGCGGATACGCCCCTCATCACGTCCAATGGAGCAGCGATCCGCACTCTGGGCGGAGACTCTTTGGGCCGCTGCCAGCTCCCGTCACAAACCGCGCGCGGGCTGTGTAGGTTGCTCCGTTCCTTCGGGGCTTTGGTCTTCACCTTTGACCGTCCGGGCCGAGGCGAACTGGTGCTCGAAGACCTCGCCCAGGCAAACGGACGCATCGCCTTGTGGGTTGAGGCCAACCGCGACGCCATCGAGGTGGTCAAGCCGCTGGAAGATGCGCTCGTGGATGGCGAAGACCCCATTCAGGGCATGGTTTGCGGCGGCGTGAGCCAGATGCGCCAGGCCGAGAAGGCGCTCAAGGCCAGCGAGTGGGCCGGCTCTTGCGAATGTATCAAGACCGAGTATCCGGCGCGCGATATATCCATCCTGGACCTGCTTCCGCCGGGAGTCTCGAAGGCTTCGGCGCTCGAAAAACTTGCCGCCCTGCTGGGCGTGGACCGCAAGGAGACCATGGCCATCGGCGACAACTGGAACGATGTGGAGATGCTGGAGTGGGCCGGCCAGGGCGTGATGATGGGCAATGCGGCCATCGAGCTGCGCGCCATGGCCAAGATGCGCGGCTGGAAGTTGGCTCCGCCCAACAATGAGGACGGCGTGGCCGTGGTGCTGGAAGCCGCCATCGCCAAACGTGCCAAAGTGAGAGCAAATTGAGTTGAGAGAACAGTTGATGCGCGGATTATTCATTATCTCGGTAGGAATCATGGCCGCCTTGGCTCAAGCTGCCCACGCCGCCGAGCGCATCACCCTGCGTAATGGATTCGAGATCCGCTGCGACCACCACGCCGAAATCGAGGGCCGCACCCGCCTCTACCTCAGCGCCGGCGAGGACAATTACATAGAGTTCCGGCCGGAGGAGATCGCAGAGATCGAGAAGCTGCCCGACCCGCCGCCAACTCCGAAATCCGCAGCGACCTCCAATCTATCCGCTACGAGCCCGCGTTCCCGTCAGGAAGCCAGGCTCTCTCCGGCGGATCTGGGCGAGATGCTTACCAGAGCCGGCCGCGAGCACAACCTCGACGTGGACCTGCTGGCCAGCCTGGTGAAGGCCGAGAGCGGCGGCGACGCCCGCGCCGTGAGCCGCGCTGGCGCTCGCGGGCTGATGCAGCTCATGCCCGGTACCGCCAAGGACCTGGGCGTCGCGGACAGCTTTAAGGCAGACGAGAACGTGCGCGGCGGGGCAACGTATTTGGATGCGCTGCTCACTCGCTACCACGACAACCTGGCGCAGGCTTTGGCCGCTTACAACGCCGGCCCGGAGGCGGTGGACCGCTACCACGGCATTCCGCCATACCGCGAGACGCGAGTCTACGTGGCGCGTGTCATTCATGAGTTCAACCGCCGCGTGCTGGCGCGCGAAGCCGAGGCAAAACGAGCGGCCGCGCAAGCCCGGCAGGCGGCATCCGCGCCGAAAGCGCAGGAACAGCCTGATCGCTAACGTCCTATTCATCTATGGGTGAGAGATTAGACTAGAGATTCATGCAGCGGAATGGAGAAGCCTTGAAGAAACATGAGTTGATTCTGGGTTCGGTGGTATTTTTGTCGCTGGTTGCGCTGGTTGTTTGGGGGCGCGACAGGATTCATTTCGACTTTGGCGTCTTTGTCTCCCAACTCAAGCTGGCCGACTGGCGCAAGATCGGCATTGCCTTCGGCTGCATCTATGTCTGCTATCTCTTCCGCGCGGCGCGCTGGGCGCTCCTGCTCCGCCACATCAAAAAGGTGCCGCTGTTTTCGCTGCTGGGAACGCAAGTCATCGGCTTTACCGCGGTCGCGCTCATCGGCCGCATCGCCGACCCCGTGCGGCCCTACCTGGTTTCAAAAAAGACCGGCTTGCCGCTCAGCAACCAGATCGCCGTTTACATCGTCGAGCGCCTCTTCGACGCCGGCTCAATGGCCCTGATCTTTTCCGCCACCATTTTGCTCAGCGCATGGTTCGGCGGACCAGACGCCATGCCCCACCCTGAAGTGATGAAGAAAGTCAGTTATGGAGCGCTGATCACCACCATAGCCGGAGCGTTTTTTCTGGTACTTGTGCGTTTTACAGGCGGAGCGGTGGCGTTGATTCTGCAAGATGCCTTCAGCATTGTCTCCAAAGGCCTGGGACGCGCCATCGGAGATAAGATTCGCGCCTTTCGCGCCGGCCTGGATACGCTGCGTTCTTTCTCTGACTTTGGCATTGCCTCCTCGCTCTCGCTGGGCATGTGGGGGCTGATTACCCTGGCCTACCTGGAGATCACCACGGCCTTTGTCGCCAGCCCGCAATTGGCGGGATTAACGCTGGCCAAATGTATGGTGTTGATGGCCTCCAGCATGGCAGTCAGCGGATTTCAACTGCCGGTGCTGGGCTGGTTCACACAGATTGGTTTGGTAGCCGCGGCGATGTCCGGCTTCTTCGGCGTAGCCGCTGAGCCGGCCACCGCCTGCGCCGCCACGCTGCTGGCGGTTACCTTCCTGGGCATCGCGCCCGTGGGCATCGTCTGGGCGCGCTTCGAGCACGTCAGCCTGCGCAAGGTCACCACGGAAAGCGGTCATGCCGGAAAGACGCTGGCTGTGGATGAACCGGCCGGCTGAGTTTGGATTGCTGCCAAAACAAATCCCTTTCCAAGGTCAAGCTGAGGGCGCGGGCGGCGTAGCGTCCTTCCCTGCCGCAAGCCCCGGCTGGGTGAAGCGGATACTCTCCGGCCCAACCGCTCCGCCGGTCATGATCATGCTCATCGCCTGCTCCATGTTCAGATCGGTCTCTGTGACGCGCGCCATCGGCAGTATCTGCAAGAATGCCGAGGTCGGGTTGATGGCGTTGGGCAGCAGCACTGCGGCCAGCAGCTCGCCGGTGGTCTCGTCGGTCATGGTGCGCGTCAGGAACCCGATGGACTTCTGGCCGGCAATGGGAAAATCCACCAGCACCACGCGCTGGCTGGATTCTTTCTTGGCCATCATGCTGTCCAGCAACTGGCGCACCGACGTATAAATCTTGGCGACAAAGGGCAACCGCTCCAGCACGGCCTCGAAGAGTTCGAAGGCCTGGCGGCCGATCACCAGGGACGTGACCCGGCCCACCACGTAGAGCATCACCAGGGTCAACAAGATGGCCAGAAGCGGCTGCACCATCGGATGGCGGAGCCAGTTTTCCGGAAAAATCGTCGCAAAAAGCTGGATCACCGGCAAGCCGGCCTGGGCCAGCTCGTCAAGGAGAAACTTGAAGATCAGGTAGGTAATGGCCAGCGGTCCGATAGTGATGATACCGGCCAGAATGTTGTGTTGCAAACTGCGCAGCGTACGGGCAAGAACTGGTTTCACGCGCCTCTCCTGTCGATGAGGATACTCGAAGCGGACCGCGCAGCGCAGTGACCAGACCGGCAACTCCGCTTATCGGGATGGCGCTCGAATTACCCTGGGATTAGACCCCGGAAAGCGACCTGGCGGCAGTTACAGAAGCGGCCCAGACCGGTCCGGCAATCCCATTTAGAACGGTTGTTCGTGCTGTCAACTGATAGTTTGCTTATATCAATACAGACTTGTAACGTTTTGCTGCCTGTATCACTACTGTGTGACGCAGGACATTGCCAGCCGTATTTTTTGAGGGCTAGGATTACTCCAGTTCATCCGGGTCTGTTCACTATCCCCCCGGTCGTTTGTCTTCTATGCTGTTGTTTCTACGTTCCCAGAGCTTCATCAACGAGTGGCGCTTTCCGGCGCACGGAGACGGAGTGTCTTCTCATGTCGTGGTATGCCTACTGCATCGGTGAAAAGCAAGCATTTCCTGAATTGGCCCGTCATCGTAAACCCATCCCGATGGAATCGGTCCTCGGAGTCAGTGGCAACCAGGTTTTTCTTTACCCCGCCAGCGACCTGGCCGTCGTCGTCAGCGAACACAACCCCGCCGAAGCCCTCAATCAGCAATCCGGCGTGGACCACGCCCGGGTTATCGCCGACTGTTTCCAGCACTCCACCGTGCTGCCCTTCCGTTTTGGCACCGTTTTCAGCGACGACGATAGCCTGCGCAAGTCCATTCGCACCAACCAGCGCCAGTTTCTCGGCCACATCGACAAGTTGCGCGGCAAGGCCGAGATGCATCTGAAAATGCTGGTGGACGACTGCGGCGGCCGCGCTGCCGGCAAGCGCCTGCCGTTCGATGGAGCGAGCCAGGATTATTTCACTAACCTGCGCGAGAACGCCACCCGACAGCGCGAGCGCCAGACCCGCGCCCGTGCCGTCAGCTTCCAGATGCACCGGCTCTTCGCGCCTCTGGACGAAGAGGTTAGCTGCCGGTTGACCGAAAGCGGCAAGATGATGCTGGACATCGCGCACCTTATCGACCGCAAATGCGTGGACCGCTTCCTGAACAAGTTCTCCATCACCTGCGCCTCCATGCGGGAGTATCAGATGCAGCTCTCCGGCCCCTGGCCGCCCTACCACTTTGTCCACAGGCTCACCTGCAGCGCTCTTCCCCACCAGCAGCAACCGGCGGCGATTGCCATGCCGATGATTCGCATTCCGGAACCGCTCCCCGCTATGGCCTGAACCGGGCTGGCCCACAACTCAGACGCAAATCAGGCCATCCCGCCCCGCGAGATGGCCTGTTTTGATCGGTTCCAACTGAAGCGCTGCTCCGCCCGCCTATTTGAAGGAAGCGATGGCGCTGGCCTCGTCGTCGTAGATGTCGAAGACGGTGTACAGCTTGGTCAACTGCAGCAGATCGTGAACCTTCCTGGTCAGCTTCAGCAGCTTGACCTCGGCCTGCTGATTCTTGGCCGTGGTAAAGGCGCTCACCAGCTCGCCCAGCCCCGAGCTGTCGATGTAGTTTACATCTCCCAGGTTGAGCAGGATGTTTTTCTTTCCCTTGCC
>Ga0181521_10002836_pt1 | contig 20690 bp, 14 predicted proteins | sample PEATcosm2014_Bin_32_FD_119764 | JGI IMG/M metagenome (GOLD analysis project Ga0181521, IMG submission 119764) | Peatland microbial communities from MTU Mesocosm Facility, Houghton, MI, USA - PEATcosm2014_Bin02_60_metaG | ecosystem: Environmental > Terrestrial > Soil > Wetlands > Peat | place...
CTCGCCCAGCCTTTCCATCGAGTGGGATGGTTCGCGCCTGGGCATCACCGGCGAGGAACTGAGCAACCTATTGCTCGGCACCGAACCTCGCGTGATATTGGCGGGAGCCAGGGGCAGCCGGCCGGATAACATGGCGAGTTCAGCCTCGATCGTTGCTTACATGATGATGCCCGGAGACGACAAAGTGGTGGCCGAGCGGCTCTACGCCGCGCTCTCGAGTCCGCCGAAGTTCGAAAGTCCCGTGCAGCCCGAAGGCGCACCTGCCATAGTCGCAGGGCAATGGGCGGTGCAACTCGAGTTCCAGCGAGGTTCGGCGGCACACACGTTCTTCCTGGAGCAGGAAGGCTCGAAGCTGGTCGGCACACACCAGGGTGAATTCTATAGCGGCGACCTGAATGGAACGGTGGCCGCCAATACGATCCGTCTCAGGAGTTCGCATCAAGCTGAAGGCACCCGCTTGTCCTATGAGTTCACAGGAATCGTGGAAGGCGACGCGATGGGGGGCAAGGTGAGCCTCGGCGAGTACGGCGAGGCGACCTGGAAGGCGCAGCGGCACGAGTACCGAAGCTTCGGACGCCGCAACTCGTAACCTGCAAATTACACGAATCTCTGATACTTAAACGAGAGGAGGCTCATGGGTAAAAATACTAAGTCTACTTCGGTGGCGGGGCGACCTGCGTCCGTGGCGCCGGCGTCACCGCGTCCCAGCGTGAGTCGCCCGTCTGCCTATATCCTTTCGGCAGAGTGTTCCAATCGGGACGCGTGATTCCATTAAGGTCGTAGACTACCTTGCCGTCGCGTACGGCAAGTTCGCAGATCAGTTTCTTCGTACCTCGCAACCGCGCACCGTACATATCGGTGAAACCGAAGTCGCCATTTTCCAGTTGCAGCACTGCCACGTCTGCCGGCGCGCCAACGGAGAGGTTGCCCAATTCCTGGTGTTGGATCTCGCGGGCAGGATTCCAGGTGGACCGCAGGATCACTTCGTCCAGCGAGAGGCCCATCGCCAGGAATTTATCCATGACATTCAACATATCCTTCATCCCGGCATTCATGCTGCCGATGTGGAGGTCCGTCGAGATCGAATCCGGATAGAAACCCTCCTTGATCGCCTCTGTGGCGACGGGCCAGGCAAAACTGCCGCCGCCATGCCCCACGTCGAAAATCACTCCTCGCTTGCGTCCCGCCCACATCGCGGGATTCAAGCGCCCGGAATCGTCGAGCTCATTGCGGATGCCAGAGAAGCAGTGCGTGTAAATGTCACCGGGCCGCATTTTCTGCGTCCAGAGGACGCTCGTGGGGCGCTCCGGGCGGTTCGCTCCAAAATCAACCATTACCGGAATCCCCACTTTCGTGCCGACTTCGACGGCGCGCTCCACCGGCGTCCACTCCGGGCCGGCGTAATGCGCAGTTTTGATCCCGACGATGAGATCCTTATAGCGCAGGCACATGTCCGCAGTTGGCGCGACTTCCATATCCGCGAGATTGTTTTCAAATTTCGGCCCGCGCATGCCCGCTCCCACGATGTTCAGGAACGCCAGCACCCGCGTGTGCGAGCGGCTGATGATGTGTTCCTTGAAGTCCTCGAAATTCCGCCAGCCCGCGCAGCCCGCGTCGGCCACGGTGGTCACGCCCACTCTGAAGGTGAAGCCGTCAGGAAACACGCTGTTGTCCCCGGCGTAGGAATTGCGCTCGCCCGTGCTCGCGTAAACGTGCACGTGAATATCTACCAGGCCCGGCGTGACGTACAAGCCCGAAACATCCACAGTCTTCAGAGCGGTGGAGGCATCAAGGTGCTCCGCCACAGCCGCTATGCGGCCGTTGAGGATCGCCACATCGCGAACACCACTGATATTGTTCTTGGGGTCGATGAGGTGCCCGCCCTGGAGCAGTAAGTCATACTGTGTCTGGCTTAACCCGAGCGGCGTTACGAACGTGGAGATAATCAGCATAGCGAATGCGCAAGAACAGATGAAGCGCTTATTCATAGATCAAACTCTAATCTCCGGGCTTTTATACCGTCAAGTTGCAAGGTGATTCGTGCAGTTTGACTCGGGATTCCCAAGTCAGTTGGACAATCCAGAATTGTCGCTGCCCCGAGCCGATTCGGAAGGATTTCGTCCGGTGCCTGCATGGCGGTAAAATCCTCTGCGATTCACACCAGGAGGCTCAATGACAGAGCCTAGCTATCTTGCTGCTGCCGTCACGGTCCGCAACGCTCTCAAAGGCATGCCGGCGGCGATCGACCGCGGCGCCAAGGACTCCGTCTACGTCATGGAGGTGGAAGACGGCATTGACGTCGCCGGCACGGGAGGCCTGATGGGCACTGCCATGTACTCCCGTGAGTTCGCCGGGGCCGTCATCGGCGGTGGTGTTCGAGACGTGGCCTACCTGAAGAAAACCGCTTTTCCTGTCTACTCCCTCGGAATCGTGCCTTCTGCGTCGGTTCATCAATAGCGCTTCTCTGGCTCCGGCATCCCGGTGGTCTGCAACGGCGTCCAAGTGAACCCTGGCGACGTCAGTGCCGGCGATCAGGATGGCGTTGTGGTGGTTCCCCCGCAGACGCCTGCTTCACGGGAAAGCCCTCTATTTGGGTTCAACCTGTGCATTTGGCGCTCAGAATTGAGTTCGTTTTGGGGTTCGTTTTGGGTTCGTTTTCCAAACGTTCCCTGTGTTTTCAATAACATACTGGCTTCGATCGTATTATTTTTGTGTTTTTCGGAGTCGTGCCTCCCTGGCTCGCTCGCCAAGCTCCCGGGCCGGGAAATCGACGATTCGGGAAGTCCAGGAATGGCCCACCGCCTCCCCAAGCTGCGACCCGACAGACGGGGTCGACGGTTGGCTTCCCAACTCCTCGACTCCTTGACTCCTCGACTTTTCGACTGTACTTGGAGGCAAAAACCACCGGCAGGGACTACGGACGAAAACAAATGAGGACGCATAACCTATCCGGCAGGGCCCGACCCCTGCCCAACCCCACAGAACAACTCTAGCCTATGTCGTCCCGTTGGTCAAGAGAAAAATGCGCAGAGCACAGAAAGTCCGACCTAGTGTGCCGCCCCATTTAGTTCTTACAACGGCGCACCTTGTCGAGGATGACATCTGCGGTGGCTTTCCAGATGAACGCCCGCGGCTCTTGGTTCCAGTTGGCAAGCCACTGGTAGATGGCAGGCTCCAGTTGCGGCCGTTATGCGGATGGGGAAGGAGGACCGGACCGCCGGCGGTTACGCCAAACTTATTCTGGCGGAGCGGGTTGCGGGTGGGCAAGAAGAAGTTTCGTGCATCCACTTGCTCGTTGCGCAAGAACTCCCATACCGAACCGTGGAACATATTCGTTCCGGCTTTGCTTACCACGTTGACGATTCCGCCCACCACTCCTCCAATTCCCGCCAGGTCATTGTGCGATTGGACTTTGAACTCCTGGATGTCATCAATAATCGGCGAGTAGTTATAGCTGCCCAGAAACGCCAGGTCGTTGCTGCCGTCCAGCACAAACATGTTGCTGCGGTTTCTCTGCCCATTCACGGAAGGAAAAGTGAAGGTCCCAACGGCCAGCCCTCCCCAACCGCTGCCTCCGGCTGAATTCTGCCCCGCGCTGATCGGGCTCACGCCCAGCGTCAAGGTCAGCATTTGGGTGAAGTTACGGCCATTCAAGGGAAGATCGTTCGCCGGCTTGGTGGCGATGACCGTCCCCAACTCCGAGGTGGGGGAATCGACAGCCGACAGGTTCGCGGTGACGGTCAGGGTTTGCGCCGGCGATCCGACCGTGAGGTTGAAATCAAGGGTTACGGTCTGGTTGACTTGGAGGACGATACCGGTTTTCTCCTGGGTCGCAAACCCATTCTTCGTGGCTCGGATTGCATAAATCCCTGGAACTGAGTCCGAGTCGGATGCGGCGTCGTGTTGTCGAAAGGACAGGCACGCCCCAGTCCCCCTCTCCATGCGGCAGCACTTCCCGCAATTCCCAACGCAATTGGGGACGTAATGTCGCGTTCGGAAAAACTCGTTTACCGCAGCGCCGCCCTTTCACGCCCGGCGCTACTACAGATTGATCCGCTCCGAAGAAACTTGGGGCAATAGTCGCACGAGAATGCGCGAAAAAGCTCAATTTGTCGCTTCTTGTGAGGAGGTGAACAAAGCAAGACCTCAATTCCTCAACAACTTCAGAATCCGCCCTGAGGGAATCAAAAATGCAGACAAAAAGACAGCCACCTCAGTGGTATTAGTTTCTACGGAGGCCTTAATGGAAACCATGGAACTGCGACCGACCTTAACCCTCGCCTTCACGCTCGGCACTCGCATGCGTGACTTGCACGATACCATCATCAGCGCTGTCCTCCAGCAAACGGGAGGGAACCGGGTGCACGCCGCTAAACTCCTCCACATCAACCCCCGGACAATCCGTCGTCGTCTGGGCAAGAAGAAGGAAGGTGTCGGCTCGGTGACTCGCGCCGCGTAGCACTTTTCCGGACCTTGGCTGGCGGCCGTGCGCCGACCATCGAGCCATAGGTGTCAATGATTCAGTGAGAATGATGAAAACCCGAGCGAGTGAACAACCCAGGAACTAGCCGTATGCTTCGCCTGAAGAATGGTGGTCAATTGCCTGTAAGTTCATGGGCGGGCAAGAAAACTGGCGAAACTTGAATTGCAGCCCCCTCTGAAATCAGCCACGAGCGGCAGCTCGATTTTCGACCGTTGGTACCACCTGCCCGAGGGCCGATTCGGACGCCTTTCAGTCATCTTCTCCGATGGGTCCTCACTAGAGTCTTGATGGGCAACAGTTCGTGGCTCAGTTCCCTCAAACCAATAAATCCTATGCAGCAACTGCCCGCCGGCATGTAGCCCGTGCGACTCCCGTTTGAGCCGCAACGGCGGACCATGAAGGACCTTTTGCCCTGAGTCCCCGAATCTCGTCGGCGTTGACCTCGACCTTCGGCCTCCCAAGGGTCTTGCCTTTCCGGCGTGCGCGTTCAAGGCCAGCCTTTGTGCGCTCGGAAATCCGAACTCGCTCCTGCACGGAGAAGTGTCTAAGGTGCCGAATGCAACGAGCGGCAGAGCTGGGCTCTGGAGGCTTCATTTGCCGGGGTGTGCAAGTTGAGATAGACACGACTCCGCGAGAATGCTATAAACCTTGCAGGGAACCAGGAAATGACAAGCTTGTGAACGTACAGACAGCCGCTCAGGATTCCAAAATGGAAATCCCGGTTGAAGCACATGTTCCTTTGTGTTGATTCCAATTGAACAAGGAGAACAGCAATGACCGCATGGGCTATCGCTAAGTCCGGAAGCTTTTCGCCTCGATTAAAGGTGGCGTTGATATGCACCCTTTACATCTTTTCCGCCAAGGCATCATGGGCGCAACGGCACGAATTGGGAACCCGGGTAGCGGCGCCTCGAGAGGCTCGCGTGATTGGCCCGCTCTCCGCTTCGCAACGCTTGAACTTGGCGCTGACACTCACCCTGCGCAACCCGCAACAGCTCAAAACACTGCGGCAACAATTGTACGACCCAACCAGTCCCAACTATCGCCATTTCCTGACCGTCGAGCAATTCACAGACCGATTTGGACCGACCGTAGACGACTACCAAAAGGCCATTGATTTTGCCACGTCGTATGGCCTGACGGTGACGAATACTACGCCGAATCGTTTAGTGCTGGACGTGAGCGGTACGGTTGCGCAAATCGAGCGAGCCTTTCAAATGACGATGCAACTCTTCCAGCATCCCACAGAGAATCGGGCATTCTACGCGCCGGATACGGAGCCATCCATGGAAGAAGGGGTTCCAATTCAGGGAGTCAATGGGCTGAACAATCTGGCGCCGCCGCGGCCAGTGGGACTGAAGCGGTTGTCCCCGAGCGAGTTGGTAATCGGGAATCAGACCGGTTCGGGGCCTGACGGCTTTTTCCTGGGAAGCGACATGAGGGCGGCTTATGCGCCGGGCACGACCTTGACAGGGGCAGGACAGGCGGTGGGGCTGTTCGAGTTCGGACCTTACAACCTGAGTGACGTGCAAGCCTACTTCAACTTCGTCAGTCAGCCGCTGAACGTTCCGATCGTGAACGTCCTGCTGGACGGAGTTAATGGGATTTGCGGAGCGGGCTGCGACGATGGTGAAGAGGTCATCGATATCCAGCAATCCATCTCGATGGCGCCAGGTTTATCGGCCGTGATCGTCTACGAGGGAAACGATGATACCGACATGTTCAACCGGATGGCTACCGATAACGTCGCGAAACAACTGAGCTGTTCATTTGGCTGGCTTCCGGCCGACCCACCGTCGGATGAGCCGATATTCGAGGAATTTGCCGCGCAGGGCCAGAACCTGTTCATCGCTTCCGGTGACGGCGGGGCTTACTACGGAAACCCGACTGATTGCCAGAACTTCAGCAACCTCAATGGCTGTGTTTTCTACCCGGCGGACGATCCGGACGTGACCGTCGCTGGAGGAACAGACCTGACCACGGACGGACCAGGCGGAGCGTGGGAATCTGAAACCGGCTGGATCGGCAGCGGCGGCGGATACAGCACCAATGGTATTTCGATTCCAAGCTATCAGGTGCCGGTCATCAACTCGTCCAACGAAGGGTCAACGACTTTGCGAAACCTGCCCGATGTCGCAGCGGAAGCGAATACCGATAACTTTTTCTGCGCGAACGGCGGATGTTTCATAGGCGTGGGGGGGACGAGCCTTTCCGCGCCACGATGGGCCGGCTTTCTGGCTCTCGCGAACGAACAGGCTAACGGAACTCCCATCGGCTTTCTAAACCCGACCATTTACACGCTCGGGCAGGGCGCGAATTACAACCTGGACTTCCACGACATTACCAGCGGCGACAATTTCAACAGCGGGAGCCCGAGTCTGTTCACCGCTTTAACCGGTTATGACCTTGTGACCGGCTGGGGATCTCCGAACGGTTCGGGCTTGCTGAACGCACTCGGGCCGGCCGCCACAGGGGCAAATTTCTCGCTGTCGGCATCGCCGCAAATGCTGCACGTGACGCGAGGAAACACAGCAACGAGCCTGATCACCGCCAGCCCGGTGAACGACTTCACCGGCACCGTCAGCCTGACGGCGACAGTGCCCGGGCCACCCGCGGGCGTAACGGCCACAATTAGCCCCACCTCAGTCGCGGCCAACGGCAGCGCTACCCTGAGTATTTCAACTACCGGGTCGACGCCGGGCGGAAACTTTCCCGTCGTAGTTACCGGCATGAGCGGCGGATTAACGCACACCGCGTATGTAACCCTTGCCCTGCCCGGCTTTACGATTTCGGCTCCGCCGAACGCGCTCCTCAACCAGGGTGCAAGCACGACCAGCACGATCACCATCACCGACGAGAACGGATTTGACAGCAGTGTAAGACTAACCGTTTCGGGCTTGCCGAAAGGGGTCGGCGCGGATTTCACGCCGCCGATTACGGCTACCACCAGCAAGCTGGTATTCACGGCCAGTCCTGTAGCGGAAACCGGCTTTGCTTCCGTCACAATCACGGGTACGTTCCGCGGGATCACCCAAACAGCTACCATCACGCTGGCTGTGAGCGCGGCAATCAGTCAGCTCGGCATGGGCACGCAAGCTAATCTGTCCTCGGCGTTCAATATTAACGGGATCTATACGGACGGATCGACGTATTCCACGGGAGGGCTCGACGGCGGGGGGTTCTCGTACTCAGCGAACTTACTCACCCCGTCGCGGGCTCTCGATCGCATATTGTTCAGGTTCGGACCTGCCAATCAGCTCGACGCGATCAGCGGGACGGGGCAGACGGTTAGCCTGCCGGAAGGAAACTTCCTCACTCTGTTGTTGCTGGGGACTGGCGTACAAGGAAGCCAAACATCGCAGATGATCACCGTGACGTATACGGATGGAACGAGCTCGCAATTCGTTCGGAGCTTCAGCGACTGGTTCAGTCCGCAGAATTTTCCCGGCGAGTATGAAGCGGTCGCCATGCCTTACCGGAACTTTGCGAATGGCAGCGAGGATCAACGGACGTTTAATCTCTATGCGTACCCGTTTATTTTGAACCCAACCAGACGCGTGAAAAGCGTGACACTTCCCAATGATCCGTATGTCGTTGTCATCGCGGCCACTCTGTTAAGCGGCGGGCTGACACCGCCGCTTGCTAAATAGCGGCCATAAAGCCTTACGTCTTTTCGCCCGACTCAACCTTGATCTGTTCGGGCTCGGAGGCGACGATTGGGCACGGGGCTCGGGGTGGAGATCCCACTCAAAGTTTATCCCCAGCTTGGCTATGGTCTCGATGTTGGGCTTTAGCTCGAAACGAAAGCGGAGACCACGGTGCGGCAACCGGGAATGGGGACAGTCGCTGCTGGATGGTCGCTCAATCCCAAAGTGAACTTTGAGTGGTCCTCTGGGCGGATGCTCGTCGCGAAACGGCGTGCTGGGATGTCTGGATCTGTGCTCCTCTTCAATTGGACCTCTAACGGCTACCCGCACATGCGGGGACCCGGATCTTTCTGTTCAGCAAATCCCATGATTGCGGATAGGTGGTCACCCACCCGCCAACTCGCCCACTGTGGGGTGGTTCGGATTCCGGGAGGGAAGGGCGTTTATCATTCCAAATCCTGCCCAGCGCCCACTCAGCATAGTTTCCGAGTGCGGTCAACAGGGCAAACTGCGGTAGGGGGAGGCAAGAGCACTTCTCCTGTTTGCCGAGCAAACGCCCGCAGCTATCGGGCTCGTGTGCGCAGTTATTGCAGCCTGGCGTACTCCGCCCTCGCTTGCTTGAGGATGGGGATGTCCGAGTCAGCGTCTTTCCAGAGCGTGAGGAAATCCTGATAGGCTGCGCGGGCTTTCGCGGTGTTGCCTTGCTGGGCGTAAGCGCGTGCCAGTCCGAGCCGCGCCAGTGCGCCCCAAGGAAAGTTTCCCACCAATCCTCGGTGGTCAATGAACTTCTGAAATTCCGCTGCCGCTCGGTTGCCGTCGTGGAGCATGAGATAGGCTTCCCCACGCACATAAGCGGGGCACATTGATATCGTGAGGCTCGTTGGTGAGCCAAGTTCGATCGTGCTCGCCGCCTTCAATAGTTCGATTCCCTGGTTCGGGTCTTTGCGTTCCAGGGCGACTCCCGCCCGGATGCTAGGCAGCCAATACCTCTGAACCAGCGTGTCCAGCGGGAAGGTCTTGTCGAGTTCCGCCGCCAGCTTCTCCGCCCCTGCCGGATCGCCTGCCCGTGCCAGGGCCAACGCCGCTATGGCTCGCACTTGGCGGCCCGGGGCCAGCTTCACTGCCGCCTTGGCCTCGGCACGCGCCTGCTCCCGGCTTCCCGCTTCTACCTCGCGCAGCGCTGCCGCTGCCTCATATGCTGCGGCTGCCTCTTTGGCGTCGTTGTGCCGGGCTGAATCCATCGCCCGCCCGGTCAGCTCGTGCGCGTTCTTCAGCTTGCCGTACCAACCTTCCGTGTCGGCTTGTAAGGCCAGCAACAAGTCTTCCGCACTCGGCTTGCCCATGGCGGCTGAGACCAACTGCGCCATCTGCGCCGCATCGCCCTTCAGAAACGCCAAATAGTAGCGGCCCTGGAGCAGGTCTTCGCCCCCCAGTTTTCGCTCCTCCGCCTGCTTGTACACCGCCTCCGCCTCGTCCAGCCGGTTAACGGCCGTGTAGGCGAAGCCGAGATTGACATAGTTGTCCACATCATTTGGCTCCAGGCGCAGCGCCTCTCGAAATTCTTCCAATGCCTTTTCCCAGTTTCCCACGTAGGAGGAACCGAGTCCGAGGCTCTCGTAAGGCTTGGCGTCTCTTGGGTAGGTCTGCTGCCACAGCTCATAGTTCCCCTCGATGTAGAACCGCTCCCGTTCGCTTACCTTCGCCCGCAGGTCGTAAGCCTTTCGTGCATACTCCGCCCCCCGCTCCAGTTCGTTTAGATCGCTGTAGTGAGCCGAAATCCGGGCGTAGGCCATGGCAAAATTCGGGTCGAGTTCCACCGCCCGTTTGTAGAAGGGCAGAGCGGCTGTGCTCCCTTCCGCATATTCCGTCTTTCGTCCGAGGCTGTAGGCTTTCAGCGCCTCCAGGGATGGCGTCGTCGCTTCCTCCAGCGGTGTCGCGTATTTCTGCACCGAGCTGAGCGACTCGCCCAGCTTGCTCCGCAGACTGACCGCCGCAGCGTCCAGCGCCTTGAGCACCGCTTCTTTGCCCGCCGCCTGCTCCTGCGCTTCCGCCAGCGCATCCCCTGTGTTGCAGTTCACTGCCTTCAGGCCAATCACGTACTGGCTGCCCAGCCCGGCAATCGACCCGGTCAGCACCGCCTTGCTGCCCGTGCGCTGGCAGACCTCCTGGGTGACCTCCGGCGTCAGCCGGTCACTGGCCGGACGGCCCATCAGCTTCAATGTCGCGTTAACCTTGCGCTCGGAAAGCAGGGCGAGAAAGGGCGATTGCTCAAGCTGTACCGAGAGCCCCTGTTTAAGAGTGTCGTCGAATACCACATCGCCCGTCTTGTTGTCGAAATCGGAGAGGACGATGGTGTCCTTCTCGGTCAGGCGGGCCGTGGCCTGGCGGGAGCGGAAGTACAGCGTTCCTCCGATGGCAGCAGCGACAAGGACCAGGGCGGCGGGAACAAGGACCTTCGAGGGTTTCCTGCCCGCTACAGAAACTTGGGCCGCTCTCTCCTCGCTCGATGACGAAGGTCGCCCGGGTTCGCTGTCGCGCTTCAGGCGCCTCAGGTCCGTCCGGATGTCAGCGGCGTTCTGGTAACGCAAATCGCGGTCCTTTTCGAGCGCCTTGTTGATGATTTCTTCCAGCTTGGGTGAAAATTCAGGGTTCAGCCACGCCAGTGGGGTCGGGGCCTGCGTGAGGACGGCGGTGAAAACCATCGCGGAACTGCTGCCGGTGAAGGGCTGCCGGCCCGTTGCCATTTCGTAAAGCACCGCGCCGAAACTGAACAGGTCGGTGCGGGCGTCCAGCTTTTCGCCCCGTGCTTGTTCTGGCGACATGTAGGCCGCCGTCCCCATCGCGGCGCCGGCGACGCTGATTTCATCCGCTTCGATGGAAAGAGAGGCAGTGTCGTGCGGTGGTATCCCCTCACTCGCTTCGCTGCCCTCGGCGCCCTCTCCCTGTGGGGGGCGCGAACTGCCCTCCACTGACGGAGTGTTTCCCTGCCTCTGAACCCCGCTCCCTGACCCCTGTAGCTTCGCCAGCCCGAAGTCTAAGAGCTTGGCTTCTCCCCGCTTGGTCACGAAAATGTTCGCCGGTTTAATGTCACGATGGACGATGCCCTGGGCGTGCGCGGCCTCGAGTGCGTCGGTAATCTCCATCCCCAGGTCGAGAAGCCGACGCTCCGGCAGCGGGCGGCCGGTGATAAGGTCCTTAAGGGTGCAGCCCTCCATCAACTCCATCGCCAGGAAGGGTTGTCCCTCCACCTCGTCGATCTCATAGACCGTGCAAATGTGAGGATGATTGAGCGCCGAGGCGGCACGCGCCTCCCGCTGGAATCGCGCCATCGCTGCGGGATCGCCCGCCAGGCCTGTGGGCAGGAATTTCAGCGCCACCTTGCGGCCCAAGCGGATGTCTTCCGCCTTATACACGACCCCCATGCCACCCCGCCCCAGCTTCTCGAGGATGCGGTAATGGGAAATCGTCTTCCCGATCAAGGCGGAATTTTCTTCGGCTGACCGGCGTGACTGGGCTTGCTCCTGAGCCAGCAATTTCGCCGCCGACTCCAGCGCCGCCACTTCCATGAAGTGCTCGGCTCGCTTGTCGTAAGTCAGAAGTGATCCAACTTCGTCCCGCAAGGCGGGATCGCTGGAACAAGCCGCGTCGAGGAAGGCGCCCCGCTCGCTCTCCGCCCGCTCGAGGGCGGCGTGATACAGGCGCTCGACTTGCCGCCAACGCTCAAGCTTCATCGCGCTTCCCCTCGCTCATCTCGCGCAGGAGCCAGGATTTGGCCAGCCGCCAGTCCCGCAGCACGGTTTCCTCAGAGACTCTCAGCACTTCGGCGGTTTCCTCCACGCTCAACCCGCCAAAGAAGCGCAGTTCCACCACCTGGCTTTTTCTCGGCTCGAGCGCGGCTAGGGCGTTAAGGGCTTCGTCCAGCGCCAACAAGTTAGTGGGTGCTTCCCGAGACACAAGCAGGGCTTCGTCCAAGGAAACTTGAGGGGACTCGCCGCCTCGCTTCAGGCGCCGGCGCGAGCGGGCGAAATCGACCAGGATTTGCCTCATCAGCCTCGCGCAAACCCCAAAAAAGTAGGCGCGATTCTGCCAACTGATCTCCCGGAAATCGACCAGCCGCAGGTAGACTTCATGCACCAGCGCCGTGGTCTGCAGGATGTGGCCGGACGCTTCGCCAGCCATGTAACGCTGCGCAAGCTGATGAAGTTCACCATACACCAAAGGCGTCAACTTCTCGAGTGCACGCTCATCCCCGTCGCCCCAGGCCTGGAGCAGTTGCGTTACCTCGTGAGCGGAGGGCCGCGCCATAACCACCTGCTGTCTATGTGGTTTCAAGGTTATCACAACCCTGTTGCACATTGCACTGGCTCAACCATCCCAAAATATTCCGGCCGGACCTTACAGTTTTCGAACCCATTTGTCGCCATGAATGACAGAGCGAGCCAGACCCAAGTGCTCTGGCTAACTCAGGGGCAGGACAAACGAGAGATTAGAGAGTTGGCCGCTACCGTTCGGGCGGCAAAGCCCAATGCCGGGCCTCCGTCGCCATGATTGAGTGCAGGGCGCCTTCTCAAGAATCGGATCGTCATGTCCTAACCCCATTTCGGATAAATGGAGAAGCATTATGACAAAATTGAATCTATCCAAAGTCCTCGGCCTCGCTCTCGGCTGCGCGGCCCTCCTCCTCGGCGCCATTTACATGAGCGCGGACCCGAAGCCTTCGGAGTCGAAGCTTTTTCACGCCAACGCGGGGACGACCTTCGTCCTGCTCCCGGCCAGCACTCGCGGGGGGCCACGTTCGCACAACATTGACGGCGTCGTCCGGGTTTCGGTCCTGGGCGACTGCCAGTTCCATGCCACGGCCAATTTGGTGGAAACGACCACACCCGGTTCTTACCTGATAACGGACGGTATCTTCCTCTTCACTTCGGCCGATGGGAAGAGCACTTTGAAGGCCACGGCCGAGGGCACGCTCGTAGTGAATCCGGTGAATCCCTACATGGGCGACATCGAGTACGATGTGACGTTCACGGGCGGCACAGGTTCGCAGGCGGGCGCGCACGGCTTCGGCAAGCTTCAAGGGATGGTCATGTTCACGACCATTGATCTTGTCCAGCCTGACGACACGACAGTGCCGCCTGAACCTCCTGCACCTCCAGCAGGGTCCAGCACCGGCAAAGCATGTTGGTTACTGGATGGTGATCTGGATTATTGATATTCGGTAAGTTCGAATAACTTGGGGCACCCACTCGCCATCGGTACGGTCGGTTATCACCGCCCGTCTGAACAAAGTGGACAGCCGCGCCTCTCGGCGCCTCGACCATCTGGCTAAAGACTTCCCGGGTTACTTGAACCCAGACACCGTCCAGGCTATATATGTTGGCTACCTTGTTGACGGAATTTCCAGCGCATTGCTCAACGGGGCGCCGGGAGAGGGAACCGCCCACTTCACCTTCAAAACCCCAATGGTAACTGGGGCGACCCGGATAATTTTTCGAGCGGCCAGTTGATTGCTACCTTCGAAAGACAGCAGAGTTTGTACCCCGTAATCGGACCTATTGGTTTCCATAGTCTCTCAGAAAGTCTGCTGTCTAGCCAGAACTTCACATTCAATGGGCAGACGTTCAATTTCAACTGCATTTCCCCGGACGGGACCACGTTCGCCCAGTTTCTCAGCAGCACGCCCATCCCCGGAGCCGAATTCGGGGACTATACAGCTGTCTATGCCGGCGCTGACGCTGTCACGGCCGTTGGAAGCAAGCTGTCCGTTGTGGGTCAAGTCGGCTTCACGTCGAGTACCAACCGGTTCGCCCACCAACGTTGCCCTCTAAACACGACGGAATCCACGCCACGAGTTCCGATTACCTACTCTGTTGCAAACGCAAGGACCACAGCTGCTCGCACTCCGGAAGGGATTTGGGGACGGCTGGCACTTCATGTGGTCCCGCCCGCGAGATTTTTCGTGCCCACTTTCACAGAATCAGCGAGCCAAAGCGGCAGCGATCTGTGGCAACCTAGAGAACGCCTGCTGTGCGGTGCCCTTGGCGATGCCTGATTCTTGGTGGATCATACGTCAGGAATGCCCCCGCAGTGTTGGGCTGCCCGCGAGTAACGGCGTGAGTTTACCAACGGTCTCGACCGCCTATTCCAGGCGAAATCCTATATGACCAGCAAATCTTTGTTGGATACTTGGGCTGTTGTCGGGCGTTACAAGTTCCATCAGCTTCCGCGAGCAGCCAAGCAGTTTGGCTAATGGCTGGTGGCCCCGCTGTCATTACTGACCATGAGGCTCGAGACGTTCACAGGCTCGAAGTCCGATAAGATGAGACTTGTAAGACACGCAAGATCGTTATCCTCCCAGCGAGCGTCGGGCGTGCCGATTAGCCCCCCGCTGTCTCCGTTGTCGGCCAGGATGATTCCATAGTTTCGAAATGCGGTGATGATAATGGCCGCTTGGGGACTTGTGGAGGCACAAGAGGGAGTTGCAACGGAAGCCTTGAGTCGATAGATCTCGCCAGCGGCTCCGGACATGGTGCAGCTTGCGGGAGGGGAAGATTGCGAAATCTCCGATTCCACGGGAATGGAACCCCCTCCCGTAGCCGTGCAGCTCCCCACGCCCGCCGTTTGCGTAGCAGGCCATACCCAGTAGTTCAGCATATGGTTGAGTGTGAATCGGATGGGATGTCGAATCGTACCGTTGGGTGAACTGGGTGTGCCTGTCCCGATTACCTCGTCGGCATTGGCGAGCAGCGGCGCTACCGGAAGTCCCGCGGCATCGGATGTTCCCTGTCCTTGCGGTGTCAGGGCATTCGAAGATACGTTGGGCCAAAGCGCGTTCGAGGAATCGGTCCAGGGACCGTCTTCGTATATTCCCTGCCACATTTCGTAAAGGGCGGGGACGTTTCCACCGCCTGCCTCCAGGTAGACCAGAACGTGTCGATCTCCGGTCGAGTTGCTGGTGCCTTCTACCGGGGCATAGGCTGGAATTGGACCAGAGGTAAAATAGGACTGATATACAGTGGTTGTGACCGATACGTCTGCCTGGTTATAAGGAACTTCGATGGCTGGTATTCCATTCGGAAAGGGAGCAGCCGAATTGTTGCCGAAGAAAGGCTTAACCGTCTCTGGCAAATAGCCGCTGTACATAGGCGCTGCGGGAGAAGTATCGACGGGCAAGTTTGTCGTGGCTACATCCACGCGGTGGTGAAAAATAGAAGTTGACGGAAAGATGTTTGCGAGGAAGGCGTTATTGCCGTTGATGGCGATGCTGATGTTCTGAATCGCCTGCGCACTGGTTGAATCCGTAACTACAAATTCGGGCGTGTAAGTGCCTTGACCGCCGATCAGTGAACTGCTGATGGCTCCTGTAGTGGCATCGAGAGACATTCCCTCAGGCAATGGAGGAAGGCTGGAATTCGCGGCTACGGAAAAGGCGTAAGGTGGAGAGCCGCCGGTAGCGACTATTGTGCAGCCTTCATACGCTGCGCCTTGTGTTCCGCCTGGGCATGAAGTGGTCGTTATCGCCAGTGGACCGCCGGACGCTGTTACAGTGACTGTTGCCGTGGATGTACTCGAGCCCGCGGCATTGGTAGCAGTCAGTGTGTAGGTAGTCGTCACCGTCGGGCTCACGCTCGTCGAACCAGTCGCGGATGTGGACGTGAAAGTCCCCGGCGTGATGGCAATACTCGTCGCCCCGGTCGTCGCCCAACTCAGCGTGCTGCTGGAACCCGACGTGATACTTGTGGGACTCGCTGAGAAGGAGTCGATTGTGGGTTTGCTTGACGTGTTTATGGTAACGGTTAGCGTAGAGGTGGTCGAGCCCGCGGCATTGGTAGCCGTCAGCGTGTAGGTGGTCGTCACCGTCGGGCTCACGCTCGTCGAGCCCGTCGCGGATGTGGACGTGAATGTCCCCGGCGTGATGGCGATACTCGTCGCCCCTGTCGTCGCCCAACTCAGCGTACTGCTGGAACCCCCAGTGATACTTGCGGGACTCGCTGAGAAGGAGTTGATTGTTGGTTTGCTTGTGTTTACGGTAACGGTTAGCGTAGACGTGGTCGGGCCCGCGGCATTGGTAGCCGTCAGTGTGTAGGTGGTCGTCACCGTCGGGCTCACGCTCGTCGAACCAGTCGCGGAGGTGGACGTGAATGTCCCCGGCGTGATGGCAATACTCGTCGCCCCTGTTACTATCCAACTCAGTGTGCTGCTTGTACCGGAGCTTATGCTCGTCGGATCCGCCGTAAAGGAAGCGATCATCGGCGCGGACCCGATTCCAGTGGGCGAAGTCGCCGAGCCGCAACCCGTCAGTTCGACACAGATAAACAGAATAATGAGGATCAGCGCGCAATGACCCCGTCCCGGAGAATTGAGTCCCCAGGCCCACGTGTACGCCTTTCCGCTCGCATCGGTCTGCGTGTTGTTATTTGCGGCATACGTGCAGGTGCCGCTCGGCATCGAGGTCAGGTCGTTAGACGGGTTGTCGTTGTAGGGACTCATCCCCGACAAATTAGGCTGCTGCGCGCCCCATCAATTCTGGCCACTGGCTGGCTCACGCAGGAAAGACAACGTATGCGCCATCGGATGGCATAGTGTCGCGACGGATATTACCTCGATTGGAGCCTCCTTCTGATAACTCATAACCGACGGTATATCCAAGGAATTCGGCCTCCAATAGTACTTTGGTGCGACTAATTCATTCGGCCATTGAGCCGTTGGGTCATTGATTCATTGAGTCATCGAAGAAACCGCTCCCCTGCGAAGAGCCGGGGCTTTTTAGCGGCTATTCAGTTACGCCGTCGGTAAGATCATCCATGGACAATAAGGCATGGAGGCTACCACACAAACCGGATTGGAAATGAAAAGTCGGCTTCACGTTAGCTGAACGTCGATCACTCGACTATTAGCTGACCTCGCCAGTCGCGTTCCCTTTGGGACGGATGTCGCTCAGCTCTGCTTTTGTTCGAGTTCGGCCCATCGAGCATACAACTTGTCCACTTTCTTCTGGGTCTCATCCAACTGCGCACAAGTGACCTGAAGCCGCGCGGCGTCGCTCACGATCGCCGGGTCTTCGAGCGTCGCACGTAAGAGCCTAAGCTCCTGTTCGGCCTCGACGATTCTCGTTTCCATGGCGGCAAACTCGCGCGCCTCCAGGTAGGAGAGCTTCTTTTTTACCGCCGTTGGCGAGGAGACGTCTGGTGAGGTAGGTGATCGCGGGGCTTCAGCCGGGAGGCTTCGCGCACCTTTAGCCTGCTGCCTGCGCTGCCAAACGTCCCATTGTAAGTAATCACCAAACCGTTCCGCTCCGCCCAGACCATCCAGGCCGAGAACGACGGTCGAGATCCGGTCCAGCATGAAGCGATCGTGGGTGACCAATATCAAGGCTCCACGATATTCCAGCAGGCTCTCTTCCAGGATTTCCAGAGTCGGGATATCCAAATCGTTGGTGGGTTCATCCAGCAACAAGACGTCCGCCGGTTGGAGCATGAGCTGCGCGATTAGCACCCGGGCCCGTTCGCCTCCCGAGAGCCGGCCAACTGGTTGATTCAGGTCGTCCGGGGCAAAGAGAAATCTCGCCGCCCAGGAGGCGACGTGAATTACTCGCTCTTGATAAACCACTGAATCGCTATCCGGCGCCAGGGCGCGGCGTAAAGTGAGGTCAGGGTTAAGCTCCCGATTTTGGTCGAAGTATACAATCCGCAACGCGTCGGCCCGGCGAATCTCCCCGCCAGTGGCCTGGATTTCGCCTCGCAGCAGACGGAGTAGTGTGGTTTTGCCGCTCCCATTTTGTCCAACCAGCCCCACTCGCATTCCCGGCCTCACTATAAAATTCAGGCCTTCGAACAGAATGCGATCACCTATTGCGTAGGTGACACCCTCGAGTGCGATAAGCTTTTTGGTTTGCCGGCCCGTCGCGAAAAAGTCAATCTTAGCGGTGGCGGTGCGGCTCCGGGCGTTCAGGTCCGCCAACTCGCCGATCATTTCGTGAGCCTTATCGATACGCGCCTTGGCCTTGGTCCGGCGGGCCCTGGGACCCCGGCGCAGCCATTCCAGTTCCGTGTGCACGCGATTGGCGAGCGCATCCTGCCGCTTTCCCTGCGCCTCGAGGTATTCTTCTTTCTTCTCGAGAAACCTGCTGTAGTTTCCTTTGACGCGAAACACGCCATCCGCATAGATGCGATTAAGCTCCACCACCTCGCTCGCAATGGTTTCGAGGAAGTAACGATCGTGGCTGACCACCACGCACGCAAATGCCGCGTTCTGGAGCAGGGATTCGAGCCACTCGATTCCGGCAAAGTCCAAATGGTTAGTCGGCTCGTCGAGAAGCAGAATGTCTGCCCGCTGTACCAGCCCCTCGGTGATTATGAGGCGTTTGCGCCAACCACCCGACAAGGCTGTGGTGGGCGTTTCAAAGTCCATAAAACCGGCGCGGCCAAGCGCCTCGGCTGTCCGTGCCGCGCGCTCCGCCTGGGGCACTGCTGCCCGTTCGAGCGCCTTCTCGACAACCGATCGGACAGTCTCCCCAGGTCCAAATTCGGATACCTGTGCGACATAGCTGAGCCTGCAGCGCTTGCGAGTCGCAACCTCGCCGCTGTCCGGCTTTACGCGACCGTAAAGAATTTCCAGGAGCGTAGACTTGCCGGAGCCGTTCGGCCCAATCAGGCCGATCCGGTCGCCTTCCGACACGGTAAAGGAGACATTTTGGAATAGCGGGGTGATTCCGTATTGCTTCGATAGTCCCTGGGCATTAATGATGGGGGCCAAGTTGCTCGATGCTCTCCTGGATTCAATTGGGAGGACTCCAAAACTTTGTCCTCATTCGGGGGTTCACTTCCATTGTATCGCGAGCTGCCTGTTGTAGCTTGGTATTCAATCGTCTCAAGATCTTAGTGGCTTGTCAGTGGAGATCGAGCGAAATCGCTCAACTCGTGGATCTTTGCCCTCGGAGAGTATTCTCCGGTTGGTCATGGGTGCTGGCCTTATTCGAGCTTCTCGAAAATCACGATGTGTTGCGACGGTAGCGACTCCACGGTCCGGACGTGCGCAAGCCCAACCACTTTCATTTCTTTCGCAAGCTGCTCCACGCTCATCTTATGCACTTCCTTGATTGGGACGCGGGGATCTTCCTTTCGATACTCGACAAAGACCACACGCCCGCCTGGCTTCAGCGCTTCGCGGACTTTAGTCATGACCTCAAAGGGGTAGGCGAGTTCGTGGTAGACATCTACCATCAGCACCATATCGACGCCGCTTGCAGGTAGTTTGGGATCGGTCTCACTCCCCTTCACCTCCTCCACGTTGGTGACTCCCAGCGCTTTGGCGCGCCGCCGGAGGGTCTCGATCATCTCGTCCTGGATCTCAACAGCCAGGACCTTGCCTGTCTTGCCAACCTTTGCCGCAAGTCGGAACGTGAAGTAGCCCGATCCAGCGCCCAGGTCCGCAACGACCTCTCCGCCACGAAGCTCCATGGCGTCAATCACCGCCTCAGGATGCTCTTCGACTTCCCGCTCCGGGCGATCGAGCCAAGCTATGCCACCCGGCCCCATTACTTGAGCGATCTCTCGACCCATGTAAAATCTTCCCGTCCCGTCTGGGTCATGGATCGCACGGACTTCATACAGGGTTTGGGGTTTCGGGCTTGAAACCTGAAGCCGCGCGACGAGCAACGCCCGAGCGGCGGGCGCTGCCGGAAGCTGGTCCCCCAATGCAAGCGCACCAGTTGTGATCAATGCAAGCGTGAGCGCTACTGTAACCCGGTGGCGTTTGAGATGAAGCATATGAACCTATGCGTTGCGGCCGCCATAAATGTAATCGTATGCCGCCCTCACCCTGGATGGCCAGGGACCAACTCCTGGCGTAGCGGGTTGCACGTGTTAAACTCGCGTCTCAGACAACCAGGGGCGATGCTTGAGCCGCGCCGCCGTTTCCTATCCCTTGCCTTTTATTGTCGGATATACGGGGGCTCTGTGCAACGCGTCATATCCGGCGCGCTCAGACATAAGCGTTGGCTGATTTTACTTCTGAGGCACTCAAGATCCTTCAAGGCCGTGACAATTGCCTTTCCATCTTAAACTCACGCAGTCCATGCGCGCCGCCCCCCGGGTCGCGTCAAACCTGGATCAAGCCCGTTACTCTTGCCTTGTCGCCATAAGTTTACCCTTAAACCCGTAAGGGCAATCCGAGGTTTTTGGCGGGCGACGTCGCGCACGGAAACAATCCACTTTGACGTATTTTGCCTTCCCGTAGAAGTGCAGTGCTTCTAGCTCCCCGGAAGTCTTAGTGCTGTATCGGAAGCGCGCCGGCTGCACAAAGTTGCGGAATAGCAGAGACTCTGCCCGGCGCGCTTCCGATACAGCGACTTGAAGGAAGCCGCCCGTGTTTGCGGCGGACGCGGGAATTATGGGCTTTGAATGGCGTAGGTGGGGCCGAAGGTTAAATGGGTGAGCCGGCGGAATGAGTTTGTGAGGGCCAGGAAGCACGGATGGAGAGTGAACCCAGGAGGGATCGGGTGCGGTGTGCGCTGTTGAGCTGAGGTCGGAGGGTTTTTGGGTAGGTGGTTAAGCACACCA
>Ga0181521_10002839_pt1 | contig 20677 bp, 17 predicted proteins | sample PEATcosm2014_Bin_32_FD_119764 | JGI IMG/M metagenome (GOLD analysis project Ga0181521, IMG submission 119764) | Peatland microbial communities from MTU Mesocosm Facility, Houghton, MI, USA - PEATcosm2014_Bin02_60_metaG | ecosystem: Environmental > Terrestrial > Soil > Wetlands > Peat | place...
CACGATCTTCACCCCGCGTTCCTTTGCCATCCGGAGATGGACGTCCCGCAGGTCGAGGCGGTCCGGATAAGCGTTGCACTCCATCGCGACGCCGTGCCGAGCTGCGGCGTCGAGTACCTTTTCCATGTCGTATTCGAAGGGATCGCGCCGCAGGACGAGACGGCCTGTCGGATGCGCAATGATCTGTGTGTAAGGGTTCTCGATCGCCGCAAGAATTCTTTCGGTCATTTCCGCGCGCTCGAGATTCATGTACGAGTGTACGGATGCGACGACCACGTCCAGTTGCGCGAGAACCTCGTCGTCCAGGTCGAGTGAGCCGTCCTTCTTGATGTCGACCTCGATTCCTGCCAGGAGACGAATTCCTCGGATGCGCTGGTTGGCCGCGTGAATCTTCTTGATCTGCTCGATCGTGCGCTTCTCGTCCATCCCGTTCGCGACGGTGACGGCCTGGGAATGGTCCGTGAGGGCGATGTACTCGTATCCGAGAGCGCGCGCCGCCTCGCCCATTTCCTCGATGGAATTCTTGCCGTCGGACGCGGTGGTGTGCATCTGCGAGTCGCCGCGAATATCCGCGAGCGTCACGAGTTTAGGCAGCTTGCCCTGCGCCGCCGCCTCGATTTCGCCCGTCATCTCGCGCAGCTCCGGCTCGATGTACGCCAGCTTCAGTTTCGCGTAGATTTCTTCCTCGGTCTTGCTCGCCACCACGCGTCCGCCCTTGAGCGTGGTCAGCGCGTATTCGTTGAGCGTCCAACCCATTTCGTTCGCGCGTCCGCGGAGCGCGACGTTATGTTCCTTTGAGCCGGTGAAATAGAGGAGCGCGGCCCCGAAGCTCTTTTTCTCGAGCAGCCGCACGTCAACTTGCATCCCGCTCGCAAGCAGGACGCTGACCTTGTTCTCGCCGTGCGCCAGCTCCCGATCGATTTCCGGGTATTTCAGGATGTGCTCCGCGACGGCGTCGACGTCTTTCTGCTTGTCGTGCCCGGGCCTCATCGTCACCAGCAGATCGAGGTCGCCGACAGTCTCTTTGCCGCGCCGCAGCGATCCCGCGGGCGTCACCGATTCGACGGAGTTGCCCGCGTTGGCGATGTAGGCGGCGAGCTTCTGCGCTTCGTCGTCTGCGACGTTCAGACGGAACCTCCCGGAGCCGGACAGGTGCTTGAACTGCTCCGCCGCCTTCAGAATGTTCTGTTCGCTCTTTTCCCCGAAGCCGGGAAGATCGCGCAGCTTCTCTTCGCGGGCGAGCTTCTCCACTCCGTCGACCGTCGCCACTTTGAATTTCTTGTAGAGGAACGCAACCTTCTTGGGCCCGAGCGATTGCAGATCCAGCAGATCGAGAATCGTGGGCGGGTATTTCTTGAGCAGCTTGTGCCGGAGGCTGTAGTCGCCGGACTTCAGGATTTCGTGGATGTGCGCCGCCATGCCTTCACCGATGCCCGGCAGCTCTTTTAGCTTGTCTTCGTCCTTGGCGATATCCTCGATGCGCTCGTGCATGCTTTCGAGCAGCTCGGCGACTTTTTCGTAGCTGCGGTAGCGCCCGATGATTGCGCCGTCGATTTCCAGCAGTTGCGCCGTGTCGCGCAAGATCTTGGCTACTTCCCGGTTTTCCACGGCAAGCACCTCCGCTATCTGCGAGCGACGAACTTCGCGTAATACAAGATTCCCGAGACGGATTTCGAGTCGTGGATTCTTCCGGCGTGGATCCAGCGCTCGGCTTCTTTCAGTGTGAACACCCGCTGCGTGATCTTTTCGTCGTCCTCGGGCCGGGCCGTCCCTTTCTTAAGGCCATCCGCTAGAAATATCACCATTTTCTCGCCCAGCAAGCCGGGGGAGGGAAATACTTCGAGCAGCTTCCTGATTCGTCGCGCTGTGTAGCCGGTTTCTTCCTGCAACTCGCGGTGCGCGCCCGCAACAAAGCTTTCGCCTGGGTCCTTGTGCCCTGCGACAAGCTCCCACAAGTATTGCCCGGCGGCGTGGCGATACTGGCGGATGAGCACGATTCGCCCGTCGGGCAGCACGGGCAGGACGACCACCGACCCCGGGTGCGCAATGATTTCCCGCGTCGCTTCGATGCCGCTCGGCTCGATCACGCGGTCGCGTTTCAGCGCGAACACGCGACCTTGATACAGAAGCTCGCTGCTCACCACCTTCGCGCGCCGCGCGCCCTTCTTCTTGCTCTTCTGCACCCGATCTCCCCTGAACTGCCCTCGAATTCTACCGCACCGGCCCCGTGTCCGCCTCCTTTGCTTCCTCTACGTCCATCGAGTCCTTTATACTGGTTTCAGGTATCCATGCCAATGAACACCGTCATCGTGGACGACGAACGTCCCGCCCGAGACGAACTCGCGTATCTTCTCAAGGGATTTCCGGAGGTCAACGTGGTGGCGCAGGGCCGGAACGGTCTCGAAGCGGTCGCGCTCATCAAGGAACACGAGCCCGACCTCGTGTTTCTCGACGTGCAGATGCCCGGCCTCGATGGCCTCGGCGTCATTAAGAAGCTCGTCGAGCGCAAGCTGCGCGTCCCGCAGATCGTCTTCGCGACCGCCTACGACCATTACGCCGTCCACGCGTTTGAAGTAAACGCGGTGGATTATGTCCTGAAGCCCTTCGACAAGACACGCATCGCGCGGGCCATTCAGCGCGCGAAGAAAATGGTCGAGGCCCATGCCTCGCCGGTCGAACGCCTTGAGACGCTGGTGGGACAGCTCGGTGCCGCCGCGCCGAAGCCGCGCGCGGCGCAGCCGGTGAAGCTGCTGGTGAAGGCGCAGTCGCGCATGATCCTGATTGACGCGGAAGACCTCGTCTACGCATCGATTCAGGACGGCGCCATCACGATTTTCTCGCGCGACACCGAGGGCGTCTCGAACTACCGCACGGTCGAGGAACTGATGGAGGCGCTCGACCCCGACGTCTTCTGGCGTCCGCACCGCTCCTACCTGGTCAACATAAACCACATCAAGGAAGTCGTGCCGTGGTTCAAGTCGAGCTATATGCTCAAGATGGACGACAAGCGCGCGAGCGAAATCCCCGTCTCCCGCAATCAGACCAAGCGCCTGCGCGAGCTCCTGAAGCTGTAGCTCACCGTCATCAAATTGCTGTCATTCCGAGTCCGCCGCGGCGGACGAGGAATCTGCTGTTGCTTTTCGGCCCGCGATTTGCCATTTTCTACTTTTGCTGTTCCATTTTTCGGCTGAGGAGTTGTTCTCGAGAGTGACGAAACCCAAACGAGTCCTGAGCGGCATGAGGCCCACCGGCCGCCTCCACCTCGGCCATTACTTCGGCGCCCTCTCGAATTGGCTGAAACTCCAGGAAGAGTATGAATGCTTCTTCTTCGTCGCCGATTGGCACGCCCTGACGACCCACTACGAAGACACGTCCTCGATCGCTGAAAACACGCTGCAAGTTGCGATCGATTGGCTGGCGGTCGGCCTCGATCCCGCGAAATCAACGCTCTTCATTCAGTCGAGCGTTCTCGAGCACGCCGAGCTGCACGTGCTGCTGTCAATGATCACGCCGCTTTCGTGGCTCGAGCGCGTCCCGACATACAAGGAGCAGATCGAGAACCTCAAGGACCGCGACCTCGGCACCTACGGTTTCCTCGGCTACCCGCTCCTGCAATCGGCTGACATCGTGATCTACGACGCCGATTTCGTACCAGTCGGCGAAGATCAGGTCCCCCACGTCGAGATCACCCGCGAAATCGCGCGGCGATTTGATCACCAGTTCGGCCTGCAAGTTCTTGGGTCGCTGAACACCGAAGCGAATCTGTCGATTCGGATGAAAATTAACCACACTTGGCGGGCGGGAGGCTTTAGCCCGGAGCCCGTGATGCCAGACTTCGCCTGGAGTGTCTGGACCTCGTATTTGAAGAAACTGATCGGTGAGATAGGCTTCGATAACGCAATGAAAGAGCTTTCCGGACCCGCGAGGAAGTTCTTCAAGATGAGCAGACTCTTGCACGAGCCCGGACATCTCCTCACCGAAACGCCGCGGTTACCCGGCACCGACGGTCGCCGGATGGCGAAAAGCTACGGCAACGCCATCTGGCTAAGCGACACGCCCGACGAAATCCGCACGAAAGTCCGCAACATGATGACGGACCCGCAGCGCCAGCGGCGCACCGACCCGGGGCGCCCGGAGATCTGTCCCGTGTTTGCGTACCATCGGCTGTTCTCGACTCCGGCTAACGGCGCTGACGCCGACACGGTCGCGCGCATCGACCGCGAATGCCGCGCCGCTCAGATCGGCTGCGTTGATTGCAAGGCGCTGATGGCCGATTCGCTGGTCCGCTGGATCGAGCCTGTTCAGGCACGCCGCAAAGAATTCGAGTCACATCCGCGGCAGGTTTGGGATATCCTCGACGCCGGCGGAAAGAAGGCGCAAGCTGCCGCGCGCCGCACGATGAAGCGCGTGCGCAACGCGATCTTCAAGTGGGATGAAGCCCGCAAGTCCGCCGGAGGGAGCTGAGTTGGCGTCCACATCGCCCTATCGCATCCATTTGCCGTCGTACGAAGGCCCGCTCGATCTTCTGCTCGACTTGATCCGCAGGCAGGAGATGGACATTCACGACATCCCCATCGCCAAGGTCACCGAACAGTATCTCGATTATCTTCACCAACTCGAAAAGCTCGATATCGATGTCTCCGCCGATTTTATCTACATGGCGGCGACGCTGATCCACATCAAGTCGAAGATGCTGCTTCCGGCCGACCCGCTCGCGGGACCGGACGAGCAGCTCGACCCCCGCGAGGAACTGGTCCACCGCCTGCTCGAGCACGAGAAATTCAAGAATGCCGCGCAGCTCCTTTATCAGAAGCAGCAGATCGAGGACCACGTCTGGTCGCGGCCGGACCGCGCGCTCTACACGGGCGACGCCGTCGAAGGCGAACTCGTCGTCTCGCTCGTCGACCTCATCAAGACGTTCCAGCAAGTTCTCGAGCGCCGCAAGGAAGTCACGAGATTCGAGCTGCACCACGAGACGGTCACGATCGCTCAAATGATGGACCGCCTCCGCCGCAGCCTGACCGCGAGCGAAGAGCCCGTCTCCCTGATCGAGTTTTTCGAGACCTGCGACACGCGCAACGCCGTGATCGTCGCGTTGCTCGCTGTGCTCGAAATGGTCCGCATGCAGGCCGTGATTCTCGTGCAGTCGCAGCTCTTCGCGGATATTCGCCTGCGCAAGCACCAGATGTTCGACGCCGTTTTTGCCGGGCCGGACGCGATGTCGAAAATCGAGGAGCAATACCTCTGACCATGACGCCACAGGAAATTCAAGCCGCGCTCGAAGCCATCATCTACGCCGCGGACGAGCCCGCCACGCTCGACCAGATCGCTAGGGCCCTCGGCGTGGAGAAAACCGAAGCTCGCGCGGGACTCGATCTTCTCGTCGCGTCGTATCAGACAGAAGATCGCGGGATCGAAGTGCGCAAGGTCGCCGGCGGCTGGAAGTTCTACACGAAGGCGCAGCACCACGACGCGGTGCGCAAGTTCATCAAGAGCCTGCAACCGCCGCTGCGGCTCACGATGCCGGCGCTCGAAACGCTCGCCGTCATCGCCTACAAGCAGCCGGCGACCGTCCCGGAGATCAACGAGATTCGCGGCGTGAACGTCGGCGGCGTCATCAAGACCTTGCTTGAGAAGCGCCTCATCACCACGGCCGGGCGCAAGGAAGTGATCGGCCGCCCGATCCTCTACCGTACTTCAAAGCAGTTCCTGATGCGCTTCGGCCTCTCGGACCTCGAAGAGCTGCCCAGCCTCAAGGAATTCGAGCAGTTGGCCCAAGCCGCCCTCGGCTCCGACGCTGGAATTGCTCCGACCGAGCCGGAAGACCTCACTGTCGCGCCCGCCCCGGCGCCCGAATCGCCGGAAGCGGCGGCAATTCGCGCATCCGGCGAAACGAATGATCTCGCCGAGCTTGGCGAGGTGCCCGGCGAGGACACGCCCGAGTCTGCCGAGCAATCCCGCGTTGCGTCTGCGGGCTCGACCGAGCAGTCGTAACCCGCTCGATCGCGTCTGCTCTGCCACTGCCAGCAGCCATAACGCTTCGTCGTCTCCCTGTTTTCCGCTAATCTCTCTATATGGAAGAACGTCTGCAAAAGATCATCGCGCGCGCGGGGCTCGCGTCGCGCCGGCGCGCCGAGGAAATGATCGCCTCGGGGCTGGTCACGGTGAACGGACGCACGGTGACCGAGCTCGGCACGAAAGCCGATGCCTCGCGCGATCACATCAAGGTGGCGGGGAAGCTCCTTCGCCTCGGGACGGAACACGTCTATCTGGCCTTGAACAAGCCGCCCGAAGTGGTCTCCACGATGAGCGATCCTGAGGGGCGTCGCTCACTCCGCGATCTGCTGCACGGTATTCCCGAACGCGTTTTCCCGGTCGGGCGTCTCGAATACCACGCTTCCGGTCTCGTATTGCTCACCAACGACGGCGATCTGGCTAACCGCATCCTGAAGGCTCATCATCTGCCGCAGATCTATCATCTCAAGCTCAAGACGCTGCTCACCTTCGCGGAGATCGAAAACCTGGCACGCTCGACCGGCGCGCGCATCTCGCGCCTGCGAGGCAAGGATTCGCCCTGGTACGTGGTGACGCTGTCCGAGGCGCGTCGCGATTCGCTTCGCAACAAGCTCTTCCAGACCGGCCACCCGGTGGAAAAAATGAAGCGCGTAGGCATCGGGGATCTCGAGCTTGGACATCTTGCGCCCGGACGCCACCGCGCGCTTTCGCCCGGCGAACTCGCTTCGCTCAAGCTGGCGCTCGACGGCGCTCGCGCCGTGCGCAAACCGAAGCGACACTCGCGTTATCCCTTGCGTTAGGGTAAATGCGTGGAGAAGGAGCGAAGCGGAAAGCCGAACAAGTTGCCGCCAGAGCAGCGCAGTCGGCGATAAGGCGCACATACAATTTTGGAATCAAATGCAATATTATGGGGGCGGTCGAACCTGTTTTTTGTAGAAATAATTCTCATTCCGAAGGAGGAGTGTCATGGAAATGCGGAAAGCGGCCCGGCTTGTGGTGGTTTGCGCCCTGATGCTCTTGCCGGGGGCTTCGGTTGCAGGCGGGCGCTACGACGGCAATTGGGTCACGCACCTCGCCTGCGAAGCGCATGGAGAGACCCCGGCCTACAAATGGGAGTTTCCCAGCACAATCAAGGACGGCAACTTTCAAGGACAGCACGGCGAAGAGGGCGGACCCGGCTACCTTCTGATCGAAGGCAAGATAGCCGATGACGGCAGCGCCAAGCTGACTGCCAAAGGCAAAGTCACCCAGAACCACGCGCATGGAGTCTTCGCCATGAAGGGCGACAACTATGGCTACACCATCAAGGCCCAATTCGAAGATTCGAAGGGCACTGGCACCAGGGACGAAGGCGCTGGCATCTTGGGCCGCCCCTGCACCTTTGAATTCGTGAAGCAGCAGGCCACGAGCCAGGATAGTGGGCCCGGGGGGTCGAAACCTACCGATCCCGCCAAACCGGATGAAAGCAGGTAGTTCAGGCTTCGGGTCGCCCCCTCGGAAGTTACGCGTGAGGGGATTAGCGCCTTATATGCCCAAGTGGATTGCTGCCGAATGGGCCGTCGCTTGGGAACAATCACCAGCTGCCGAAAGGGTTATGCAGTCAAGAAGCCTACTTCTTCCGCTCTACTACCCACTCGCAATGCGAGTCGCCACGGACCATATTCTTGGTAAGTTTGAAGGTAAAATTTGGGTTTAAACTTTCGACAGCTCCATCACCCCATCTTTGATGCCCTACGCCGCAAGTATCAAAGGCGATGCCTTGCTCCTTCCACCTCTTGTGCCAAGGACACTGAGTAGTCTTTCCCACACATCTGTCTTTGGTAGATTCAACAACTTCGAACACGAACTCCGGCCCCATTGACGTTTGAGCAAGGAGATGTGTAATCCCTTCGAGATCGCCGGCGCTCTCAGTGGGTAATCCGAGAGTATCAGCAAATTCCTTCGCGCCCTTTCCTGCTTCATACCAGAGCGGCCCATTGAACTCCTCGAATTTCTTCTGTCCTACAGCCTGCTTTAAGGCATTGGAAATTGCGATGTATGCGCCGGTCAATCCTTTCGTTGCAATCTCCCACCTCGTTTTCTCGGGAATCGCTTCAATCGTTTTGGCCATCGACGCCCCTTTTCGTGGATATTTCTCCGCGATCTCCATTTTGACTTCCCGGATGACCGATAACATACAATCAACCCTGTCGGCATGCAATGCTCCAGCCAGGTTTTTGAGTGCGGAGCCTTCTCGGACGAGGGAGATTCCTTTGCGCGCAGCTTATGGGCCCAACTACGACCGCCTGGCCGCCTTGATCCGAGTCCAGAAACGGGGTCGAGGGAAGTGATGGCTCGCGTTGAGGCGCAAACTCACCAACACCTGCGTTAGCTAAGTGTTTTCTCTTCCGCGGATTTGCGATATGATGTGGTTACCCTTGGGCGGGGTGATTTTCAACACGCATTTTACACGGACTATTCATAGGTGAATGCACCGGTCTGGCGTTTGCACTGTTGCGCATGCGCCCGCCTTGCCATAGCCGAAACGCCCCGGAGAGGATCCGAATGCGTAGACAAATGGAGGGTTCGAATCTGGGCGCGGGTCGCCTTTTGGCCCCTTCTGCAGGCGATCCCACCAGCGAGATTCTCAAAGCCAGCCGCACAATCGCGATCGTCGGGCTATCGAGTCGGCAGCATCGCCCGAGCTATGGCGTGGCGCAATACCTGCAATCCGTGGGCTATCGCATTATTCCGGTCAACCCGGGCGAGACCGAGATCCTCGGCGAAAAGTGTTATGCGCGCCTGGAAAATATTCCGGAGCGCGTGGACATCGTGGATATCTTCCGGCGCTCCGAATTTGTTCCTGAGATCGTCGAATCGGCGATCCGCATCGGCGCCCGTGGCGTCTGGATGCAGGAGGGCGTCATCCACGCGGAAGCCGCTGAACGCGCCCGGCGCGCGGGCCTGTTCGTCATCATGGACACCTGTATCCTGAAGGAGCACATCAAGCGGTTCCGCTTACACTAAGAACCGCTTCCGTCACTGCACCGGGTAAACCTTCAAGGCCCGCTTTCCGGGAACGGTCACGGCCAGGGATTCCATATCGGGTGCGATCCGGAATTCGCGAAACGCAAGACCGTGCAAGGCAGGCACGAACGAGTCGTCATCTAGCCCTACCCACACCAGGTCGTTCGATCGATCTTCGGGACCGCGCTTGAGCAGGACGCGCCGCTCGTCCCGGCTCCATTCAAACCGCCCGAATCCCGCGCGCGCGTGCAGCCGCTTCGAGGGATTGGCGATGTCGATCACTTCGATGGTGTCGCCGTCCTCGAAGAACCCGATCTTCTTGCCGGAAGGCGACAGGCTGAGCGCGCCCCTATAGTTGTCGAGTCTCGCGATCTCCGTCACGCCCTCGTGGACCAGGTCCAGTTGCACGAGCGTCAGTTGGCCGCGAAGGCTCAGATTCGATCCCACCGCAAACGCCCGGTTGTGTCGAGCGTCCCAGATGACCTCGTCGAACGTGTGTCCTTCGAAGAGCGCGGTAGTCTTGCCGTCCGAGGGCCGCACGCGCGTGATGGCGTAGGGTCCGCCCGGGGTCAGGTAGACCACGGACGAGCCGTCCGCGAGCCACGTGCCGTTTGCTGCGTTCTCGATGAAGCGGGTCTTCGACCCGGCCACCTTGATCTCCCGGCCTTCGCCATCGAACAAGGCGACTACCTTGCCCCCGCCCACGCTGGCCAACGAGGCATTCTCTTGCGTGGCGTCAATCGATCCGTCTTTTTCCTTCTTCTTATCGTTAGCGACTTGTTCTTCGTAGCCGGGCGGTGGCTGCGTCAACGTCAGATCGGCGGCGATGTGCTGTCCGTCCGGCGCCCACGCCAGCGAATTCACCACGTAGCCCGCCGGAGGCGGAATGGGCATGAACTTGTCTGGTTCGACGATCTTTCTTGTTTTGCCCGGTCCTGTCGCGATCCAGATGTCGTCGCGCTCGACGATGAGTTTCTTCACTCGCTTCAGTCGCGGCACCGCGTAGACGATGGAGTTGTCCGCCGCGATGTCGAACGCCTGGCAATCCTCGTCAATCACAAGCTTCGGATTGTCCTGCGCCCGTGCCGCGAAGGGGAGCAACAGCGCCATCATTACCATGAGTGCGCCTAACGCGGCGGGTAAACACCGCAGATGACTTCCGGGTCGTCTACCTCCTTCCGGATTTTCCTTCACGCCTCACCCCTGGTCGTTTTCCTCTGGATGCGCCGAATCTCTTCGAGTCTCTGCCGGATGCGCGCTTCGAATCCCTGATCGGTCGGCTTGTAGTAAGAGCGCCCCGCAAGGCTTTCCGGAAGGCAGGTCATGTCCGTGACTTTCTCCTCGGTGTCGTGTGCGTATTGGTAGCCTTTTCCATATCCAAGGTTGCCCATCAATCCGGTGACGGCATTCCTTAGATGCAGGGGAACCGGCTCGGCGATGGTCTTTTGAAGGTCTTCCTGGACCGCGCCGTAGCCTGTGTAAAGCGCGTTTGACTTCGGCGCGAGTGAAAGATAGACGGCTGCCTGCGCGAGCGCCAGGTTTCCTTCGGGTGGCCCGATGAAGTCGAATGCCTCTTTCGCGGCGATGGTTATGGCGAGGGCGCCGGGTTCGGCGAGGCCGATATCCTCGCTCGCCATCCGCACCATTCGCCGCGCGATATAGAGCGGGTCTTCGCCCGATTCGAGCATCCTTGCGAGCCAGTAGAGGGCGGCGTCCGGATCGGAATTTCGCACGGACTTGTGCAACGCCGAGATAAGGTTGTAGTGCTCCTCGCCTGCCTTGTCATACGGCAGGAGCTTTTTCTGAAGCACATCCTCGAGCCGCGCCTCGGAAAGAACGCGCCGGCCGTCCGCGCCCGGCTCCGTGCCAAGCACGAGGGCCTCAAGAGTGTTGTACGCCGCCCGGGCGTCGCCATTTGCGAGGACGGCAATTCGGTCCAGGATTTGGTCGCTTGCTTCGACTTGCTCCTTTCCGAGCCCGCGCTCGGAATCCCGGATGGCCCGCCGCAGCAACTCAACGACCTGCTCCTGAGAGAGCGGGCGCAGCACGTAAACCTTCATCCGCGAGAGCAGGGGAGCGATCACCTCGAACGACGGATTCTCCGTGGTCGCGCCGATCAGGAGAATGTTTCCGGCTTCGACGTGCGGCAAAAACGCGTCCTGCTGCGCCCGGTTGAACCGGTGTACCTCGTCAACGAAAACGATCGTTCGCCGTCCGTATCTTCGCGCGCCTTCGGCTTTCGACATCACTTCTTTGATCTCTTTGATTCCCGCGAGGACGGCGCTGAAGGGAACGAACTCGGACTTCGTGCGCTTGGCGATGATCCGCGCGAGCGTCGTCTTCCCGCATCCGGGCGGACCCCAAAGGAGCATGGAGCTAAGTTCATCGCGCTCGATCTGCGTCCGCAGCGGCTTGCCGGGTCCGAGCAGCTCTTCCTGCCCGATAAATTCATCGAGCGTCTGCGGACGCATCCTGTCCGCAAGCGGCCGTCCCGCCGGCGGTTCTTCCTCCGATTCAATCGCGCGAAACAGTCCCATGTTTCCTGCTCTTGCCCTCGCCCTTCAATCCAGGTTCTTCACGCTTTGCTTTCTCTGTCGCGCCGCCTCATACAGCACGATCGACGCCGCGACCCCCGCGTTGAGGGACTCGACCGCACCGCTCGTGGGAATCGAAATCGTGGCGTCCGCGGCGCGCGTGACCTCCGGCGGCAACCCGGCGCCTTCATTGCCGACAAAAATAGCCGCCGGTTCGCGCAAATCTGCGCTGGCTCCGCCGCCGTGCCCGTTCGACTCCGAACTCGCCGCGTAAATTCTCACGCCCGCGATCCGCAACTGCGCGAGCAGAATCGGGATCGCCATCCCCCGCAGCACGGGCAGCCGCAGCGCCGATCCAGCCGACGCGCGCAGGGCCTTCGGAGACCACGGGTCCGCCGTCCCGCGCGTCGCCACCGCGCCGGTCGCGCCAAATGCTTCCGCTGATCTCAAAATTGTGCCGACGTTCCCCGGGTCCTGCACCGCCGCCAGGACGATCACCAGCGGCGGGTTCTCGCGCATCGCTCCCGGCCCGCGCAGGACGTCGTCGAGCCCCCACACGCGCTGCCGAAAGAGCGCGGCCACTCCCTGCGGCGCCTCCGTTCCCGACACGCTTTCGAACAGTTTGTCCGTCGTTCGCAGAATCCGGGACCGCGGGATTCCCGCCTCGCTTTCGCTCGCCGCTTGCAGCACTCGTTGGGCGTCGCGCTCGCCTGAGTCGCTCACCAGCAGGGCCTCCGCCTCGAGCCCCGAGCGCAGCGCCTCTTCCACCAGTTTCGGCCCCTCGATTCCGATCAGCTCGTCCGCGCCGGAATCTGGTCCCGCACCCATGCGGGGTCCCTTCCCGCGCAGTGCGGTGCGGAACGCCTTCAGCCACTTGTTGTCGCGACTTGTGATCGTGCTCATCCGCAGTTCCGAGCTGTCCGGCCCAAGCGGCCGACCCTGTCGCAAGCCTAGCAAACGCCACCCCTCGCGTAAACCTAGAGCAGACTTCCTTTCGCGTTTCGCGCGCCTCTCCCGGCCATCCCGGATGCCCGCGTCTAACATCTTGTGCTGGTTCATCTTGCGTACGCTCCGGCGGCTGTGGTAGCTTGCCCAAGGAACAAGGCGCAGCCCGCCGCGAGCGAAAAGTTGCCCGTCGAAGTCCTCAAAATCTCATCGGAAGCTCCGGAACGGCAGACCATCGACTATGCTGCCAGTTTCATCAAGCGGGGCCGCGTCATCGCGATCCCGACCGACACCGTCTACGGTTTGTCCGCTGATCCATTCAATCTGGCCGCCATCGAGCGCGTGTTTCGCGTGAAGGGACGTCCGGAGAGTCAGGCTCTTCCGATTCTGGTCGATTCGATCGAGCAGGCCGTGACGCTCGTGCGCGACGTTCCTGATGCGTTTCTCACACTCGCGAACAAGTTCTGGCCCGGCGCTTTGACGCTCGTCGTTGAGGCGACCCACCGGCTCCCGCTGAAAGTGACGGGCAATAGCGGACGCGTTGCGCTCCGATGGGCGGATTCGCGCGTCGTTACCGCGCTCATTGGGGCGGTCGGTGGTCCCATCACGGGCACGAGCGCGAACCTTTCGGGCCGTCCTTCGTGCACCAACGCGACTCAGATCGTCGAGCAACTCGACGACAGGCTTCCCCTCATTCTCGATTCGGGTGATACCGGCGGCGTGCTGGCCTCGACCATCGTTCGCATCGAAGACGACACCTGGTTCGTTGCCCGCGAAGGTGACATTCCCGAGTCCGAAATCCGCAGAGCCTTCGGCCAGTAATTTTCCGCCATGTCGCAGGAAACCGCGCATGCATTTAGTGCAGCAACGGCAGCATGGTCCATGCACCAAAAAACGGGGCTAAAATGCCAATTTGAGCCGGATTGTGCCGGTCCTGCGGACGGTTGCTCGCTGCCTGCCGCCTGGGACCTTCCTTCTATCTGAGTTCTGCGCTATAGAGGAAATCGTACTCGCCGGTTGGTGGGACGGCGATGCCAACCACTCTCGTCCGGTGCACGCACACGTTGTCGACGTACCACAGATTGATATACGGCTCGTCCTCCGCCACGATTTTCTGAATCTCCGAGAGGATTGCCTTGCGCTTCTCGCGGTCCATTTCCACTCGCTGTTGATCGAGCAGGGCGTCGAGTGCCGGGTTGCGGTAGTGGCCGCGGTTCGACCCGTCGGGAGGCATTCTCTTCGAGCTGAACACCAGGTCGAAAATGTCAGGGTCGTCGTTCGCCCCGACCCAGCGAAACGTGTACAGCTGAAAGCTCCCGCGCCCCACGTCGGACAAAAACGTCGCCGATTCAAGCGGCCGGAGGTCGAGCGCCACTCCGACGCGTTTCCACTCGTCCGCCAGCGCCTCGCCGAGCAGACGAGCCGATTCCTCGGTGGAAGTCTTCAGCGTCAGATGAAATCGCACGCCATCCGGGCCGCGCGGGAATCCCGCTGCGTCGAGGAGTCGCTCCGCCTGCGCGGGATCATACGGGTATTGCTTCACGTTCGGCTCGTACGCCCAATGGTTCGGCGGCAGCAGACTCCCAGCGGCCCGCGCTTGCCCGCGCAGGAGGTATTGGATCAGCGTGGCGCGGTCGGTTGCATAGGCGAGTGCCTGCCGCACCTCGCGGTGCGCCAGGATCGGGTCGTCGAAATTGAAGGCGATGTAGGCGATCTGTGTGCCCGGCCGTTCGTCCACAACGATGCCTGGTTCCTTCTCGAGTGCTACTACCATGTCGGGCGTCAGCGACGTTACCCCGCCAATGTCGGCCGTGCCCTTGCGCAGCTCCAGAGCTCTCACGATCGCTTCCGGTACAACGCGGAACCGGACGCGCTCGATTTTCGGCGCCCCGCCGAAGTAGCCCGGGTTCCGTTGCAACACGATTTCCTCGTCCGTCGTCATGCTGACGAAACGAAATGGTCCCGTTCCGATCGGGTCCCGCGCGATTCCTTGTCCCGAACCCGCCGGCACGATCCCCATTGCCATGTTCGTCAGATTCCACACGAACGACGCGTACGGTTCGCGCAGATGAAACACGACCGTCGCGGCGTCGGGAGCCTCCACGGACTCGAGCATCGGGAACGTACCGCGCTTCAGCGAGTTCAGAGCGCCGGACATCAGCGTGTCGAAAGTGAATTTGACGTCGGCCGACGTGAACGCCCGTCCGTCGTGGAATTTCACTCCCGAGCGCAGATGAAAAACATACGTCCGGGGGTCGGGCGATTCCCATCGCTCCGCAAGATCCGGAACGATGTTCATCTGCGCGTCGAGCGCCACCAGGCCGTCGAAGATCAGCCCGTCGAGGTGTTGCGACTGCGCGTCGGTGCCGATCCTGGGGTCGAGATTCGTCGGCATCGATTCGATCAGAAAATTGACTGTCCCGGCTTCTCTCGCGTCTCGCGCCTTCCCGCATCCCGTCAGCGCGACGGTCGCGGCCACCCAGACGATCACTAGGCCGGCCCGCGCGCAGTTCGCGCCACATCCCCTATAGACTGGCAATCTCAACCCTTCCGGGCCCGCTTGCCGCCGGCTCGGGTCGGTTGCGCGTGCACGATCTTGCCCAGGATCACCGGATGCCTGGCGCCCGTCGCGGACGGGACATTGTTCGGCCGCCCGTGATAGGTCTCGTGCGCCAGCACCGCAAAGGCGAAAGCTTCCTTGGCTTCGGGCGGCACTCCAAAGCGAGCCGGGGGCACGATCTCAATGTCCGGCAGCGAGGCCGCCAGTTGTGCCACGATCAACGGGTTCCGCGCCCCTCCGCCGGTCACGATCAACTCATCCACCTTCGCGCGCGGCAGTATAAATCGGCGAAACGCGTCGGCGATCGAGAGGGAAGTGAACACCGTCGCCGTTCGCACGAGATCTGCCGGTCCCACGTGGTGCCGGTTTCCCCACGCGATCAGGCTGCGTGTATACGCTTCACCGAACTGTTCCCGCCCGGCGGATTTCGGCGGCTTCTTCAGCAGGTAAGGTTCGCGCATCAGCCTCAATAGCAGCTCCCGGATCGTCCGCCCGCTCAAAGCGATGCGCGCGTCGCGGTCGTAGGCCGCGCGTCCGCGCGTCATCCAGCCAACCAGCGCGTCCACGATCATGTTTCCCGGTCCGGTGTCGAATGCAAACACGTCCTGCGCCTTTGCGCCCGCCGGAATCACCGTAACATTCGAGATGCCGCCGATGTTCAACGCGACGCGACCCACCTGCGCGTTCCGGTAGAGCAGATAATCGACAAACGGGACGAGCGGCGCTCCTTGCCCTCCCGCCGCGATATCCGCCGGGCGAAAATCTCCCACCGTCGCGATCCCCGTGCGCTCGGCGATCACGCTGATCTCCCCGATTTGCAGTGTGGATGCCGGCCGGACCTTGCCCTGGTAACGGGCTGCCGCCCCAAGGTGGAACACCGTCTGCCCGTGCGAGCCGATCAGCGATATCTCTTTCAGAGGGATGCGCCATTTCCTGCACGCCTCGATCGCGGCTCGCGCCAATTCCTCACCGAGCAGGAAATTCAGCTCGCTGATGTCCGCGGTGCTTGTAGCCGCTCCGTTCGCGAGTCGCAGAATGGCCTCGCGGACGAACGGGCGGAAGAGAACATGATGGTGCGCTTCAAGTTCGGCCGAGAGATTCGGTGGCGTGCCGGATATGCGCGCGAGCGCCACGTCGATCCCATCCGCCGAAGTCCCCGACATCATCCCGAGCACGCGCATCGCTCTGTTCATCGACGCTCACCAGCCGTTTGCCGCGGATAGGCGCCGCGGCTCACTGCAATTGCTTCTGCAATGCCGCGAGCAGATTCAGCGCCTCCAGTGGCGTCAGCTTGTTCAAGTCGACGCCGCGCAGCGCTTCGAGCACGGATTCGTCGATCGCCGCAAAGCTGGTCTGCCGCGGCGCTGGAGGCGCCGCGCCGGGGGTGGCGCGATCGGCAAGTTCTTCGGTCAGCCTCTCCTCGTTCCGTTCGTGCTGGCGCAGAATCTCCCGCGCGCGAACGATCACGTCGTTTGGCAGGCCGGCCAGGCGCGCCACTTCAATGCCGTAGCTCTTGTCCGCGCTGCCCGGTTCCACGCGCCTCAGAAAAACGATCTCGTTTCCCGCCTCTTCGACGGATACGTGTACGTTCTTCACTCCCTGTAGCAACTGTTCGAGGTCCGTCAGCTCGTGGTAGTGCGTTGCAAAGAGCGTTCGGGGCCGGGCGCCCGCGTGCAACGCTTCCACGACAGCCCACGCGATCGAGAGACCGTCGAACGTCGCGGTCCCGCGGCCCACTTCATCGAGCAGGACGAGGCTCGCCGGGGTTGCCGTGTTCAAGATCGCCGCCACTTCACTCATCTCGACCAGGAACGTCGAGCGCCCGCGCGCCAAACTATCGGAGGCGCCGATTCGCGTGAAGACCCTGTCGAGGAGCGGCAGTTTCGCCTGCGCCGCCGGTACGAACGAACCCATCTGCGCGAGGACTGAGATGAGCGCAGCCTGGCGCAGATACGTCGATTTTCCGCCCATGTTCGGCCCGGTGATGATCAGCAGGAATGGCGCGTCTTCGCCGAGGTACAGGTCGTTCGGCACGAACCTTTCGCCCCGCTCCTCGAGGAGTTTCTCGATCACGGGGTGGCGTCCGCCGGCGATCATCAGCTGGCCCCGCGGGCCTTTCCTGGCGACCTCTTTTTCGGTGAACTCCGGGCGCGTGTAGTTTCGGGCCGCGGCGATGCGCGCGAAGTTCACGAGTGTGTCGAGCTGTGCGATTGCCGCCGCCGCGCGCCGCAACCGCCCCGCCTCTCGCGCGATCGATTCGCGGATTTCGCCGTAGAGCCGCCGCTCGATTTCGAGCACGCGCTCCTCGGCTGACAGCACTTTGCGCTCGTACTCCTCCAGTTCGGTGGACGTGAACCGTTCCGCATTCACGAGCGTCTGCTTGCGCTCGTAATCCGCGGGCGCGAGAGAAAGGTTTGGTTTCGACACCTCGATGTAGTAACCGAACACCCGGTTGTAGCGGATCTTGAGAGATGCGATTCCCGTCCGCTTCCGTTCGCGCTCCTCCATTGCGGCGATGATCTGGCGGCCCTGCTTCAGGATGTCGCGCAGCTCGTCGAGTTCCGCGTTGAATCCGCGGCGGATCACATCCGGCTCGTTCGGCATCGCCGGCGGGTCATCGGCGATCCCTCGGGCGATCAGGTCGCGCACGTCGGCCAGTTCATCCATCTGCTCCCGCAACGACCGCAGTCTCCCGAGAGCGGTTTCCTCTTCGATGAATCCTCGCACGCGCGGAATTCTCTCGAGCGAAGTCCGCAATGCGAGCAAATCCCGCGGAGTCGCCACTCCGAGGGTTATCCGGCTGGTCAGCCGTTCGAGGTCGAGAACCCCTTCGAGTTCTCTGCGGATCTCTTCGCGGGCGACCGTTTGGGACTTCAGCGTCGCAACTGCGTCGAGCCGTTCTTCGATCTCGCGGAGCGAAATCTCCGGACGCAAGATCCACGCGCGCAATAGCCGCGCTCCCATGCTGGTCGCCGTCTCGTCGATCGCTTTGATGAGCGTCGCCGATGCGTCGTCTCCCGCTGCCGGTTCCACCAGCTCGAGGTTGCGAGCCGTCACCTGGTCGAGAATCATCGCGTCCTGCTGCTCGTAGTACGCGATGCGACCCAGATGTTCGAGCCCCGCGCCCGCCGGGCGCAGCGAGCGGATCGCGGTCGTGTCGTCGGGCTTGCGCGCCCCGATGGCGGATGTCTCGCGGAGATAGTGCACGATCGCGCCGGCTGCGGCGGTCGCCTGGGAATGACCCGTCAGGCCGAATCCTTCGAGGGCGACCACATGAAAGTGCTGTTCGAGTTGTCGCGCGGCGTAGTTGCTCTCGAAAACCCAGTCATCGAGACGTGTTTCAACTGCGCCGACGCCGTTCAGATCTGTGTGCCCCGGGACGGGAAAGAGAGTCGAGGGCTGGGGCAGCAGAATCTCGCGCGGCCGCAGAATGCCAAGCTCGTCGCGCAATCGCGCCTCGGCCTTCTCGCCGGTGAATTCTGTGGCGCGAAAATCTCCCGTCGATAAGTCGACGAAGGCCAGACCGATCTTCGTTTCTGCGGGGCGGCTCGCCGCGCGTCCGGTACCCGCTGCGGCGGCATTGGCGACGGCGCTTCGAGCCACGGCCGCGAGAAAATTGTTCTCTTTCGGTTCGATCAGCGACGCGCCCGTCGCCGTTCCCGGCGTCAGAACGCGGATCACCTCGCGCCGGACGAGCTTTTTACCCGGTCCGGGCTCTTCCATCTGTTCGCAGATCGCCACCTTCTGCCCCGCGCGAATCAACCGTGCGATGTAGTTCTCCGCCGCGTGGTAGGGAACGCCGCACATCGGCACCGGCTCGCCCCTCTCCTTGTTGCGCGCCGTAAGCGTGATTTGGAGGATGCGCGAGGCGACCACCGCGTCGCCGTAAAACAGCTCGTAAAAGTCCCCGAGGCGGAAGAGCAGCAGCGCCGCCGGGTGCTGTTTCTTGATGGCGTGATACTGCTGCATCAACGGCGTAGTCGGTTCTGTCATAAGCGCGATCCGTGCTCCGGCAGGAAAGCGATTATGCTGGCTCGTGTGCGCGTTGGCAACTCCGTTCCTTGCGGCCGCGCATCGGTTCCGTGGGAGACTACCTTCAAGGCTAAGTTATACTCCAGCTATGCCCGCCCGCCGCCGCACGTTCCGCGAGATCGAAATCAAGCTTCGAATCGCCGACCTCCCGGCACTCATTCGCGACCTGCACCGTCTCGGCGCGAGCCCGCACGGCCGGGTTCTCGAACGGAACACGCTCTACGACACGCCGGATTCCGACATTCGGCTCCGGGGACGCCTCTTGAGGCTTCGTCTTGAGACCCCGGCTCCGTCCAAAACGATTCCGGGTGGCTCGCGGCGCTCCGTGGTCACATCCAAGGCTCCCGCCCCGGAATCTCGCGGGTCGCGCTACAAACAGAAGCTCGAAAGGGAAGTCGAAGTGCGATTCTCCGTCCGCTGGCCTTCCATCCTCCGCTCCCTCGGCTTGCGTCCGAGCTTCCGCTACGAAAAGTACCGGACAACGTTCCGCCTTCGCGGGCTCCATCTGGACCTGGATGAAACACCCGTGGGCGTGTTCCTTGAACTCGAAGGCGCCCCGCGGAGCATCGACCGCGTTGCCCGCGCTCTCGGTTTTGCGCCGCGAGAATACATTCGGGGCACCTATTGGGACGTCTATGCCGCCGATTGTCGCCGACGCGGCCGCGCGCCCCGAAATATGCTGTTTTAGGCGTGAAAGTTTCATGAAATGGTCACTCTTTGCTTGACAAAACTTCCGACTGCCTTTACTAGTCGAACCGGGGACAAGCGCATCGATATGGAAACGCGTTCGTCCAATTCGGAGCCTGGAAGTAGTTGCTCCGCCGGCCCGGTAGCGGATGTCCGGTGGGGACAGGCCACTTCCACGACTGTTCTGAATGATCGGTCCCGCCCGGCCGCTGGGATGTGCGATTCGCGTCCCGAATGGTCTCGCGGAGACCGGGAGGCGAGACCCGGCCTGAGGTAGTCCGAGGCGGTTTTTCTGCGCCCGTGGCCGGATAGAGCGCGCCGGTCCCGGGCATTTTTTTTTGCCCGGACTCGCCGGGTCAGTGAGGAGCCGTCTATGCTTCATGCGACAGAGGTGTTGGGCGCCGAAACCTTCGATTCTTTCGGCAACTTTGTGGGCCGCGTCAAAGAGATGTTCATCGTGCCGGCCGAACAGCCGAACCGCGTCTCGCGTCTCCTCCTGGGCCGCGGCCAGTACCGCCCGCTCGTGGCGCGCTACGATCAGATTGAATCCGTCGCGCCCGGCCGCGTCAGACTGAGCACCGACGAGTCCGCCCTTGAGCTGTATCATCCCAACGAGGCCTGGCTGGCGGTGAGGAAGGATTTGCTGGACCAGCAAATCATCGACACAAATGGGCGCAAAGTCGTCCGCGTCAATGACGTAGATTTGGCCGATCAGCGCACAAACGGAAACACCGAACTTCGCCTCACCCAGGTGGACGTGGGCCTGCCGGGCGCCGTGCGGCGGCTTTTGCAGGGCCTCGTCCCGCCGATGGCCATTCGGCGCGTCCAGGAAAAGCTGCCGCATCGGACTATCCGCTGGGAATTCGTCAACCTGATCGAGCCGGACCCGCTGCGGCGG
>Ga0181521_10002842_pt1 | contig 20668 bp, 17 predicted proteins | sample PEATcosm2014_Bin_32_FD_119764 | JGI IMG/M metagenome (GOLD analysis project Ga0181521, IMG submission 119764) | Peatland microbial communities from MTU Mesocosm Facility, Houghton, MI, USA - PEATcosm2014_Bin02_60_metaG | ecosystem: Environmental > Terrestrial > Soil > Wetlands > Peat | place...
ATCAACGCCATATTTTCCGCGCGCAACATCAATATTGCGAGCCAGTATCTGCAGACGAGCGCGAAGATCGGCTATGTGGTGACGGACGTGGAGACGGCGGACAACGCGGTCGTGAAGCAACTGCGCGACCAGCTCGCGGAAGTGGCGGGTACGATCCGCACCCGGATTTTGCACTGACCGCACGGCCCGCGGGAACCGAATCCCGTCGTTTTAAATCGACGGCATTGGGGTTGACGCGAAACCGGCGCGTCTATTCGAGGGCGATAACGATCGCGCCCGCGACGATGAGCAAACCGCCGACGCCTTTGGCCGGCGTCAATCGTTCGCCGAGGAACAACGCGGCAAATACAATTACGAGTGCGACGCTCAACTTGTCGATGGGCGCGACGCGCGAGGCTGGTCCGAGTTTCAGCGCGTGAAAGTAGCAGATCCAGGAGAGGCCGGTAGCCAGTCCCGACAACCCGAGAAACATCCACGTCGTGGCCGATATTGCCGCCAGCGCGGAGGATTGCCATGTGGAACAGGCGAAGAGCCAGGTAAAGACGACCACCACCGACGTGCGGATGGCTGTCGCGAGATTGGAATCCAGATCCCGCACTCCGAGTTTCGCAAGGATCGCGGTGGCGGCGGCGAACGCCGCGGAAAGCAGAGCCCAGGTAAGCCAGGTCATGTTTTATAGTCCCGCGAAATCTTGCCTTTTGAGCAGCGAAAGCAGCGTGACGCCGTCTTTCGCAAGAGCCTCGCCGCCGCCCTCATCCCGGTCAATCACGCAGAGCGCATGGTCGATTTGAGCGCCCAGCTCACGAAGATGGTTCGTGGAAAGAATAGCGACCGCTCGACTCGGCCTGTTTCTTGATGTGCTCGTACATCCGCTGCTCTTTGGCGCCTACGCCGCAAAGACGTTTCCGGCCTGAAGTAACGAGCAAATTATTCTTCATGCAGCCTCCTGCGGGGAAGGAGCAAGATTATCGCCACGGACAGCGGCTATTTGGAATGAATGGTATGCACTGTGAACTGCACGCGCGTTCCGTGGGGCGATGACTCACATTCCGGAACCGGGCCAATTCGGATATTGCCGCCCTGCATCCGGGTGATCAGCTTCGCCGTGGCCAATCCAAGACCGGCCCCCGCGTATTCTGTTCCGTTGAGGCGCCGGAATGGCAGAAAAACAGTCTCGCGATACTCGGGATCGATGCCGATTCCGTTATCCGCGATCGTGATATCCCGAAAATCGCCCCCTCGTCCAAAAGAGACCTGAATGCACGGTGGTGCATCCGGCCTGCGAAACTTTATCGCGTTGCCGATCAGGATCTCGAACATCGTCACCATATGCGCGGCGTCGGCCGATACCACCGGCAGCGAATCCGATACGACAACAGCGCCGCTCCCGGAAATGGCGTTTTCAAGCAGCGAGAGGGAACTCGCGAGCGAGACGTTCAGGTCTACCGGTCCAAGGCTCGGCCGCCTGCCGGCGATTTCCATATATTTCCGGACACCGGCAGCCACGCCTTCCATCCTGTTCGATGCGTTTTGCAGAAATTCCAGCAGCTTGTCCGCGTCGGGGTCGAGCCGGCTCCCGTAGCGTTTGATGAAGAGCGCTAACAGCGACGCTGCCTGATTGAGCGGGCCAAGAAGGTCGTGACCGGCGCGCGAGGAAAGCTCGTTCAGCCCGGCGAGCAGCGCTTGTGCCGCGATCACATCCGGCGCGATTGTTTCAGGTTGCGGCGCCATTACGCAAGTCCATTCAGGGCGGATCTTTCGGCCGGCGCGCCGCCAACTTCCCGCATCGGCAACAGAATCTGAAACGCGCTGCCGCTGCCTGCCGCGCTGCTCACCCGAATGCCGCCTTTCAACGACCGGACAATGCCCTGTACCGCCGCCAGGCCCAAGCCTCTGCCCATGAATTTCGTGGTGAAAAAGGGGTCGAATATCTGTGTCTGCATTCGATCGTCCATGCCGGGGCCGGAATCCGATACCTCAACCAGCGCATACTGTCCGGCCGGCAGCTCATATCCAAGCACGTTCGATTGAGGTTGACCCGATTCACACACATCGGGACGAACCGGTTCCATCGCCGTCCTGACCGTTACAACGCCGTTTTCCTCTCCGATTGCTTCCACGGCGTTCATCACCAGATTGGCTATCACCTGCTGCATATGGCCCGTATTAATCTCGATGACCGGAATGTCGTCGGCTGTTTCGATTTTCAATTGAATGTTCTTCGGAATCGAAGTCCGCACCGGCTCGCACGCGTCGCGGGTGACCTGCGAGATATCGGCAGGTTCCAGACTAACCTCCGCTTTCCCGGCGTACGCCAGCAATTGTTGCGTGAGGTGAGCGGCTTGTTCGCTGGACCGCAGGACGACCTCGAGCATCGGATACGCGGAGTGACCCCGGTCCAGCGAGTCCCGCGCGAAACTCGCCCCGCCCATAATCCCCACCAGAAGATTATTGAAATCGTGGGCGATTCCGCCCGCCAGCAAGCCTATGCCGGCCAGCTTTTCACGCTGTCGAATCGCCTCTTCCGCGCGCTTCTGATCCTCAATATCGGTGAAGGTCCCGAACCAGCGGACAGGCCCTCCGTCGGCGCTCCGCATAGGCGCCGTCCGCATCAGGTGCCAACGCCAGGATTGGTCCTCGGCCCGCCGCAGCCGCAGTTCGCTTTCGAACGCGCAGCCGGACCGCACGGCATCGCTCCATTTGCTCCGCAAGTCGGTTCTGTCGTCCGCATGGACCAGACTCTCGAGTGGCCACAATTTCGCGTTCACCTTACCGTCGAACTCCCGCAAACGCTGGTTCGCATAATGGATGCAGCCGTTGGAATCGGCAGTCCAAACCAGCTGAGGAATCGTTTCCGCCAGAATTCTGTAGCGTTCCTTCTCGTCGAACAGTTCAGCCCGGATCGCTTCCAGTTCGAGGTTGCGCTGCTCCAGTGCGAGGCGCTGCTCCGCGATCTCCTCCTGGCAGCGAAACCGCTGGACGGCGCTCGCCACAATCCTCGACAAAGCATGCGCGCTCGCCGGACCCTTGACCATGTAGTCCATAACACCCAGCTTCATGGCTTCCACGGCAACGTCTTCGTTGCCCGCTCCGGTAAGCATCACCACGGCGCAGGGGAGCTTGTCGCGGCCCTCGTGCAGGAGCCGAATCATTTTCAGACCATCCAGATCCGGAAGGTTCAAATCCAGAAGAATACAATCGGGGTTGAAACTTTTCTGTTGGCGAAGACCATCCCGGCCGGTTCCGGCCTCGGCGTAGAGGAAGACGCCCGGCCGGTCGGCGTCGAGATATTGTTTGAAAATCTCCCGGTCGACCGGCTCATCGTCGATAATCAGAACCTTGAGAGTGCTGGCATTCACAGTTGTGTTTTGTCCAGCACGTTTAGTGCAAAATCACTGATCGCCGGGCAACGTGAAAAAAAACGTCGAGCCTTTGCCGAGTGCGGACTCCACCCATATGCGGCCATGGTGCCGGCTGACAATCTTCCGGCAAATGGCCAGGCCCATGCCGCTCCCGGAACGTTTGTCCCGCGGCTGAAGACACTTGAAGATGCCGAACACTTTCTCCGCATACTGTGGCTCGATGCCGATTCCGTTGTCGTGTACCGAAAACAGCCAGTCGCCTCCATCCCCGTCGGCGGCGATGTGAATGCGGGGAATCTCCGCGGATCGATACTTGATGGAGTTCACCAGCAGATTCTGGAACAGCCGGGTCATTTGGACTGGATCGCCGGTGATGGAGGGCAGTCCCTTTCTTGTAATGACGGCGCCGTTTTCCTGGATCAACGAATGAAGGTTTCTTATCGCATCGTCCAGGGCCTCGCCGCAACTCATCTTCACGAAGAAATCCGCGCCCCTGGCTTCCACCCGGGAAAAGTCCAGCAGGTCGTGGATCAGCCGTTCCATGCGTTCCGCGCCTTCCACGATGAAGTTGATGAACTGATCCGCATCGCTCTGAAGCTGTCCCCGATAGCGCTTTGCCAGAAGTTGAGCGTAGATCGACACCGTGCGCAGAGGCTCCTGCAGATCGTGGCTGGCGATGTAAGCAAACTGCTGCAGTTCCTCGTTGGAACGCATTAGGGCGTTGGTTCGTTCCAACACTCGCTCCTCCAGGTTTGCGTTCAATTGCCGGATTTGCTCTTCGGTTTTCTTCCGCTCGCCGATGTCGCGAATGGCGCTGGTGATCACCAGGCCTTCTTCGGTCTGCAGGGGGCTGAAGCTGATCTCGACGGGGAAGGGCTGCGCGCCCTCCGGGTAAGCGGTCAGTTCTACTCCCCGCTCCACGTCCTGGACGGGGCGGCGGCGGAATCCCCATTCCGGAACCAGCGCCTTGATGTTTTTGGAAATCAGCCGATCCCGCCCGCAGTGGAACAGAACCTCCGTCTGCGAATTGACCATGAGGATTTCACCATCCTCGCGGCACATCACCATCGGGTCCGGCGCGGCTTCCAGCAGCGAACGAAATTTCACCTCGGCTTTCTGCAGCACCTCGGCCTGCTTCCGCAGCGCGTCGGCCTGTTCCTTCAACCTGGCGTTACCGCGGCTGAGGTCGACGAACACTGCGACTTTGGAACGCAACACCTCGGGCACAATGGGCTTGAACAGGAAATCGACCGCGCCCAGATCGTACCCCCGGAACAAGTGCTCCTCATTCCGATATCCCGTAAGGAACAGAATCGGAGTCTGTCGCGATCGCGGGCGGCTGCGGATCAGCTCGGCAGTCTCGAAGCCGTCCATGTCGGGCATCCTGACATCCAGCAGGATGGCCGCAAAGTCCTCGTTAAGAAGATGCCGGAGCGCCTCTTTTCCGGAGTTCGCCAGCACCAGTTCTTCGCCCAATCCGCTGAGCGCGGCCTCGATCGAGACCAGGTTGTCCGGCGTGTCGTCCACCAGGAGGATTTTCATCCTCTGCTCTACGGCAGGTTGCCGGGCAATTTGTAAGCCGTTGGCGGTCGCCATATGTCATTTCAACCGGCGACGGACATTGCGGCCGGAGCCGACTGATGGGATCCCACCAGCCAGACACGCAGTACGGAGAATAACTGATCGAGGTCGACGGGCTTCGTAATATAATCCGACGCTCCCGCTTCGATGCATTTGGCGCGATCCCCCTTCATCGCCTTGGCCGTCACCGCGATGATGGGAAGCGAGCGGAACTCCGCGATCTGGCGGATCGCCCGCATGGTTTCGTAGCCATCCATCTCAGGCATCATGATGTCCATCAGGACGCCGTCAATGCCCGGCGTTTTCCGCAGCATCTCGATGCCCGCGCGGCCATTCTCCGCGTGAACCACCTGCAGGCCGTGCTGTTCGAGGACGGTGGTGAGCGCAAAAATGTTGCGCACGTCGTCGTCCACCACCAGGACGCTCTTCCCGGCAAGCCTGGAGTCTGTGCGGCGAACGGAACCGAGGATATCCCGCTGCGCGTCGGAGAGATCCATCTCCGCGCGATGCAGGAAAAGTACAGTCTCCTCGAGCAGGCGATCCAGTGAATCCACGTACCTGACGACGCTCTGACGGCCAAGATTCCTGATTTCGCCGTCGGTGTCCGCGCCCGGCTCGCCGGAGCCGCAAATCAGAATAGGCGGAGCCTGCGCGCCAAGCTCCATCTGGATCTCTTCGACGAGTTGCGTGGCGGGAATATCGGCTATGGAAATATCGATCACTATGCCATCGAGGTACTTCTGGCCGACCACCGCGAGAGCTTCCCCAGCCGATCCCGCCGAGAGAGTTTCGACGTCGCTTCCTCCCAGCGCTTCCTCCCAATGGTTTCGCCGGGAGTCGCTCTCCGCGACGATCAGGAGTTTCCGGGTACGCCGCTCCAGAGAGTGATGAATGGCATCGAACGCGGCAGTCAGGTTGTCCTTGGTCACCGACTTCTCCAGGTAGCTCATGGCTCCCAGTGCCAGCCCGCGGCGGCGATTTTCGTCGCCGGTGATCACATGAACCGGGATATGCCGGGTAACCGGATCGTGCTTCAGGCGGTCGAGAATTGTCCATCCCGCCATGTCGGGTAAATTGATGTCCAGCGTGATGGCTCGAGGCGAAAACTCGCGAGCCAGGCTCAGCGCCGTCCCTCCGCGAAGCGCAACCAGGACCTTGATGCCCCGGTCGTGCGCGAGGTCCACCAGTATCCTGGCGAACGTGACGTCATCCTCGACGATCAGCAATACCGCGTCGCCGGCGTGAATCAGGTTTCGATCGTCGTCGATTTCAATGTCGTGCACCACCGGCGTCGGCGCGGCAGCCGGCGTCGGCAAAATGATATCGACCGTTTCGCCGTCCGGCCCGACTACCCCTTCAACGGGCGGCAAACCCAACCAGGCATCGGGGCCCTGGATGGCGCGCTGCACTTCGGGCCTGGCGGTGGACACCTGCGCGGCCCAGGTTTGCGGAAGATACAGGGTGAACGTACTGCCTACGCCGGGCGCGCTTTGCAGACGAATCTCGCCGCCCAGCAATCGGGTCAGTTCGCGGCTGATGGAAAGGCCCAGACCGGTGCCGCCGTACTTGCGGCTCGTAGTTCCATCCGCCTGCTGGAAGGCCTCGAAGATGATCCGCTGCTTGTCCTGCGGAATGCCGATGCCGGTGTCGGTGACCGAGAAGGCGATGACGGATTTGACGCGATTGAGCACGGGGTGATTCATGCTCCAGCCCGACGCGGCGCGGTCGATCTGCAGCCGCACGGTCCCGTGTTCCGTGAATTTCAGTGCGTTCGACAGCAGGTTCTTGAGGACTTGCTGCAGGCGCTTGGCGTCGGTAATGATCGTCTCGGCCGGCAGGCTTTCCGTCAGGTCGATGGAAAGGTCCAGACTCTTTCCCTCGGCCACATGGCGGAATGTCCGCAGGCAGAAATCGCGGAGCTCGCTCAGGCGGACGCTGCCCACTTCCACGTCCATTTTGCCCGATTCGATCTTACTCAGATCGAGGATGTCGTTAATCAGAGCCAGCAGGTCCGTGCCGGATGAATGGATCGTCTCCGCATATTTGACCTGTTTCGGCGTCAGGATGTTCTCGCTGTTCTCGGCCAGCATTTGGGCGAGGATGAGCAGGTTATTCAGCGGAGTGCGCAACTCATGGCTCATGTTGGCCAGGAACTCGCTCTTATACTTCGAGGTGAGCGATAACTGTTCGGCCTTCTCTTCGAGCGCGGCCTTGGCCTGCTCGACTTCGCGGTTCTTGGTTTCGACTTCGTTCTTCTGTTCGGCCAGCAGGTGCGCCTTTTCCTCCAGCTCGGCATTGGTCTTCTGGAGCTGTTCGGCCAAAGCCTGGCTCTGTTTGAGCAGTTGTTCGGTCCGCATGGTGGCGGCGATCGTATTCAGCACGATGCCGATACTCTGCGTGAGCTGATCGAGGAATGCCAGGTGGACATCGCTGAAGTGCCGGAACGAGGCCAGCTCCAGCACCGCTTTCGCCTCGCCTTCAAACAACACGGGGAGCACCACGATGCTCAATGGCGTCCCCTCGCCCAGGCTGGACGAAATTTTGATGTAGTCTTTCGGTATGTCCGTCACCAGGATGCGCCGTTTCTCCTGACCGCACTGTCCTACAAGGCCCTGACCCATCCTGAATTGGGTTCGAACGAGGCCGTCGTCGCTCGATGCATACGCGGCGAGCAGTTTCAGCGACCCGCTGTCTTCACTGGAATCGGGGCTGGAATCGGTTATGTAGAAGCTTCCGTTTTGCGCCCCCACCAGCGGAGTCAGCTCGGACAAGAGTAATTTCGAGACCGCTACCAGATCGCGCTGACCCTGCAGCATTCCCGTGAACTTGGCGATGTTTGTCTTGAGCCAGTCCTGATCGTTATTCTTGCGCGTTGTTTCAGCGAGGTTGACGATCATTTCGTTAATGTTGTCTTTCAACGCAGCGACTTCGCCCAGGGCCTCGACGGCAATGGAACGGGTCAAGTCGCCCTTGGTGACCGCCGTGGCGACGTCCGCGATTGCACGCACCTGAGTAGTCAGGTTTGCGGCCAGCTGGTTGACGTTGTCGGTAAGATCGCGCCAGATCCCCGCCGCGCCGGGCACCAGCGCCTGGCCGCCCAGTTTACCTTCCTTGCCGACTTCGCGCGCTACGTTGCTCACCTGATCGGCGAATACCGCCAGCGTATCGATCATGCCGTTGATCGTCTCCGCCAGCTCGGCGATTTCGCCTTTCGTCTCCAGCACGAGTTTGCGTTTCAGATTTCCATTGGCAACGTCGGTGACGACTTTCGCGATACCGCGCACCTGAGTGGTGAGATTCGCGGCCATTGAGTTGACGTTATCCGTCAAATCCTTCCACGTACCGGCCACGCCGCGCACCTCCGCCTGGCCGCCGAGCTTTCCTTCCGTGCCGACTTCGCGCGCGACTCGCGTAACTTCCGACGCGAAACTATTGAGCTGATCGACCATGGTGTTGATGGTGTCCTTAAGCTCCAGAATTTCGCCCTGCACATCCACGGTGATTTTCCGGCTCAGGTTGCCGTTAGCCACGGCGGTGGTGACCTGCGCGATGTTTCGAACCTGGGCCGTCAGATTACCGGCCATGGAGTTCACGCTGTCGGTAAGATCCTTCCACGTACCGGCTACACCGCGCACTTCGGCCTGGCCGCCCAGTTTGCCCTCGGTACCGACTTCGCGCGCCACGCGGGTGACTTCCGCCGCGAAGGAGCCCAGCTGATCCACCATCGTGTTGACGGTGTTTTTCAATTCCAGAATTTCGCCGCGGACGTCGACCGTGATCTTGCGCGACAAGTCGCCTTTTGCGACCGCCGTGGTCACTTCCGCAATGTTGCGGACCTGCATGGTGAGATTGGCGGCCATCGAGTTGACGCTGTCCGTGAGATCCTTCCAGGTTCCGGCCACGTCCTTCACATCCGCCTGGCCGCCCAGTTTGCCCTCCGTGCCGACTTCCCGCGCAACACGCGTAACCTCGGCCGCGAAAGAGCTGAGCTGATCCACCATCGTGTTGATGGTGTTCTTGAGCTCCAGAATTTCGCCGCGCGCATCGACGGTGATCTTGGTAGTCAAATCGCCCTTGGCGACGGCCGTGGTGACACCGGCGATATTGCGCACCTGATTGGTGAGATTGCTGGCCATCGAATTGACCGAGTCGGTCAAATCCTTCCAGGTTCCGGCCACACCGCGCACATCCGCCTGGCCGCCCAGTTTGCCTTCCGTGCCGACTTCGCGCGCCACGCGCGTTACTTCTCCGGCAAAGGCATTGAGCTGATCCACCATGGTGTTGACGGTGTTCTTCAACTCGAGGATCTCGCCGCGCACGTCCACTGTAATCTTGCGGCTGAGGTCGCCCCTCGCGACCGCCGTGGTGACCTCGGCGATGTTTCGAACCTGCGCCGTAAGGTTGCCCGCCATGGAGTTCACGCTGTCGGTTAAATCTTTCCAGGTTCCGCCGACGCCCTTCACATCCGCCTGGCCGCCGAGTTTACCTTCCGTTCCCACCTCGCGCGCTACGCGTGTCACTTCGCCGGCAAAGGCGTTCAGCTGATCCACCATCGTGTTGATAGTGTTCTTCAACTCCAGAATTTCGCCGCGCACGTCCACCGTGATCTTGCGGCTCAAGTCGCCCCTCGCGACCGCGGTGGTGACCTCGGCAATGTTTCGAACCTGCGCCGTGAGGTTGCCTGCCATGGAGTTGACGCTGTCGGTCAAATCCTTCCAGGTTCCGGCGACTCCGCGCACGTCGGCCTGGCCGCCCAACTTGCCCTCGGTTCCGACTTCCCGCGCCACACGGGTCACTTCCGCGGCGAATGAGCCAAGCTGATCCACCATGGTGTTGATGGTGTTCTTGAGTTCCAGAATTTCACCCCGGACATCGACCGTAATCTTTCGCCTCAAATCGCCCCGAGCCACGGCCGTAGTGACTTCGGCGATATTACGGACCTGGTTAGTCAGATTGCTGGCCATCGAGTTGACCGAATCGGTCAGATCCTTCCAGGTACCGGCCACACCCTTCACTTCCGCCTGCCCGCCCAGTTTGCCTTCCGTACCCACTTCCCTCGCTACGCGGGTGACTTCGGAAGCGAATCCGTTTAACTGATCCACCATCGTGTTGATGGTGTTCTTCAATTCGAGAATTTCACCCCGGACGTCAACTGTGATCTTCCGCGAGAGATCGCCATTCGCCACCGCGGTGGTCACCGCGGCGATGTTGCGCACCTGCGCGGTCAGGTTGCCGGCCATCGAATTGACGCTGTCGGTAAGATCCTTCCAGACGCCGCCAACGCCCTTGACTTCCGCCTGACCGCCCAGTTCGCCTTCCGTTCCGACTTCGCGGGCCACGCGCGTGACTTCCGACGCGAAGGCATTTAACTGGTCGACCATCGTATTGATGGTGTTCTTCAGTTCCAGAATTTCCCCCTGCACATCCACCGTGATCTTGCGCGAGAGGTCGCCGTTGGCGACCGCCGTCGTTACCTCGGCGATATTGCGCACCTGCGCTGTGAGATTGCCCGCCATGGAATTGACGCTGTCGGTCAAGTCCTTCCAGACTCCTCCGACGCCTTTCACTTCCGCCTGCCCTCCCAGCTTTCCTTCTGTACCGACTTCGCGCGCCACACGCGTGACTTCGGAACCGAAGCTGTTGAGCTGGTCGACCATGGTGTTGATGGTGTTTTTGAGCTCGAGAATCTCGCCGCGCGCATCCACCGTGATTTTGGTCGAGAGGTCGCCTTTGGCAACGGCGGTCGTGACGCCCGCGATATTGCGCACCTGATTGGTCAGGTTGCCCGCCATCGAGTTCACGCTTTCCGTAAGATCCTTCCACGTTCCGGCCACACCCCGGACTTCCGCCTGCCCTCCCAGTTTGCCGTCCGTACCGACTTCGCGCGCCACACGGGTGACCTCGGAGGCGAACGAGCTGAGCTGGTCCACCATGGTGTTGATGGTGTTCTTGAGTTCCAGAATTTCGCCGCGCACCGCGACCGTGATTTTGCGCGAAAGATCCCCGTTGGCCACTGCTGTCGTGACTTCCGCGATATTGCGGACCTGGCCGGTAAGATTGCCCGCCATGGAGTTCACACTGTCTGTGAGATCTTTCCAGGTTCCGGCGACGCCGCGCACATCCGCCTGGCCGCCCAAAATACCTTCCGTGCCGACTTCTCTGGCCACACGCGTCACTTCCGAAGCGAACGCATTCAATTGATCCACCATCGTGTTGATTGTGTTCTTCAGCTCGAGGATTTCGCCGCGCACATCGACGGTGATTTTTCGGGAAAGGTCTCCATTGGCGACCGCGGTAGTAACTTCGGCGATGTTTCGGACCTGCGCGGTAAGGTTACCCGCCATGGAGTTCACGCTGTCGGTGAGGTCTTTCCAGACACCGGCGACGCCCTTCACTTCCGCCTGCCCGCCCAACTCGCCCTCGGTTCCGACTTCGCGCGCCACGCGGGTCACTTCGGAAGCGAAAGATCCGAGCTGATCCACCATGGTGTTGATTGTGTTCTTCAGTTCGAGGATTTCACCCTGCACGTCCACAGTGATCTTGCGCGAAAGGTCGCCGTTGGCCACGGCGGTGGTAACTTCGGCGATGTTGCGGACCTGCGCTGTAAGATTGCCCGCCATGGAGTTGACACTGTCCGTGAGATCCTTCCAGACACCGGCGACGCCCTTCACCTGCGCCTGGCCGCCCAGCTTGCCTTCCGTCCCGACTTCCCTCGCCACGCGCGTTACTTCCGAGGCGAAAGAGTTCAATTGCGCCACCATGGTGTTGACGACGCGCGCGGTGTGCAGGAACTCGCCTTTGAGCGAGCGGCCGTCCACGTCGAGAGCCATAGTTTGCGAGAGGTCGCCCTTTGCCACCGATCCGATCACCCGCGCGACTTCGGTAGACGGCTGCACCAGATCTCCAATCAGACCGTTGACCGACTCCAGACACTCGGCCCAATCCCCCGAAGCCGACCCCATGCTGGCGCGCTGGTTGATCTTGCCTTCCTTGCCTACCGCGCTGCTGATACGGGAGAATTCGCTCGCCATACGCTCATTCAACTTGAAAATATCGTTGAGCGTATCGGCGATCTTGCCCGCTATCCCGGTCTGGTCGACGGGCAGGCGAACCGAAAAATCGCCATCCTTGAAAGCAATCAGCGTCTTCAGCAGAGTGCTCGTGTCGAGCGCGTTAGTTATCGATTCAGTCATCGCTGGCTCCTTTGGCGCGGGACATCGGTTCGGTTTGTCCCAAGAGATCTTTAAATACCGCTCCCAAACTGAGAAACTCTTCCAGGTTCGACGGCTTCCGCAGGTAGCGCGTGGCTCCAAGCTCATTCGCGAGGACCCGGTCGCGCGGTGAGTCCGACGAGGTCAGAACGGCCACGGGGACATGCCCAAGAACCGCCGACTCCCGAATTTTCTGTAAAATCTCGATTCCATCGTGCCGGGGCAAATTCAGGTCGAGGATGATCAGGCTGAGGCCCCCATAAAGGGGGCCAGTCAGGCTGATGGATCCGGCATCGGCGTTCCCCGTTTCGCCCGAAATGACGCTCAGGGCGTCTTTTCCGTCCGATACTACGTGCAACGTGCAGTCGACGGCATGCTCGCGCAGTGCCTCGCGTATCAGGTAAACATCCGACGGATTGTCATCGGCCAACAATACTTCAGGCACCCGCGTCCTCGGATCTCAACGAGCAGGCTCCGGCCGCCTCCCGGCGAAGGTTCAAAATAAATGCACGCGATGCAAATCCTGCATTGTGCGCTGTGCAGGTTATAAGTTCCAATGCCGCTTTCATCGTCCTCTCGTGTAATGCTGTAACTGCGTCCGATTCGGAATGGTACTAAAACCGACCGAATGAAGCTCGCATAATGCAATTTCCCCTCCGTTCTGGAGTCCGATTCTGTGATCCTGACTGATACCTTGCGACCGAACAGATTGGGTCAGCAGGTGCTCTTCGCCTTCCGACGAGTGTCGAGTGCAGGGGCCATGACATTCCGCCCGGAAAATGCTTCAGAAACACAAAACAATTCTCCTGATCGACGACGAAGCCTCACAGCGCACTTTCATGCGGCGCGTTCTGGAGGATGCGGGTTACAGCGTCCTGGAAGGCGTGGACTACCATGAGGCACTCGTCATCCACAACCAGCATCGGGGAAAAATAGACGTCCTGTTGACTGACATCTCCCTGCCCGGCCGGAACGGCTATGTATTAGCCAGAGCCCTGCTCGACATGGATCCGGGTCTGAACGTGATTTTTGTTTCCGGCCTCGCCGGGGCGGAAATGTGCCAGTTCTATGGAATGGCCACAACCGACGTTCATTTTCTGGAGAAGCCGTTCAACGCCGCCGACCTTCTGCGGCGAGTCCGGCGCGTGTTGGAATCCGGCGGACCCTTCTTGACACGAACGGCGACGTAGCTGCGCCGGTTGGGGCCGCTGCTTCGCAACTTGGAGTATCAGCCTCCGGCCTGTACTTCCGCACCTCGCGCGAGCGACCCAATCAACCGGACGACGGCGTGCACAACAGCAATCTTTGCGCCAGTCCACGCTCAAATCCCTCAACGAACTTCTCGAAAATCGTCCGGGGAGTAACCTGCTCAGGGCAAGCACCGTCCCAGCGATTTGGGCTTGCAAAGAATGTATAAAGGTTTACAATAGCGCTGGGACGAAAGGAAAATGTCCGCACACATCCTGATTGTAGACGACGATTTCCAGCAGCGATCCGACTTGGCCGACATGGTTGAATCCATGGGCTTTGAGGTAGCCACTGCAAGCGACGGCGAGGACGCTCTTGCCAAATTGGTCTCCTTCCCGGCCAACGTGATCCTGACCGATTTGGTAATGCCGCGGATGGACGGCGCCACGCTCCTTAAAGTGCTGGCCGAGCGGGGTGATCGGACTCCAACCATTGTCCTCACTGGCTTCGGGAGCGTCGACCAGGCGATTTCCTTCGTCCATGATCTGAAGGCCTTCTGGTTTCTCGAAAAACCCGTGCAGTCCGGCGTAATGCGCACACTTCTGGACCGCGCACTCCAGCAGAATCAACTCGTTGAGGAAACTCAGCGGCTGAACCGCCAACTGAGCTACCGCGGCGTCCTCGATGAACTGACAGGCGATTCTCCGTCGATGAAGGAGGTCTTTTCGCTCATCCAGCAGGTCGCGCCCACCACCGCTTCCGTTTTCATCACCGGAGAGAGCGGCACCGGAAAGGAACTGGTGGCCCGCGCGATCCATCGCCTGAGTCCCCGCAGCGGGGCTCCGTTTGTAGCGGTGAATTGTGCGGCATTGCCCGACACCCTCGTGGAAAGCGAACTCTTCGGTCATGAAAAAGGCGCTTTTACCGGTGCGGTGGAACGGCGGTCGGGGTGTTTCGAGCAGGCCCACAACGGCACGTTGTTTCTCGATGAAATCGGCGAGATGCCCATCGGCACTCAGGCCAAGCTGCTTCGCGTGATAGAGGAATCGAGGGTGCGCCGGCTCGGAGGCAAAAGCGAAATGCCGTTCGCCGTGCGGGTTCTCGCCGCTACGAACCGCTCAGCGGAGGAAGCGATACGGAACAACCGCCTTCGAGAGGACCTGTATTACAGGTTGAATGTTTTCAACATCTCGCTGCCGCCTCTGCGCGACCGCAAAGAGGACATCCCATCGATCTCCACGGCTCTGATCCGCGACCTGAACAAAAAGCACGGCTGCCGCGTGACTCATCTGAATCCTGACGTGCTGCAGCGGCTTAGTCTGAGTTCGTGGCCCGGAAATGTACGGGAACTGCGGAACATGATCGAGCGCGCGGTGATTATGGCGGGTGAAGGAGAAATTCAACTTAGCCATCTCTCGGGCGCTTCGGCCCGGGCATCGCGGGACGCCGCGCCGCCATCCGATTCGGATCAGGTCCTTCAGATGCCCGTGGGGGCCCGCATGGAAGAGGTTGAAGAAGCATACCTGCGTCTGACGCTGAAATACACCGGCGACAACAAAACCCGGGCGGCGGAAATTCTGGGACTTTCCCTCCGCACGCTTCACAACCGGATCAGCTCGTACGGTGACGGGAAAACCCGCAGCGCGGGCGCCGCCTGAAAACGGACGTTGCCTGTCGTTTAGCAAATCACCGGCAGCGTGAAAAAGAACGTCGACCCGGTTCCTGGCGTCGATTCGGCCCATAACCTTCCGCGGTGCCGCTCCACGATGGCCCGGCATATCGCGAGACCCATCCCCACGCTCTCACGCTCCGTTGCATGCAGGCGCTCGAATGGCTTGAAGACGCGTTCCAGGTAAGCGGCGTCGATTCCAGGCCCATTGTCGCGAACGGCAAAGAGCCACTCCCCGGCCTGTTTCTCGGCTGTAATATGGATGCGCGGCGAACTCTGGCCGCAATGCCGCAGCGCGTTGTGGAGCAGAATCTCGAAAACCTCCACCAGCCGGTCGGGCTTGCCGGAGACTCGCGGCAGTTCGCCGCACGTCACCTCGGCTCCTCGCTCCTGCATTTCCTGGTCGATCCTCGCCAGAGCGGTTCGAAGCATGACATCCATCCGGGCAGGTTGGAACGATGTTTCTTCAATCTGCAATGCAATCGAATAACCGGACAGTCCTTCCGTTAATAATTCGATTCTCCGGGCGCCATTGGCGATGAAGGCAAAGTGTCGATCGAGGTTTGAGGCGTCGTCCGCATGAACGCCTTTTTGAACTAACTCAGCGTGCGCTCGAATGGCGCGCAGAGAACTCCTCAAATCGTGGCACGCGCGCAAAAGAAATTCGCTGAGATCCCGATCGGACATCGCGCGATCCGTTCGCTGCCCTTCGTCCGCTCCATCGCTGGTCTTGCGCGGCGACACGAGGATACCCTACCACAGCGGGGATTCGTTCGCATTCTCCAGTTGAGGCGGATGCGCCGCGCTGGAGATCGTGCAGCCGCGCGGCGCGGAGAAGAAGCCTTTTTGCCTGGTTCAGCGAGTTGGTGAACTGTCGCGGGCGATGGTGACCTTGGGCGTGGCGAGGTAACCCACAACTTGGTTTTTCTGCACCTGATTGACGACGATTTCGTACGGCTGATGAGCCTTCGAAGTATAGAACTGAACCGGCTCGTTGACGGTCCGGTCCTTCTTTTCAACGCGCTTATCGTCGGCCAGAACGTCGAGCGTGAAGCGATTTCGACCTGTGTCGGCCTTGCGCAGTGTCAGCTCGATGTCGCCGACCTTTTGCATTTTGCCGTCTTTCACCAACGTAAACTCGTAGATATTCCGGTCGCCCAAATCGCGCAGTTCCTGAATCTGTTTCGAGTTGGTGGCCACGAGGCCGCTCATTACGCCCATATCGCCGCGGGCGCGCTGCAGATCGGAGCGCGTTTCGTCGAGTGCGCTCCTGGTGGAAGCCACGTCCGTCTTAACCGAGCCCACGTCTGTCGTGACGCCGTCGATCCTGCTGGTGGCATCGGCGGCGGATTCCTTCACCTTGGCCAAATCGGCGCTGAGTTCCTGCGCCTGTTCGGCTGTCTTCTTTGCGAGTTGGGCAGCCACTGCATCGGCGTGCCGGGTGGCTGCGGTCGCCGTCTTCGCGAGGCTGCTGCTGGCGTCCTGTTGAGCCTGCGCGAGATCGTCTCGAAGCGAGTTCAACGCGCCCTGCAGCTCGGAGCTGGTATCGGCAAGTTCCGTACGCAGCGTCGCGTTGTCCTTCTGTGCGGCGGCGAATTGGTGCCGGAGATCCTGGGTTTGCATCCCCAAATAAATCGAGTATCCCCCGGCGGCAAGCACCAGGACGCCGAGAATCAACAGCCAGCGGTGGGACGGGCCTGGACTGATTGCGTTGTGCGAATTATTAGTGTATTCGTTCATAGCCAATAAAACCTCCGCGGTCACGCTGGGCACGAGACGTACCACTCGCGGAAGGGCGTTTTTGTCAATGTCTTGCGGGACACGTTGGTGCTTTGCAATAGCAAAATTTGCCGGAAATAGTTGCCAGTCGGGCCTGTCTCCCGGCGTCAAGGTGTGCCGTGGGGCCGGCAGATCGAGCTCGCTACGATGGCGGGAAACAGGCGCTGGCTTCTGCCGACCATCGTGAAATCATCCAAACCCAAAGGCTTATCTGACAAGTCTGCGTTAATGGCGAACGGGGTTCGTGACAGTTCGCCGCCGCAGGGAACCAAGTACAGGGGCACGGCGCGTGCCGCTGAAGCAGCGGCCGCGAGGTACGCGGCTTCGCGGAGCGTGACTGCGCGGGCTGCTCACTCCTTCTACCCTTCTCAACGGGGACGAAGTGTCTGAAGTTCCAGCTCATCACGGATCGCAATATCAGGAGGATCTCGGCTGTGCGTCTTGACTCACGCCGATTCACCGACGACCAACTGACTCCGCGGCGGCATCGGCCGGCCCAGTTGCGACACGGTGCGTCTGAACTCGGCAGAGCGGGAGTTGCCGAGTAGCAGACCGTTGCGAAGCAGGCAGCGTTCACCGGTGGATGTTAGAAACTTCAATTACGGATTGCGCGTTAAGGTATTGTGTTCTTGAGGTCGGTCGGGAGTAAGTCGGCCCCCATTAAGTGCGTCGAACCTGGAGCCATGGCGCAGGGTCGCCTTCCCAGCGGTCGAATGGTGCACCCGACTTGATTCGAACAAGCGACCTTTTGCTTCGGAGTTGCGTCGCGCCCGCTCATCCAATTGAATCCAAAGGGTTGACAGCCCTCCATACTCTAAACAATTTTCCTCATATCCTACCTGTTTTCCGTGATTCCATCACAGTTTCGATCACAGGGAAGGAGTCCACATGGGGACAATCAAACGGCCCGTTTACACAGCCGTCTCAGTCGCGTTTCGGAGTATCGACTTAGAGCCGACCCCGTCGATCCGGGGCCGGCCCAAAATACCCTTTCCCATTTGAAAGGCCGACTGCGCACCCTTCTGGTCTTTGGCGGGTCAAAGGGGTTGCGCCTCGGGTCGCGGGAGGCAGGCTGAAATCGAAAGTGCCTCTTCACACGTATTTTCCCCGAACTTCCCCCGCGAAAGCAAATAAGGACCCGCCAAACTTATAGCCCCGAAAGCGAGGTCCGTTACGACCCCTGAGTCGCGCGCGGTTCCGGATTCAAAACCCGATACGAGAAAAGAGCGGTTCCAGAAGTTTTTCGAGCGGCACGGTCGCCAACCGTTCACCCCCGATTTCAATTCGTCCCTCGAAGCCGTCATGCTCGATCGGGACAACACCGTCGCCGAACGCGTGCTCGCCTGGGCAAAACTCCGCGCCTGGGGCAATTACTCCGATTTCGCGGTGGACGAAGATCTCCGCCCGCTTGTACAAATCGACTGCGCCGCCCAGTTGGGACTCACAAAGCAACTCGTGAACAATGCCGTCCGCGCCTGGGTGGCCCGCGGCTACATTCGCATGGAGGGGCGGATGATCTGTCCCATAGACGCGCCGGAACGCAAGGAGTCAGATGCCGGGTCCAATGCCGGCACAGACCGCTCTCCGTCTTATCGTGCGTTCCTTGAAACGTGGGCCGTCAACCATCCTGACGAGTACCGCGAATTCGAGCAGGTGAAGGAACGTTTGAGGACGCTCCAGTCGCGCATCCTGCACGAGTACCGGACTGCCAAAAGGCAGTCACCCACGCCAGTGATTATCGAAGACGAAGGTCACCCACGCCAGCAACCGGAAGTCACCCACGCCAATGACGCAAAGTCACCCACGCCAGCGACGAATGCCAGCGCTATCTCTATTGAAGAAGTTTTTGAAGGTTTAGAAGAATTACTTACAGCGGCGTCGTCGTCGACTTCAGCTCCTCCAGACACCCCCGCCGCATCTGAGCCGAGCGGGGCCACGACGACGACGACGGCACTGGACTTCTCTTCCGAAATTATCCGGATCTTTGTGGAGGCAGGCAAAGACAACCCCACCAAAAAACAAATCCGTGAAGTGGCATCCGCCCTGCCGGACCATCCTGAAGCCCCTGCCCGATTCCTCGAAACGCTGAAAGCCAAGATCTCCCGCATCAGACACCCGGGCGGACTCATGATCGTGGTGGAAGGCTTCATCGCGCGATGGCCGGCGATTCTGGAGATCGTCGAGCAGTTGAATCGTCAAGCTGCTGCCGGTCCCGCTTCCAAAGATGCCGCCGAAGAGATCGCGGCGTTCCTCACCAATTGCGCGGATACTCTCGATCGGCAACCCGGCTTTGAATCCATTGCCGGCGAACTTCAAACCATGGCCAGAGACGATCTGAACGATCCAGCGGCCGTCGAAATCCGCCTCGCTCAACTTGGATCCCAAATGGCTGTCATCGCCCGATCGCGCGTCGACATGGCCCAACTCGCGGCCGAGATCGATCGCGACCCGGAGTTGCTGAAGTACAAACGCCAAATGTCTCAACCGCAGTACGGAGCCCTGCGCGATCAATTGATCGAACGACGTCTCCGCCAATCGCTGAAACTCCCCGCTCTAAGCCTTTTCTATCTGAGGTGAACCAATGAACGGAAAACTACCCAGGAACCCGCGCGAGTGGCAAGAAGCCGTAGACATCGCTGAACTCCTGCTCTTGATCGATTCAAGCAACAAATACGGCTTGACTGAAGGAGGCCCGCGGATCAAAGCGGACCGATGCATAGCCCTCCTTGAGGAGGGCCGGAAGATAGGCTACCGGCCGGCGCCCGCGGAGCATCTGGTGAAACGGCTCAGAGCAACCGGAGGCGGGTCATGATCACCTGTATCGTGTGCGGCTGCACCGACACCGATCCCTGCCTGGGCGGTGCGTGGTGCGAAACCCACAACCCCGGCACATGCGATGGAACCGGGCCGTCCTGCGTAATTCGGGCGGAGGAAACGTGTCACTGGATCGAGTTCGCGCCCGGCGTGATCACCTTCAACGGCGGAGGCCTCTGTTCATTCTGCGCGGAGGAAAATCAGGGCGTGATGGAGGACATCGGCAGAGGCTTTCACGCGGCCCTCCACGAAGCACTCGATCGCGGCCTGCTTAAGCCTGACGGCAACGAGCCCCTGGTGGAGCTGGTCAGCGACGCGGAGGCGACCCGCTTCCTGCGGGCGCGAAGGGCGGGAGCGTGATTATGCCCGAGGAAAAACAACATCAACGCCCCGTATTCCTCAAACACGTGGAACCTGTTGACGAGGCGCTGAGGAAGCTGGCAATCCGAAAGATGGCTGATCTGCTGGAGCGCGGCGGCAGGGTTGTTATCGGAGTCAATGAGTCGGTCGACGAGGGCCGCACCGTTGCCCGCGACGGCCAACGTCATCTGGTGATAAAGCGCCGTGCGACGCGCGACGAATTCCTGGACGCGGCGCCGTTGGGACGACCGGAGGACCTTGCCGTTGTCAGTGAAATCCGCGCGCCGTTCTATTACGAACTGGAGCTTTGGGACCAGGTCCTTGAAGGTCCCGACGGAGAACGCTTCGGCATCAGGATTCGCGAACAGCGAAAGGGTGCCGCGTCATGACGCCCGACTTACGGCACATCGTCAACCATCGCCTCACGTGGGAGCAAGAGGATGCACTCGACGCCCTTTTCGGCCGAATGTGGACCATCATATTCCCGAAGCCCGAGCCATTCGCCCCCGGCTCGCCGTGCGAGTTCGATCTTTGCGATGCGGTCGCCAGCGGTCGAATCCTCGTAAACGTGTGGGGCACGATTACTGAACACGACGCGTGCGACAGGCATCGGGCGTTCTTCCATGGGAAAAACCTCGATTACCTCCCGTTGCGCCTGCCCGATACTGCGGGGGCCTCATCATGACCAGCCCAGACACTCTCCC
>Ga0181521_10002844_pt1 | contig 20661 bp, 18 predicted proteins | sample PEATcosm2014_Bin_32_FD_119764 | JGI IMG/M metagenome (GOLD analysis project Ga0181521, IMG submission 119764) | Peatland microbial communities from MTU Mesocosm Facility, Houghton, MI, USA - PEATcosm2014_Bin02_60_metaG | ecosystem: Environmental > Terrestrial > Soil > Wetlands > Peat | place...
CGCGCCCAATCGGAGGAGTTCTTGGCCCGCCAGCGCGAGCTCATCGGGAACGAGGTGGCGACCGCAGACGTCGTGATCACCACTGCTGCGATCCCGGGCCAACGTGCCCCGGTGCTCGTCACAGGAGAAATGGTCATGCGCATGGCTGCCGGGTCGGTCATCGTTGATCTCGCCGCGGAGACCGGTGGGAACTGCGAACTCTCCGAACCAGGAAAGGTGATTGTGCACAACGGCGTCACGATCAGTGCCACCACAAACCTTCCGAGCACGATGGCAACCCACGCGAGCTTGCTCTATGCGCGAAACGTGGCCGAGGTTGTCCGGCTGTTCGCGCCTGAGGGAGAACTAGCCCTGAATTTCGACGATGAGATCGTGGCCGGCGCGTGTGTTACGCACGCGGGCAAGATCCACAACGCGAAAACGCGCGAATTAATAGAGGGAAATTCTCAATGAGCGGCACGAACATCTTGGAGCTCGTGACGGTCTTCGTCCTTGCCGTATTCGTCGGCTTCGAAGTCATCTCGAAGGTCCCGAGCATCCTGCACACGCCGTTGATGTCCGGGACGAACGCGATTCACGGAGTCATCTTGGTTGGCGCCATGACCATTCTCGGCACGGCACACGGCACGACCCAGATCGTGCTCGGATTTCTCGCGGTCGTACTCGCAACGTTGAACGTCGTCGGTGGCTTTGTCGTAACGGACCGCATGCTCGAGATGTTCAAGGGTCGCCAGGGACCGCCATCGGACAAGGGCCCCAAGGACGACACCCGGGTCGGTGAACCATGAGTCTCGTCACCGGAATCAAAGTCGTCGATCTTGTCGCTGCAGTCTGTTTCATCTTGGCCCTGGCCGGGCTTTCGAATCCAAAAAGCGCGCGCATGGGCAACCTCGTAGGCGCGAGCGGGATGCTCGTCGCCCTCGGGATCACCTTTGCTACGCCTGGACTTTCCCGCTTCGGTCTCATGATCGGAGCCATGGCGATTGGCGTCGCGATAGGCGCGCCCGCCGCACGCTTGGTGAAGATGACGGCGATGCCACAGATGGTGGCGGCATTCAATGGCGTCGGCGGTGGCGCCGCCGCTCTCGTCTCCCTCGTCGAGTTCCTGAAGGTTCCACCATCGACGTTCGCGACCTATCAGATCGTCGAAGTGCTCCTCGGCGTCACCATCGGGTGCGTCTCTTTTGCAGGAAGCGCGATCTCCTTCGCGAAGCTCCAAGAGCTCATGAGCGGCAGGCCGGTGACCTACCCGGGACAGCAATTCTTCAACGGGCTCATCGGCGCGGGCATCGTCGGCCTCGTCATCGCAGCATGCGTCACCCCGCATACGTCGCTCATCGTCATCGTCGCGATCCTTGCGCTCGCGTTCGGTGTCGTGTTCGTCTTGCCCATTGGCGGAGCAGACGTGCCGGTGCTCATCTCGCTCCTCAACTCCTTTACCGGACTTGCCGTCGCAGCGAGCGGCTTCGTGCTCAATTCCGTTCTGCTCGTCGTCGCGGGGACGCTCGTCGGGGCATCGGGAACTCTGCTCACCCGCATGATGAGCAAGGCGATGGGACGATCGCTGCCAAACATCTTGTTCTCGGCCTTCGGCGCAGTCATCACCGCGTCACAAAGCACCGAGAGCACGGGGGGGAGGTCCGTCCGTGCGGGATCGGCCGAAGACATTGCGATCCTCCTCGCCTATTCGAGAAAGGTCATCATCGTCCCGGGATACGGCCTCGCCGTCGCCCAAGCACAACACGTCGCGAAGGAGCTCGCGGATCTGCTCGAGGCGCGTGGCGTCGAGGTCTTCTTTGCGATCCACCCTGTAGCAGGACGCATGCCCGGGCACATGAACGTTCTCATGGCAGAAGCGAACGTTCCCTACGAAGAGCTCAAGGAGATGGACCTCGCGAACGGGGAGTTCGCAACGGCAGACGTCGCTCTCGTCGTTGGTGCGAATGACGTCGTGAACCCGGCTGCAAGGAACGCACCGGACAGCCCCATCTATGGAATGCCGATACTCAATGTCGACGAGGCGAAGAACATCGTGTTCTTGAAGCGATCCATGCGCCCAGGATTCGCCGGCATCGACAACGAACTCCTGTTCAACCCGAAGACAACGCTTCTGTTCGGGGACGCGAAGGATTCGCTCACCAAGCTTGTCGCTGAAGTAAAGGCTCTTTAGGGTACTGGCGTCCTTCGCGCACCTCGGGTGGCGATCCACGCGCTTGAGGCGTGATCGCACCTTCAAGTACCCGACCCAAGGCCGATGAAGAGATCGGCGAACGCCTTTTGTGAAAGCCCAACCTGCAGCCGTACGTTGGCAGTGGCCTAGTTTGAAATGAGGACCACATCGCCGACCTTCACCAGTTCCCCGGAACCGGCACGATCGCTCACGGCCGCTCCGCCATCCCGACGCTCATTTGAACGAGCGCTTTGATACAAGGGTTCGCGTTCACGGGTACTAGACGCGTCCCGGGATGGTTGCGTTGCCAAACTCGGAAAAGCTCGTCCACGAATCCCTGTCCCACCTGATCCACACCGGCAAAGTCAATCTCCACTTGATCAAACATCTCAAGTTGAGCTCCCATCCGTTTTGCCTCTGAGCGCGAGACGAAGTCGCCCCTTTCAAACAATGCGACACGAAGTGTCGACCGGCTGAAGCCCGACTCCAATGGGGCGAATGCCTGAAAGACGTCTCTCGGGACGACCTGAGTGTCCGCATCTACTTCGCACCGAACAAGAGTTCCAACTCGTTCGGACGCCAACCATCCAATTGCCTGGTCATCCCGACGCGAGTCCACAGTCCAAATCAGGTTTCCACTGCTCAGGACGAACCGATTGACCATCCGCGACGAAAAGTAGATGCCAAGTCCACTGTGAGCTAGCGGTGCGGTCGTTTGTTTGCCTTTCGCGATTTCGCCGATCGCATCGAAGTCGCTTCCAAGTCCTCGCTCTTCGCGCATGTTTCGAAAGGCACCGATTCCGTCGTCTTCGATCTCAAAGGCAATGCTCGTGTCCCGAACGAACCAGCGAACGCCGACCGTGTTCCCCCTCGAGTGGTCGATGGCGTTGTTCAGTAACTTGGTAAAGGAGAAACCTAGGACGCTTCCAACGTTCGGATTGTCGAGAACGGGCGGGTCGCTCCGCTTGAGCTCCACGAGTTCGCTAGACCAGACTTCGTCCTCTCTCAACCCGTCGCGGGAATACTGAAAGACGAGCGTGGCATTCTTGCGGTAGCGCCCGCCGCGGCCAATGCCTTCGTGAACAAGCTCACCGGTGGTCACCATTGCCGTAAGGTAATTACTTGCAGCCTGTCGCGAAACGCCCGCGGTCTTTGCGACCTGGCCAGACGTCACGAAATTGCTGGCAAAAAGCAGTTCCGCGATCGCTTCGGTGATTTCCTTACGTTTTGGCATTTTGGTGTCTCTCAGGGTCTCAGATGTTTACATTTTTACCTTTTCACCAGTATATCGATTAAGAATGTCGAAATGTAAACTTTCCAGAATTGGGCGTACCCATTGAGCTGAGGCCGAGCCGGACGCACCTTTCGCCTTCAAACTTGGCCGCCACCCTTGGCCGACACCTGGACAACGATGTTCGCGGGAATGGCGTCGATACACGACGAAAGAAGGGAGGCTTGCCGCTCGGGTTTTGCGCCCATCCACGAGCGCCCAACGCGGTGTCCTCGCTGCGCTCAGGCTCTTTAGGGCCGTTCGCTCAAGAGCACCTCGTGCGCTGCGCAACGAAGCGCAGCTGGATCGGCGACGAGCCTGTTCGACTCGATCGCCTCGCCGCACACCTCACAGGTGCCGTAAACGCCTTCTTCGAGACGCGAAAGCGCACGCTCGATCGCGGCGAGCTCAGACTCAACGGCACTGAGGAGGGCTCTCGCTTCGCTGACAACTTCGTCATCAAGTGGCGCTTCTCCTGCGCCAGACGATGATGCCTTGCCGCTGCTGAACTCCTGTTCGGTCATCGGAAAAACGATAGCCCTGCGGCTTAGGAAAACGGTGCCAAGTGACGACAGCAAGGCTCCCGGTTCATTTCCACCGGAAGTGCACGAAGACCCTGCCGAAGTTGCGGGAGTCCTTTTCGATGCGGTGGTAACGGGCCTTGACCTCTTTTTGATCGAGGAAGCGCAGGACACGCTTTTTCAGCTGGCCCGAGCCCTTCCCGGGGACGATCTCGACAAAGGACGCCTTCTTTGCCACCGCCTCGTCAATGATCTCCATGAGCGCCCGATCGATATCTGCGCCCCGGTTGTAGATGTCGTGCAGGTCGAGCTTGAGCTTCATGTCTCACACCGATTCATCGGGCTCCCCCGCGACATCCTCTCCTGCGCCACCTGGCATGCAACGTCCAGTTTTGGAAGAACCACATGTCGCAGAACCGCTCGGCAGTGCCCATGAGCAGATAAGACGGCACGTATCATGGTAAATAACCGGGCGGAGACGCCCCTTTTGGGCGTCTTACCTGACGCGCGTGTTGAGAGGAGGCAACATGGCATTGTCCACCCCGCTGTACAAAGCCTACGAGCACCGCCTCCTCAACGCGCTCCCAAAGGATCGCCTGCCTGGGCACATCGGCGTGATCCTCGATGGCCACCGGAGATTCGCTCGCTCGGGGAACCACGTCAGTTACACATCGGCGTACCGAAGCGGTATGGCAAAACTCCAAGAGTTCCTTGGCTGGTGCGCGCAGTTGAAGATCCCAGCAGTAACGGCGTGGGTGCTCTCAACGGACAACCTGCAGCGTCCCCAAGAAGAGCTCGAGCCGTACTTCGCGGTTCTCATCGACTTGCTCAAGGATCTCCCCGAGCTCGCCAGCCGCCTCGGATGTTCCGTGCAGGTGATCGGGAGCCTCGATCTGCTCCCAGACGGACTCGCGGCGGCAGCCAAAGAAGCAGCACAACGCACCCCGGCAGGGAGCTGGCATTTCAACTTGGCCCTCGGTTACGGAGGCCGCCAGGAGATCGTCGACGCGTGCCGCGGTCTCGTCTCTGAGCTCGTCGCTGCCGGCAAGAGTCAAGACGAGCTTGCCGAGTGCATCGACTCTGCTGGCCTTGCGGGACACCTCTACACCGCGGACATGCCGGATCCCGATCTCGTCATCAGGACGAGCGGAGAGACGCGCTTATCTGGATTCTTGCTGTGGCAATCTGCCTACGCCGAGTGTGTCTTCGTCGACCCGTATTGGCCCGAGTTTCGCCGAGTCGACTTCATTCGGGCACTGCGCGACTACGCGCGCCGCGAGCGTCGGTTCGGCCAGTAGCCCTTCTGTCTCAAGGGGACCCACCTCGGTCCACCGTCGCTTGTCGAGCGGTCCATCTGAACAACTCGGTGCAAGACGAGACGGACCGCTCGAGGCTCAATTGTTGACGCAGGACAACACGGAAGAGGAGATTCCCGAGGCACCTCCTCGACGCGAGGCGCACGTCAAAAAAGACAAGCGCAGAGAACTCCGCTCCTAGAGAACCTGTACCGCAAAGTCGGCGGGGGCCTCGTCGAGATAGGTGGCGAGTGCCTCCTCGTGGAGGAGCCCGGCTTGTGCGCCGATCTCGTGTTTCACGCTCATCGCGTTGACCGGCGCACGCTTCAGCGCGCGTTCCATGGGGAAGCCGCAAACGAGCCCCGCAACAAGGGTTGCTGCGAACGCGTCGGTTGCCCCTGTGCGTTCGTAGACCGGAGTCGAATCCGGGAACGGCGGCACGACATAACGATGGTCGCCGTCAGCGGCTTGTGCGCCACCATCTCGCATGGCGAGCACGACGCTGTGCGGTCCGAGCGCGAGCAGCCCACCGAGGAGATCACTCGTGTCTTTGGATCCGTCGCCTAGGAGAGCTTTCGCGTCGTCTTCCGCCAAGATGAGCACCTCTGAACGCGCGCAAAGATCTGCGAGACCCTCGACACCAGCCTCGAGCTGGGCGGTCCCGGGTCGGAAAGCCAAACGGACCGCCGGGTTCTCCCCGAGCCATTCGAGAATCTGGTGCTCGTACTCAAGAGCGTTCGGGCCCACCGACGTGAGATAGATCCAAGCCGGCACCTCACTTGGTCGCAGGTGGGGCCAGTGATAGTTGAAGCTCTGGTGGCGAACGAAGATGGTGCGATCCGCGCCGTACCAAAGGATGTAGTTCCGATTCGTCTCTGCCGGATCGTCGATGCGGACGAGGTTCGTGCCGACCTTTTCGACGCGCAGCCCAACGAGGAGATCGCGCCCGAACTGGTCGTGGGCGAGAAACGTGGCGAGCGCGACGCGCAATCCAAGACGGGCAATGGCAACCGCGGCGTTCGCGGCGTCTCCGCCTGCAGCGACAATCGCGCTCTTGTCGCAGAGCAATTTCGTGCCAAAGGGAATCTCGAGCCATTGGCCACCATCGTCGGCGCGTATCGCGACGTTCGTGTCAGGGATATGGATGAAGACATCAGTAGCGACGTCGCCGACGACCACGACATCCTGGCGCTGCGCACCCGTCACGTACACCATGACCGGCTCCTCTCTTAGCAATAGAAACTGTTGCACTCGTCCACTGGGTGCATGGGAGTCCGGTGGATGACTCCAATCTTGCCACTTCAAGGTGATGTGTCCGTCGAGGACCACCTCGTTCGAACTTTGCACGTGCGTTCGCGCTCAGATCTCGTCTCGTGCCAAGTTCGAAAGCTACCGGCGGTCTTGTGGCGTCCATCTAATAGTGCGGTTCACCAGTACTTCCATCGCTTGGGTGGAGGATCCGACCCAAAGGACTTAAGGTACGGGCCCTTCAAGCCGAGCGAAGTCGTCCATTTAGGTCATGGCTCCTTGCGACATCGAGCCGAGCACAAGCTGCGATCAAGGCGCAAAAGGCGCGGCACATTCTTTGGTCACAGATGCAACGATGACGTCGAAGCGATGCGGATCAGAACTCTTGAACGGGGATCGGGTTTGACGAGGCCCACGAGCGGGTGCGACCGACGGGTCCGAAGTGTCTCAACTGCGGGCATAAGAGTGAGGCTGTCGATGTCATTCGGCCTAGCAGTCCTTGTCGTTGCTTTCGGTTTCGGCTCCGGCGCGAGCGGCTCTGTCGTCATCGCGTACCGCACAGCGCGTCGAGGTTCTCCTTCGACAAACGCGGTCAACGCCTCGTGTCCTTGGACGAACGCGCAAGTCGAAAAGAGCTCGTCTCCGTCGACGCTCGCAAACGAAGTGCTCGCCAAGATGACCCTCGCTGAAAAAGCGACGTTTGTCGTTCTGCGTGCACAGGGCGGTTACGAGAACACCAACGGCGGAGTGCCGTCTCTTTGTATCCCTCCCCTTACGATGCAAGACGGACCGAACGGCATCGCGTTTCATGCCCGAGGTGTTACCGAGCTACCTGCATCGCTCGGTGTCGCTGCGACCTTCGACCCGTCGCTCGCCTTCGCGTACGGACAGGTCCTCGGCGCGGAAGCAAGAGACAAGGGGATCGATGCCGTGCAGGGACCCAATCTCAACCTCGCCCGCGTCCCCGAGAGCGGTCGCATTTTTGAGGGTTACGGCGAGGACCCCTATCTCGTCTCCGTCATGGGTGACGCGGACATCGAGGGCATCCAGTCCGAGGGCATCATGGCAGATGCCAAACACTTCACGGCCTACAACCAGGAAACGGCGCGATCGGTGCTTGACGAAGCAGTCTCGACGCGAGCTTTGGAAGAGCTCTACCTCGCGCCCTTTGAGTCCGCGGTCAAGGTCGCGCACGTCGCTTCGTTGATGTGCGCGTTCGGTTCGATCAATGCGGTGAACGACTGCTCCGATCCCGTGCTCTATAAGACGCTCTATAAGACCTGGAACTTCACCGGCTTTGTTCGTTCGGATCTTGGCGCGGTGAGAAACCTTCCAGCAGGCTTCGATGCCGGACTTTCTCTCGTCAAACCGGCGTCCCCAACCACAATCATCGACGAGGTCGAAGACAAGCAGCTCAAGATGACCGCCCTTAACGACGCGATTCGTCGGGTGTTAACCGAGATGTTCGCCTTCGGGCTCATAGACCATCCGCTTACTGGCTCCATTGATGCAACCGCCTCATCGCCTGCGCACGCAAGCGTCGCCCTTTCGGTTGCGGAGCAATCGATCGTGCTGCTCAAGAACTCCGGAGTGCTGCCGCTCTCGCGACGACTCAGATCCGTCGCGCTCATCGGAACCGACGCAGGGGCCATGGCGACAACAACGGGCCACGGAAGTGCGCGGGTGATCGCTCCGTTCCTCATCACCCCGAGCGGCGCCATCGCTCGATCGGTCAGCTCTTCTACTCAGGTGTCCTATGCGCCCGGGGGTCCGGCAGATCGCCTTCTGCCAGAGATCCCCCGCACGGACTATCTCTCCGGTGCACCACTTCCGGAGGCTGCCCCTCTTGTGAAGGGAAAGCGGGGCGAACCTGGAAAGTCCGACCTCGGGATCATTTCCTCTCGCGGGGTCACGCGTGCAGTCGCAACCGCCGATCGACCGCTCAAAGGGCCTTACCCCTGGAGGACCTGGAGCGCGACGATCGCAGCTCCACAATCGGGCCTGTATGAGATCTCACTCACCGAGAACGGCGATACCTGGTTCTCGATCAACGGCAGGGACGTTCTCTCCTTCCGCGGCCTGCACGGTCACTACACCTGGACGACGGCGGTCAACCTCGTTGGCGGGCGGCCCTATGACTTCGAACTCGACTGGTTCCAGACGGGAAGGGGCAATCCGCGACTCGGCTTCGAAGACGTGACGCCGGACATTGACCAAGCGGTGGCCACAGCAAAGGCGTCCTCGGTCGCGGTGGTCTTTGTGAGCGACTACAACGGCGAAGGGCTCGATCGGCCGAACCTTTCGCTCCCAGGGGACGAGAACGCGCTCATCGAGGCCGTCGCGAAGGTAAATGCGCGCACCGTCGTGGTCTTGAACACCGGAGGTGCGGTGCTCATGCCGTGGCTGGGGCACGTAGCGGCCGTGATCGAGGCCTGGTACCCAGGAGAAGAAGATGGCAACGCGGCCGCGGCGGTGCTCTTCGGATCCGTCGACCCGTCGGGGCGACTCCCGTTGACCTTCCCCAGTTCTGATAGCGCCGTTCCGGCGAGCACGGCGGCGCAGTGGCCCGGGGTCGATGACGTTGTCTCCTACAAAGAGGGCCTCGACATCGGCTACCGGTGGTACGAGGCGACAAAGGTCAAGCCCCTCTTTGCCTTCGGTTTCGGACTTTCCTATACGTCGTTCCGCCTTGGCGCACTCCACCTGCAGCGCGAAGAGAAGGGCGACGAGATCACCCTTGTTGTGACAAACACCGGCCGTCGGCTCGGGACGGCCGTCTTACAGTGCTACCTCGAGTACCCGAAGGACGCAGGCGAGCCTTCGCGCGAGCTGCGCGCGTTTACCCGGGTGACGCTTCGACCTGGAATGCGGCGAACCGTGAGGCTCAGCCTCACCCGCCCGTCCTTCGAGGCCTTCCTCGGAGGGCGGTTCATTGTTCCCAGGGGAGGCTTCGTCGCGTGGGTCGGCACGTCATCGAGCGATCTTCCAGAAGATGTTGCAGTCCTTCCGCCTTCTCCATGACGTCGCGCCTAGGTGCGGCCAAGCCTCCCAGGAGTCTTTGGCGAATCCGCGCACCAGGCCCATGGCGATCGCCGGTGCGCGTGCTATTCCGCGCAGCCCTACCCGACTTCGATCGCTTCTCCACGGCGGGTGCTCAACGTCACTGCGGCGATGAACGCGGCAACGAGCATCGCGATGCCGGCTGTCAGGAGCGCGACTTTGAGCCCGCTCCTAAATGCTGCGTAGGCGGCGACGATCACTTTGTCCTCGATCGAGGAACCCCCTTTGACACCGCTCGGGACCGTGCCGGTCTCGAGCGCGCTGATGACGATGGAAATGAAGTTCGCTGGGATGTGGATTGCCTTCAGACGAAACGTCAGGTCGCTCGTCAAATGCGCGTTCACGAGCGCGCCAAGAACGGCGACACCAAAGACCGCGCCGAGCTCGCGGCTCGTGTTCGTCGCGGATGCTGCCATGCCGGATCGTTCTGGCGGGACCGCGCCGAGGGCGACCGAGGTGACCGGAACGACGCTCGAGCCGAAACCGAACCCCGCGAGCGCGAGCGTCGCCATGAGCCACAAGGAGGGCGTGCCGGAGCTGAGAAGGACCTCAGAAAGGAGAATGCCCGCACCGCTCAGCACGCATCCCTCGGCCATTGGAAGACGTGGCCCGACGCGAGCGACGCGCCCTCCGGCGAGGCCGGCCGCGACGATCATCGCGACCGCCATGGGAGAGAATTCAAGTGCAATGCGGTCGGGCGAGTAGCCAATGACCGCTGCAAGGTAGAGCGCGGTGAAAAAGAAGATCGAGAAGATGCCGAAGAACAACACGAACGCGACGACGAGCGCACCGGTGAATCGAGGAGACCGGAAGTAGTTGAGATCCAACATCGGGGACGCGCTGTTCCGCTCGACCCTGACGAAACCCACGAGGGCGACGACGCCGACGAGGAAGAGTCCAATCACATCCGGCGCGCGGTAACCATCGGTCTCGCCGAGGATGATCGCGAAGGTCAGCGCACCGATGCCGAGCGCGCCAACGAAGAAGCCCGGAACGTCGGGTCGTGAGGACCCCGGGGCGCGGCTTTCGGGAACGACCTTGGCGGCTATCCCGATGACGACCAAGACCGCGACGACGTTGAACCAAAACACCGCGCGCCACGTTCCAAGGGCGACAAGTGCGCCGCCGATGACCGGCCCGAGCGCGAGCGCGAGCCCGGATACAGCCGCCCAAGCGCCGAGCGCCCGAGCCCGTTCTTCGTGCTTGGGATACAGATGGCGAATGATCGACAGCGTCCCTGGTTCTGATGCCGCGGCGCCGATCCCCATGACGACACGCGCGCCGATGAGCACATCGGGGTTCGGCGCGAGAGCTCCAAGCAACGAACCGACCGCGAAAATCGCGAGGCCGCTGAGCATGACCCGCTTGCGTCCGAGACGGTCGGACAATGATCCCGCGATGAGCATGAGGCTCGCGAAGGTCAACGCGTACCCGTTCACCACCCACTGGAGCTGGGTCACTCCCGCATGCAAGAGCGACTGGACGCTCGCGAGCGCGACGCTCACGATCGTCATGTCCAAGAAGGTGAGGAACAGAACTGCGCAAACAGCAATGAGGGCGACGTTCTCCGTGATGAGTGCCGGAAGCCATGGGAACCGAGCCTCGAGCTGCGATCCGTTCGTTCGCGCGTTGCGACCGGGCTCGTTCGTGCTCACCAGAGATCGCCTCGCGCTAAGGGTTCACGCACCGTGCGGCCTTGAATCGTCATTTCCATGAGGCTAGGCAGGGCGTGGCTCCGAAGAGAAGCGAGGTGCGTATTTGCCCAGTTATTGCGCATCTTCTGATCTTGTGAGCGACCATCGGCAGTAGCGTCACTTCCCGCGATGAATTCCAAGCGCCTCGCGCTCTTGCGCCACGCAAAGTCAAGTTGGGATGACCCCAACCTTAGCGATCCTGATCGGCCCCTGACTTCTCGAGGGCGGCGCGCAGCGACTCGTCTAGGTGGCTACCTCCGAAAGAACGAGGTCCGCTTCGACCTCGTGCTGTGCTCCTCTTCGACTCGTACGGTCCAAACGGTCGAGCTTCTGCGCTTGAAAACCGGGACCGAGATCCTCATCGAGGATGATCTCTACGCTGCGAGCTCAGACGAGCTTCTTTCCCGTCTGCGCCGGGTGCCCGATCGAGTCACGTCGCTCCTTCTCGTAGGCCACAATCCGGGACTCGGAGAGCTCGCCATGAGCCTCGCAGGTGACCACGGAACCATTTCCTCCTTCCCGACGGCTTCCTTCGTCGATCTGCGCATGGCGAACCTCACCTGGGACAGCCTGAGACCGGGCGTCTGCGACCTGATGGCCTTCATCACACCGAGGGATCTCATCTGAGGGACTCCGGTCAGCTCAACCCGACCGATCGCTACGATGGGAACGAAGGGCTGGCCGCGCAAAGGCGCGACTCGCGAAGCGAGGCGATCGTGCGATATCGGAGTGCAGCGGGCGTCCGTCTTTCGGCGATCGGCCTTGGCACCTGGCAGTTCGGCTCGCGCGAGTGGGCCTACGGCCCTGCTTACGCCACGTCTGTCGCTCCAGCGATCCTCCACCGTGCGCTCGACTGTGGGATCAACGTCATCGATACCGCGGAGCTCTACGGGTTCGGGCGTTCGGAGCGCATCGTCGGAGAGGCCCTCTTGGGTCGCCGGGAGGAGGCATTCGTTGCCTCCAAGCTCTTCCCTGTCATGCCCGTCACACCAGTGGTACAGCGTCGGGCGAGAGCAAGCCTTCGACGTTTGGGTATCGATGCGCTCGACCTCTACCAGCTGCACTGGCCGAACCCCTTGGTGCCCCTGCCCACGACGATGACGGCCATGGCGGAGTTGCAACGAGAGGGCGTCGTTCGTCACGTCGGGGTGAGCAACTTCTCCCTCGACGGCTGGAGGAGGGCCGAAGATTGCCTTGGCGGCCCGGTCCTCTCGAACCAGGTGTGCTACTCCCTCATCCACCGCTCTCCCGAGCGTGCCGTGCTTCCTTGGGCCCAGGCAAACGACCGCATCGTCATCGCGTACTCGCCACTCGCACAGGGCCTGCTCTCCGGTCGCTACGACGAGAATCACCTCCCCAACGGCCTTCGGGCCCAGACCCCACCCTTCCTGGCGGAGAACCTGCGGCGACTCGCTCCCCTCTTGAGCGTGCTGCGCGACGTCGCCACCGCGCACGGGGTCACCTCCGCACAGGTGGCCCTCGCGTGGCTCGTGCACCGGCCCAACGTCGTCGTCATCCCGGGTGCCTCCTCGGTCGAACAGGCCGAGGCGAATGCTGCTGCAGCAGACATCGAGCTCTCAGCAGAAGAAGACCGGTCCCTCACAGAGGCCTCTGACGCGTACCGACCGCTCGGACGGGCGGCGGTCGTGCGGGCACACCTCGAGGCTCTGACCCGTCGGGCACGACAGATCGCCGAGCGGTCGCGCTCCTAGGAAGGCGAAGGTTCGGTTTTTTCGCTCGCGAATTCTCCGTACGTGCAGACCTACGGGAATCCTCGACCCGAAGAGCTAAGCGGACAAGACGCGTCGCGTTCTAGCGACGAGGTCCGCGTCTTTCGATGTGGGGTCTCGCCGCGTCGCAGATGCAAGCGCGGTCATCGCACCAGGGGCAAAGAAGGATGAGCGCGCCGCGTCGTTCTTCGATCGAGGAGCGTCGGTGAGCATCAGGGCTTTCCCACCGCCCGTGCGCTCTTTGACCCGAAGAGCTCGCGCAATGCGCTCTTTCGTCGACGGCCGCCGTGTTCGCGCCGTGGCTCCCAGCGGTAGGTGGCGAGCGTAAACAAGAACCCACCGCCGCCCCAGGCGAGGAGCACCGTGAGCTGCCTGAGGGTGAGACCGTGGGGGTCGGACGAGAACGCCGCCTCCACGGCGTTGGCGAAGGCGGCAACGGGCAGGACGCTCGCGAGTTGGTGCAGCCATGCGGCTTCCGTTGGCGCAGGGAAGAACACCTGTGAGACGAACGCGACGGGAAGGAGGACCGCGTACGCGAGGGGAAGCGCCGCGTCGGGTGATGGCACGAGTCCCGAGGCCGCCATGCCAAGCGCGCACGACGTTGCGAGCCCCAACGCGAGCGTGCCGATGAGGTCGGGGACGATGGACGCAGCGAGGTGCGCGTGAAGGAAGACGATTCCAACGCCGAGGACGACACCGGCCGCAAGGGCCGCCACGATCGCGGTGGCACAGAGTCGGCCGACGAGGTAGGCCCACGTGGGAAGCGGGGTATTGCGTAGCCTCTTGAGGATCCCCTGCTCTCGCCCGAGGGTCATCCCGATGACGATGTTCACGAAACCGACGTTCAATACGGCAAAGGTCGCCATCGCGGGCGTGAGGAACTGCGCGATCTTGATGTTCCCGAGCGACTCGAGCGTCATCTCGGGCGTCACGAGGTCCAACGCGACGAGGAGCATGAGCGGGATGATGACGCTGATGAAAAGCCCCATCGGACTGCGCACAAGCAATATCAACTGGTAGCGGACCTGCTGGGGAACAAACGCAATGCCGAGTCTGGGCCGCCTTGTGACCTCGACGGGCACTACCTTTGGCGTCGAGCTCACGATCACGCTCACGGTTCGCTCGTCAATTCGAGATAGCGATCCTCGAGCGAGGGTCGTCGCATCTCCAGGTCCTCGAGCTCCACGCTGTGAAGAACAGCCCAGCTCGTGAGGACGCGCATGGCTTCGGTCGAGTGCTCGGTGACGAGGGTGGTCACGCCGTGCGCGACCGATGCAGGCTCCCACGGACCGCTAGGCAGTGCAATGGCGTCATCGATCCGGAAGCTGATGACGGCTTCGTACCCAGAATGTCCAGCGACGTGGCTTGGGGTGTCGTCCCCCACGATGCGACCCGCGCGTAACACGATGACCCGATCTGCCAGTTGTTGCACTTCGTCGAGGTAGTGCGAGGTGAGGAGGATGGCGACGCCTCGGTCGCGAAGCCGGGTGATCGTGTCCCAAGTTTTCCGTCTTGCCGCAGGGTCGAGCCCAGTCGTTGGTTCGTCGAGGAAGAGCACTCTTGGGTCACCGACGAGTGCGAGAGCCACATCCACCCGCCGTCGTTGACCACCCGAGAGGTGCGCCAACCGCTCCTGCTCGCATCCGCAAAGGCCAGTCTCTTCGAGGATCTCTTCTACCGAGCAACGCGGTCGGTAGAAGCTCGCGTACAGCTTGACGACCTCTTCGACGCTCAAGACATCGTCGATACCTTCCGACTGCAGGACAACACCGATGCACGCGCTCAATCGTCGGTCTCTTTTGCCCGGGTCACGGCCGAGCACGAGCACCGTTCCCGCGTCGCGCTTTCGGAGGCCCTCGAGGATCTCGACGGTCGTCGTCTTCCCGGCTCCGTTCGGACCAAGGAGCCCGACGACTTCGCCTTCAGCAACGGTGAAGCTGATTTCGCTCACGGCTCGGCGAGACCCGTAGGACTTCTGCAGTCCTTCGACGCGGACAACATCGGCCATCGGATCGGGCCTCCTACGGGCTGGCGAAACACTCCGGCGTCTTAGTCGCTCTTTCGAGGCGATCGACGCAGGCCTGGATTACGCCCGCCGCGGACGAACGTCTCGAGCCTAGTTGGAGTCCGCTTTGACCATGTCATGTGCGCGCGATCCCAGTCCCGCACCTATCCACCACGAAAGATCCCGCCGAGTCCTCCGCCCCATCGTGTAGGTCTTCTTGGATACCCGATGATGTGCGACGACCCGGGCACGTCTTGGTCCTGAGTTGCCGAGGTGTCCTACGTCGTCAGATCGCGCCACTTCAAATCGACATCGGTGCAAAATGCAAGCGCCGTTACGGAGATTCGACAGACATCGGGAGTACTTATTGAGGCATCGGCGATCCTCGAGCTGGAGGGCTCTGCGGACCCGAGAATCCTCCGCCGATCGTCCCGTCGTCGCCAGCGCGCTGCGCAGCCTGCTCCTCTGCCCTCGCCCCGAGGAATACGAACATCCCGATGACGATGAGCCATAGGTCGTAAAAGAAGCCGACGATCATCATCATCACGGCGAAGACGAGCGCGACGCGCGCGGCCAACTGCGTGGCGCTGCGCCGGTCGTGCTTTCGCGCGAGCCCGGCGCGAAGCACCCTGCCACCGTCCATCGGAAGTGCAGGCAAGAAGTTGAACGCACCGAGGAGCACATTCAGCCAGATGATTCGAGCGAACCACGATCCCGCAAACAACGTCGGGGGCCATAAGGTCGCCCCGAACGCCAAGCCGAAACACGCGACGCCGAGCGCGAGGCCAAAGCTCGTGAGCGGTCCCACGATGGCGATCGCAAATTCGTCCGCGGCCCTTTCGGGAATCCTGTCCATCTGGGACATGCCGCCGATGGGCGTTAGCAAGATATCCAGGACCATCACGCCGCGTCGGCGGGCAACGACGCAGTGAGCAAGCTCGTGGATGAGCACGGATCCAAACACCGCAACGATCCACAGCAAGCCGTCGCCAATTGCTCGCGCGCCGCCCTGGGCGTTTGCCCATACCACCAAGAGGACGAGCGCGAGAAAGGTCCAGTGGAGCCGGATCTCGACGCCCAAAACACGGGCTACTGCGACCGAGCTTTTCCTCGGGTGAGTCTTCGGCATGGCGGACTGCCTCCGTTCTCGCTTGACGCGAGCATGTGCCGATGCGCTCTTGTGCGCTAGGGCAAAACGGCGGTTTCCCCTTGCCTGGCGCGAATGCATCGGAATGCTCGAAAAGACACTGATACACCGTGAGGTCTTCCCTTTGCCGTCGAGGCGTTGAGCGCGCAACGGCAAAAGATGCGCCATGGGAACGTCACATGCGAAGCGGAAACTTAACCTCGAGTAGTCCCCTTCCATAAGATCAGCAGGTGCCAGTTGACCCGGTTGCTCGATCAGGCGACTCTGGCAACACCGAACCTCCCGATCGCAGCGATCCACTGTCGCCATCACGACCAACAGTCCATGGAAGCCGCGTAACCGAGGCTCTAGGCGCTCTCCAGTATCCGAACTTCCGGCGCTTTTTCGTTGGCCAATCGACCTCGGTCATTGGTAGTTCCATGTCGCCATTGGCGATTGCCTTTGCCGTGCTTGCGCACGGCACTCCGAGCGATCTCGGATACGTGCTCGCAGCCGGAACAGCGCCGCTCGTCGTGTTTCTGCTCGTCGGCGGGGTCATTGCTGATCGCCTCGGTCAGCGAGTTGTCATGCTCAGCGCCGATGCGCTTCGATTCGTTGCGCAAGCCGTGCTCGGTGGCTGGTTGATCGCGGGTGGTGCACCGCTATGGGGCTTCATGCTCCTCGAGGCGCTCGTGGGCGTCGGAACTGGGCTCTTTTCTCCCGCTCTCACCGGGCTCATACCGGGAGTGGTCGGAGATGAACAACTCCAGCAGGCAAATGCTCTCAATGGTCTCGCCTCATCGGGCGGTCGCATCATAGGACCCGCGCTCGCTGGCGTGATTGTCGCTGCAACGAGTCCCGGTTGGGCGATTACCGCGGATGCTGCGAGCTTTCTCGTGAGCGTGGTGTGCCTTTCGAGCTTGCACCTCACTCCAAAGCCGATGCGCGAGTCGTCATCGTTCATAAGAGAACTGATCGAGGGTTGGACCGAGTTTTGGTCAAGGACTTGGCTCTGGGTGGTCGTGGTGCAGTACTCGATTTGCAACGTCCTCATCGTCGGCCCGTTCATCATTCTCGGGGCTGTGATCGCGAAAGATTCACTTGGCGGCGCGAGCGTATGGGGGGCGATCCTTGCTTGCGAGGCCGTCGGTGCCGTCCTCGGCGGCATCGTCTTGCTTCGGTACAAGCCTCATCGACCTCTGCTCGTCGCGACCGCAGTCACCTACGCTTGGGTGCTGCCACTCGTTGCTCTCGCGTTCCGCATTGCGGTCCCGCTCATCGCTCTCGGCGCCGTCTTTGGCGGTTTCTCATTGTCCACGTTCAGCGGGTTATGGGAAACGACGCTTCAACGAAATGTACCTTCGGCTGTGCTTTCTCGGGTGAGCGCGTATGACTGGCTCGGTTCCCTCGTCTTGTTACCGATCGGGGAAGCGGCGATCGGACCGCTTTCAAAGTTGCTTGGAATTCGAACGACGCTTGTCGGAGCCGCCATATTTCTGGCATTCGCTGTCACGATTGTCTTGCTCGTTCCCTCGGTGAACAGACTCCGATCTGAGATCGGTCAAAAAACTCCGACATGATCTCGAGACTCAAGACACAACCGGTTTGTGGGGCACATGAGCTAGCGGTTTGTTGAAGACGCTTATTGCCCAAGGATCACCCTCTTTGAATGGCACTCCAGTCCAGTCACCCCACCGATCGACGAGAGCGAACCCTGCGCGAGTGGCCATTGCATCAGTCTGTTCGGGTGAGGCGTATCGGATCTGGACGTAGCGGACCGATTCTTCTTGTCCAAGAGTGAAGTGGAACTCATAAGAGAGCAATTGGGTGTCTGGGTCCCACGAACCGAAACGCACGATGCTCTCGTCCCCGTGGGACTCAATGCTTCTAACGGGCTCCCACTGACTTAGGTCTAGAACAAAGCATTCGGTGACGAAGAGCCCACCTGCGACGAGCCTCGAAGCGGCTGCTCGGAAGACAGCGTGCTGTTCCTCCGAAGTTCGTGCGGTGAACAATGAATTCAGCAACAAAGCGACCAATCCGAATTCAGGTGTGCCTTCGGAAGTCATGTCCTCGACTCGACTCACGACGCGATGCTCTGGATCATGGGAAGCCAGCACGGACAGCATTTCAGGCGAGATGTCAGTCGCCGTCACAGCTAGACCGTTGCGTGCGAGCGGAACGGCGATTCTCCCTGTACCCGCGGCGAGCTCCAATACCGGTCTGCCGCGTGCAAGCCGGGTCAGCGCAGCTACGGCCAAGTCCGTGTCCTTCTTGGGAGCGCTGCTGATCCGGTCGTAATCTCCGAACCACTCGCGCCCATAGGTAGATGGCGTCCAGTCATTAGGCATGGAGATAGTCACCGTGTCTTCTGCTCCCGCAAGCGACGGACCGTCGCAGATATCACCCGGTGTTTCTTGCCACGCGACACCACATGGGCGATGTCGGGCCCAAGGCGGGTGCGAATCCGCAGCGACAACAAGGCGAATCCGCCGAGCAGGGTCATGGATCTCGCGATCGTCCAGCTACGACGAACGCCGACCACTCGAGCGAGCCCCAGACGGCTGCACGTCCGAAGTGGACCCGACGGACGCGAGGTGAACAGGTGGAATCGGCCTCGTCGCGAACGCGGTTCCTCGAACGCCGGGCATGAACCGCCCCGACGCCTCAGCGATGAACCCCCGGTTTCCCGTCACTTAGGTCCAAGCAGTTGGGGTAGGGCCAATGCGTCCAACGCTTCTTTCAAGTTGGCCACTTCGATGACTTCGAGATCACCGGCCGTCGCCGCTCGCGCCTCTTCACCCGCACCTCGAGGCACCAGGAATCTCCTTACCTCTGATCGTCTCAGCGAGCGTGCCTTTTGCGAAATGCCCGCTACCTCGCCGATGACGCCGTCTTTTCTCAACACTCCCGTGGCCGCCGTCGGGACGGCGCAGAGGTCCTTCTCGCCGAGCACATCGATGATCCCGAGCGCCATTGCAAGAGAACCCGACGAGCCGGCCCCCTCTGCTGAAATCTCGATGTCCACCGGAAAGTTGTAGAAGAGATTGTGGGTACGAACCGTTGCCCCGAGCAACGGAGGCTCGGTGGCCAGACGCACGACAACTTTCTTCAGTGGCGTCTCGCGCGGATTGACGGGCTCAACGGTCAGCTCGACCTCCGCTCCTTTAGTGGCGGAATGTAGCAATCGCATGAGATCTTCTGTGGAATTGACCTTTTCCCCTCCGACTTCCACTATCACATCGCGCCTGTGGAGAATTCCGCGGGCCGGACCTCGACCAGCCGACACGACCAGTGCACCTTCGCCGTATTGCTTGACGTTGTAGCCAAGGTATGAGAGCGCAACGAACTTGGCTGTTTCTATCGCCGCGCGCATTTCGTCGATCCCCCACTGCTCATACTGTGTCGAGTCAACGCCTGGATGTAATGCTTCGGACCGCCTGATCGTCCATCTTCTGCTAACCCGAAAGTAAGCGAGCTGCCACAGATTGCAGCCGTCTTTCATCCACACAGTCGGCCGGAAGAGCGCTACGGATGGCCAGTACCGCACGCTTCTGCGGACGGTGATCTCCGGCCCGTTGGTGCGTTCTGGCGTTCCTGGTCGCGAAGCCGCGTAATCCAACTTTCCAAATCCACACCTGAGCAAACTCATCAATATGTCTTTGGCGATGCGGTGCGCGCTCTTGCCCGCTTTGTCGAATTGGTCTCGAGCCAAATAGTGTGTCGTCGTGCGATCGGGTTCTCGGGCAATGATTACCCCATCGCGAGATTCCCCATCGGCACCCATTTCGTTGGTATCCGTCATTCCCTCGTCTCGTTTTGGACTAAGCGCAGGCGTCTACGGAACCAAGATACTTCTGAAAGAACCATGACAACCGAGGCGCTACATGTCGCAGGTGTGCGGAGTGCGACTCAGCCAACGTCACGCGAAGAACATCTCGCTCCCGTCGTGCCAACGAACCCTTGGGTCCGTCCAAGATGGTGACATCAATTGGACCGTGCCCACTTCACAAAGTGAAGCGCCGAAAGTGCACGTAAGGCGGCACTGCTTTTTGCAGCAGTCCCGCCTTAGGCTGAACACACACCAGTTGGAGAACGGTACATCTCTGTATGGTGCTTCACATTTTGATCGGTACTCTCGTGAAGCTAACTGCCTTGCAACGCTCATTCCATTGAGCAGATGTTTTGTAAGAGCGATCGCGACAATTGCCGACCCCTTGACAAAGGCCCCGGAACCGCCCTTAGCGGACTCTCCTCATTAAGACTGTAGACACCGATCCAAGGAGCGATGCTTTGAATTTACGTTAGTTCGACGCAATCTATACGAGCTCGTCTGCGATCCCAATGGGTGCAGCGCTCCACTCAACGTCGTTCCACGCAACGTCGTTCCACGCAACGTCGTTCCAGGCAACGTCGTTCCAGGCAACGTCGTTCCACGCAACGTCGTTCCACGCAACGTCGTTCCACGCAACGTCGTTCCACGCAACGTCGTTCCACGCAACGTCGTTCCACGCAACGTCGTTCCACGCAATTCCGTGACGA
>Ga0181521_10002846_pt1 | contig 20659 bp, 16 predicted proteins | sample PEATcosm2014_Bin_32_FD_119764 | JGI IMG/M metagenome (GOLD analysis project Ga0181521, IMG submission 119764) | Peatland microbial communities from MTU Mesocosm Facility, Houghton, MI, USA - PEATcosm2014_Bin02_60_metaG | ecosystem: Environmental > Terrestrial > Soil > Wetlands > Peat | place...
ATATTGCGCCACCGAGATCAGTGTCATTGCAAATGCGATGACGACAATCCCGATCGCGGCGGCCATCGGCCAGTCGAAGGCGACACCGAGCAGGTTAACGACGATGTTGGAAATCATGACCGCGTCCGGGCCCCCGACGAGAGCAGGCGCCACGAAATCGCCGAACGAAAGCGAGAACGTAATCACCGCTCCCGCCACGACGCCGGGCAAGCTGAGCGGCAGTATCACGCGGCGGAACACCTCGAAATCTGTCGCGCCGAGATTCTTGGCGCCCTCAATGACATTGGTCGGAATGCGTTCGAGCTGCGCGTAGATCGATAAGATCGCGAACGGCGTGAAGATGTAGATAAGGGTCAGCGCGACGCTGAACTGATTGTAGAGAAAAAACGTCAGCGGCTCGTTGATCAGATTGAGCGACATGAGCAGCGAATTGATGAGTCCGTTGCTGCCGAGAATCGTTTTCCACGCATACGCCTTTACGAGATATGAAGCCCACCACGGAATGATCACGAGAAAATACACAAACGTTCTTACTGTGCGGCTGGTCGTGTGGAATGCGAGGCAGAATGCGACCGGGAACGCCGCGAACGTGGCGCCCGCGGCCGTGATGACGCCTAGCTTGAGTGATTTGAGCAGCACGGCGAGGTACGGAGCGCCCGTCAGCACCCTGCCGAGGTTTGCGAAGGAAAAGCCCGGCTTGAAAGTCATGTACTCGACGCTGCCAAGGCTGTAATAAAACAGCAGCGCGTACGGCACGAGCATGAATACGGTGAACCACAGCAACGGCGGAGCCAGCCAGAGAATGAGTCCGCTACGAGAATTCGTCCGTGCCGTCATAGTATTTACCATATTCGACTTTACCGGCCGCGTGCGTCCGGATCTCACGCAGGAAGAATTCGCACAGCATTGGGCTTTGGAACGACGGCGACGCGGCCGCCCACTTCATACACCGAATCCGCGCGACTACTTGTCACGGTTAGCGTGTGTAGCCGGTCGGCGAGTTCGACCTGATACTCGAATGTCTTTCCAAGGAACAGGCGCCCGACGACGACTCCACTGATCGCAGTTCGCGCGGCCGCGTCCCGCGCCGAGGCGAGACCGATGCTCTCGCCCCGCAGGACAATGGCCACCGTATCACCGGTCTTCCAGCGCGTCGAGCTGCCGGGCGCCGCGAGCTGCCCGTCCGCAACTGCGACCACGGTCTCGCTGGTGTCGCTGCGCAGTACTTGACCCGTGACGACGTTCGCGGCGCCGACGAATCGTGCCACGGCCGTGCTCGTCGGTTCGTAATACAATGCCTCCGGCGTGTCGACCTGCAGAATCTTGGCGTCTTTCATCACGACGATGCGGTCACTCATCGCCATTGCCTCTTCCTGGTCGTGAGTGACATAAATAAATGTCTTGCGCAGCTCCCGATGCATGCGCGTCAGCTCGAATTGCATCTCTTTACGGAGACTTGCATCGAGCGATCCCAGTGGTTCATCGAAGAGTACGACCGGCGGGTCGCTCACCAGCGCTCGGGCCAGGGCAACGCGCTGCTTCTGCCCCCCCGACAGCTGGTGGGGCATTTTCTGTTCCTGACCCCCCAGGTGCACGAACTCGAGGTACTTTGAAACAAGTTCGTTGACGCGCCCTGCATCGTATTTGTGCCGGGTTGCCCTCACGCGCAGGCTAAAGGCGATATTGTCGAACACGTTGAGATGCGGGAATAAGGCGTAGTCCTGAAAGACCAGTCGCATGTCGCGCAGACGGGTGGGGAGAGCGCTGATGTCTTTGCCGCGATACACGATGTTCCCCGATGTCGGCTGATCCAGGCCGGCGATCAGGCGGAGCGTTGTCGTCTTACCGCTACCGCTCGAGCCGAGCAGCGTGAGGAACTCCCCTTCGCGAATCGACAGGTTCATCGAGTCAACCGCAACGAAGTCTCCAAACGCCTTGGTGAGCTGCCGAATGTCAATTAGCGACTGCATCACCGCCCCTCACTCGGCCTTGACCTGGTTCCAGATCTCAAGATACTTCGCGCGCCGCCGAACGCTTTGCCACCAGTCGACTTGTTTCAGGACATCCGGGCGCGCCATCCCGAGACGCTCGTACTGCGCGCGGCTCGCCGTATCAAGTTCAGCGGGCATCTTCGTGTTCGAATACCCGAAGCCCGTAACGCGGTGCGCAATAGCCTGTGCCTTGGGGGAGGAGACATAGTCGAGCCACTTGTAGATGCAGGGCCGGCTTTCGGCGCCCTTAACAATCATCCAGCTATCGGCCCAACCGCTCCGCCCCTCTTTGACCGGCACGTCAATCACGTCGCGACCCGATTTCCACAGGGCAGCGAGCGTCGACTCCCACGAATTACCCGCAACGACTTCGCGTTGGTTCATCAAGGTTCCCATCTCACCGGTCGTCGCCCAATACTTGCGGATATTGGGCTTGAGCGCGATCAGGGCTGCCTTGACCTTCTCGAGTTGAGCGTCATTGAGATCGTAGGTGTTCTTGTAGCCGAGGTAGCGCGATGCCGTGTAGATCGCCTCAACGTCGTCCCATATCGATACCTTGCCCTTGAGCGACGGGTCCCACAGGAAAGCGAGCGAATCCGGTTCACGACGAACCGCGGAACGGTCGACGATAATTCGAACAATTCCCCAACCGTATGGCACTCCGTAGGTACGCCCATTCTTTGTCGTCCACGGCGCGGCTTTGAATATTTCAAAGAAGTTCGCCATGTTCGGAATCTTCGTCGTATCAATGGGCTCGACGGCACCCGCATCGATGAGACGCATCGTCGTATCGTTCGACGGCGTGACGAGATCGTAGTTGCCGCCGCCGGAGAGCACCTTCGCAACAAACTCATCGTTGCTACCGACATAGGTTGCCGATACCTTGCAACCGGTCTGCTGAACGAAAGGCTTGACGAAGCTTTCATCCGCGTACCCCTCCCAGCTCAGGATGCTGAGCTCATCGGCCAGAGCAACGCCGCAGGCGACACATTGGGCGAGAAGCGCGACGCATAGGGCCGCTAAAGGCCGGCGCGTGGATAGGAGTTTCATTGGGGCCTCGTGACTTACAGCGAGATCAGCTTCATGCGCGCGATCGCGGGGAACGCGTCGCCCCGTATTCCGTTGAGCAGGCGTTCAAACGCCGTCGATATGTGCTCGACAATGAGCGCATCGAGCTTGTCCGCGTTGCGCTTGGCCAGCGCATCAATGATCGACTCATGCGACTTGATGATATCTGCCATTTCCTTTTTCTCCCCCGTTGCCGTGAGACGCCATATGCGATAGCTGTGCGCGAACAGGTTATGCAAGTGGTCGCTCAGAATGCTGTTGTAGGATCCCTGATAGATAAGCGAGTGAAAGCGAAAATCGAGGGCGATTGCGTCACCGATCTTTCCGGCCTTGAGCAGTCCGGGCACCGCATCGAAGTTGTGCTGTAGAGCCGTCATACGCTCGGGCGTCAGGCGCTTCACGGCAAGAAACGCGGCAAGTCGCTCGGAGTGCAGCCGGTCTTCGTAGAGGTCGCGGATGTCCTGTAGGCCGATCGGGGCCACCTGGATGGCCTGCCCCGACAGAAAGTGCACCAGACGAACGGTGCTTAGCCGCAGCAATGCCTCGCGAATGGGCGTGCGACCGAAGCCGAAATCGGCCATCAGGCTCTTTTCGTCAATGGTAGAGCCCGGCGCGAGCCGACATTCGAGGATCGCGCGACGAATTTCCCGGTACGCATTCGCGCCCTGAGTCCCACCGCCCTCCGGCCGGTGCTCGGCATCGATGAGGTCGATGATGGCATCGGAAGCGCGGGTTTTCATGAGGATCCGAGCTCGACGTTGAAGTGCGCGCCCGTCCGTGCGCGGATCTCCGCGACCGTGGCGGTTCCCATCAACTCGACGAGCGTCAGGCCGCTGGTCGGCTTCACCGAGAACACGGCAAGCTCCGTGATAATCAATGAGACGCAGGCCGGCGCCGTCAGCGGCAGCCGGCAGCGCTCAACGATCTTGGGATCCCCACTCTTGTCACAGTGACGCGACGTGACAATCACGCGGCGCGCTTTCTGCGCAAGCTCCATGCCGCCGCCGATGCCCGGAGACCATTTTCCGGGGATTGTCCAGTTGGCAAGGTTGCCGTGCCTATCGACTTCGAGTGCGCCGAGGAAGGCGCTATCCAGGCGGCCGCCGCGCACGATGCAGAACGATACGGCAGAATCGAAACAAGCAGCTCCCGGTCGAAACGTCACGTAATTTCCAGCTGCATCGGTAATCGTCTGATCTTCCTCGCCCGCACGTGCTCTAGGCCCCATACCGACGTAGCCCGCTTCCTGATGGACGATGCAAGCCACCCCCGGCGGAAGAAACTCAGGAATCATCAGCGGAATGCCGATGCCAAGATTAACGACATCGCCCGATGAGATTTCGCGCGCCGCGCGCTTCGCGATCAGTAGGGATGCATCGTCCATCAATTACCTGTCCCGACGTGAACGACGGCGTCGACGAACACGCACGGCGTCACGACATCATCCGGGCGCAAGCTGCCCGTGGGCACCAGATCCTCGACTTCCGCGACGACATAGTCGGCGGCCATCGCCATCAACGGGTTGAAATTTCGTGCGGCATGGCGGTAGATCAGATTGCCGGCGTGGTCACTGCGATGAGCGTGGATGAGCGCGAGGTCCGCGCGAATGGCTTCCTCCACCAAGAACGTCTTGCCGCCGACGTCGACGCGTTGCTTCCCACCACTGAGAATGGTGTCGATTCCTATGTCGCTCAGCACGCCGCCGAGTCCGGCGCCGCCGGCGCGTACCCGCTCCGCCAGAATCCCTTGCGGGCAAATTTCAGCCTCGATCTTGCCGTCGTTGATCATCTGGCCAAGGCGGCGATTGAGGCCGATGTGACTCATGACGACCCGCGCGACCTGCCCACCTGCAATCAGCCGGCCAACGCCGATGTCATCCTCGTTGCCGTCGCTCTTGATGATGGTGAGGTTGTTCACGCCGAGGCGCTGGACCTCCTCGACCAGCTTGAACGGGAAGCCACGCTCGCCGAACCCTCCCACCAGGATTCGCATACCAGACCGGACGCGCGCAAGTGCGTCCGCGAGCGTGCGCATTTTGGCGATCCCGGCTGTATGGCTCACGCCGGTCACCGGCTGGCGTCATCGTCCGGAAAAAAGGGTAGAAAATTGAAGATGAACGGATACCCCTTGGGAACGCCTTCGGTGTCGAGCAGCATGGCACAGCCCGGACAATAGAATTCGCGCAGGACCATCCAATCCGCATCCGGCGAGTTCCCTGGCGCATACACCTCGCCATCCTGCGGATCGCGCTCGTATACCAGCGCGTGCTCCTTCCAGTTCGTACGGTACTCACAAAACTCGTGCCCGCAGGCGCACATGACGATCCGCTGAGGGCCGTGCTTTACGATGAAAAGCCCCTCTTGTAGGCACAGTTCGATTGTGTCCTTCCAGGGCACGCGCGCCTGCCAAGCGCGGATGACGCGCTCCCGGCGGTCCGGGTCCTTAGCTTCCGACTGCAGCTCCCGCACCCGGTCGAGGTCCAGCCGGCCTTCAACGAGGTCCGCAATCTCTTGATCCAGAATGGGCATGACTCACCTCACCTCGAAGCCGGCCGGCAACTGCCAGAATGCATAGTACTCGTCACGGAATCGTCCCGGCTTGTTGAGGATGTCCTTGTAGAGATCCTTCGCTACCGCCGGTAGCTCACCGGCGAGCAGCTGTTCGCGCGCCCGCCGCTTGTAGTCGACGGCCGGAATGGCGCGCTCGAGCCGCCGGCGACGAATCGCACGGCGCTTCGCCTGGGTCGCATCTGGATCCACGTTGCCCTCCGTATCCCATGCGACGCCGTATACCTCACCGGCCATCCGCGCTGAGATGACACCATTGTCGAGATCGCGCTTCACGGCGGATGGGTCGCGCAGCAATACGTCGCCGAAGCCACTTCCGTCGCCTCCCGGCTGAACGTAGACACTGAACGGCTCAATGGGCCGAGCGATGTAGTTGCCGCCCTTTACGATTTCGGCGTCGCCACGAACCATGGTCAGAACGTTGGGTCGTGCCGGGTCGCCCTCGGCATTGGGCAGCGGATCTCGCCGACTGATGAGTTCGCGCACATTGGTATTGCGCACCACGTAGACCGTCGGCACGGGCGCCGGGTATCCCCCCATCAGGCCTGGTGCAGTGAAGATCGGGGCGCCACCGAACGACCCAAGTTCAAGCTTTGGAACGTCCGGCGTCAGATAGGTCGAGTAGAGTCCAGAACCACCTCGATAGCGGCCCGGGCCACCGCCATCGACGCGGATCGATCGGCCGATATAGGTGAGCGGTAGCGCCGTCTCCCACACCTCGGCATCGCCAGAATCGCCCTCGGCGTTGAACTCCGCGATCGCCGTGTCGAGTCCGTCCATGAACGCGGTTGCGAACATTCCAGAGGCGCACATCTCCATGTTCCAACCCGCAAACTTGCGTCCGAACAGATCGATGCCGCCCGCAATGACCGCGTTGACCTGGCCGTTCGACGCGTGCACCTCTTCAAGGTACCCGTTGGCGTAGTAAGCGCGGCTAATCGACTGGTTGCAGGCGATGCCGCCCGCGAAAGCCGGGCCCCACAGCGCCGTGGCATGGTAGATGTCCGGCGGATTGCATGCCGATCCGGCCGGTACGTAGTAGTCCAGAACCATCGCGGTTCCCTCGTTGTAGCGCGTGTCGTAAAACACATGCTGAATGAGGGAATTGAACAGGATACCCTCGAACAGGGGCAGCGTGGCCTGTACGGGGTGTGTGCCGGCGGAGCTCAGCCCGTCCGTATCGATGAACAGGGTACCGTCCGCGCGAATCGTGGTTTCTACCGGAGCGTGGAGGAATGTCTTCAGCTCCGGCTGGTCTACGCCGCGCCAACCCACATCACGATACCGTCCCGGGTACAGCACGCGCCTGATCTTGTCGACGGTGGCGCGCCTCGTGTCCTCGATGTACTCCTCGCTGACTTCGAGAAAATACTGTTCGCCATATTCGTCCATCAACGAATTGACAGCGTCGCGGATGAGCTTGACGCCTGCGAGCTTCGCCCGGGTGTCGAGAAGCCACCACACCGACGCACGGACGGAGCGATCGATGAGAATCTCGATATCCTTGCGTAGCAGATCATTCTCACCGATCTTGGTGCAGGGCAGGTACAGCCCCTCATGGAAGCGGGTCTTCATCGAGATACCCATGCCGCCCGGCTCCACGGCACCGACCTCGGACACGTGCGACATTCCGCCTGCCCAGCCGATCAGCGTCCCGTCGCGGAACAGCGGAATGATCACCTGCTGGTCAGGTGCGTGGCCGCCGCCGATGTACGGGTCGTTGTTGAAGAAGATGTCGCCCGGCCGGATCCCGACTTCGGTCTCGTAGTCGTTGTCGATCATCCATTTGATTGCGCGCGACATGGTGCGGACATGAACCATCAGGCCCGGTGACAGGCACACGGCGTCGCCTTCCGGCGTGTAGAGGCCGAGCACCGACTCACCCATCTCGCGCATCTCAGGTGATGCGGCCACCTGCTTCGCGAGATCACGGGCATTGTTGATGTACTGGCTCAGCTTCGTATAAAAGACCTCGAATTTGATCGGGTTCGACTCCTTGTGCGGGCACCGCTCGAGGTATACCCCGTGCTTGTCGAACGCCGCGCGGCGCCGGGCAAGCATCGTCTTGAGCGGGCTCGGGTCAATTCGAAGGGGTATGGCTTTGGGCGAAACATTCATGGAACACCCTTATGCGGATTTGAGCCAGAGCGTGAAGAACTTGTCGATTTCGACGTACTGGTTTGGCGGTACGATGTAAGTTGTCGTGCGATCCTCAATGATCGCCGGACCGCGGATCACATTGCCGGCCGCAAGACGCGCGAAGTCGTACACGGCGGTGTCGTGCCAGTCGTTCCTGAAATACGCCAACCGCGAAGGCTTGCGCGCGGCATCCGAAGGGCTTGCCGAAACCAGCCGGTATTCACGCAGCCGAGGTCGTACTTTCGGCGACGATGCCACCAGCCCGACGTCCGTGATGTGGAATCCCGCCTGCGGGAATTTCGCCGCGCGGGCGTAAGTCTGCTCATACTGGCGCTCGAACGCCTCTATGATCGTGTCAAAGTCCTGTGCGGACGACGGCACCCGGGTGTGAATAGGCACGATGAGGTCATTGAGCTGCCGCCCGTAGCGCACCATCACTTGCGGGCGGAGCGTGACGGCCGCGGGCGCGAATCCTTCCGCCTTCATTGCGGAAATCGCGCTTTCGCTCATCTCCTCGAGCACAGCCGCCAGGTGTCTGGCCGTCTCAACCTTGGTCGCGGCATCGGGACCCGGTGGAATAATCAGATTGACGGCCCGCGTGTAGTGGTGCGCGTAGTCGGCAGAAGACGAACCAAACGCACTGAATGCGCCTGAATAAGGCAGCATCATGACGCCGGCCAGCTCGACGTTCTCCGTGTAGCCCGCGCAATGCGTCGGACCGCCGCCGCCGGCCGCTATCAGGGTGTAGCTTCCTAGGTCGAAGCCGCGCGCCTCGACCAGACCCACTACGGCGGTGCGCATCTTGGTGTCGATGATTTGCCGGATTCCCTCGGCGGCGGCCGTCACGTCGATGCCGAGTGGGTCGGCGATCGCCGACTTCATCGCCACCCTCACAGCCGGCATGTCGCCGCGGATGCGCCCGCCCGCGAGGTAGTCGGGATTCAGGTAGCCGAGCACGAGATCGGCATCCGTCACCGTCGGGACCGTCCCGCCGCGGCCATAGCATACGGGCCCTGGCGTTGCGCCTGCCGACTCCGGCCCGACCTGCAAGCGGTTCGTCAACGGATCGATTCGCGCCATCGTCCCGCCGCCGGCGCCGATCGACAGAACTTCGATCATGGGCACGCCAAGAATCATCCGCGCCGCGGTCGGGTCGCGGCGAATGGTAATTTGGCCGTGATTGATCAATCCGACGTCGAATGACGTGCCACCGACATCGGTCGTGATCATGTTGTCGAGGCCGTACAGTTCGGCGAGGTAGCGGCCACCTACCAGCGCCCCGACCGGTCCGGAATGCAATGTATCGACCGCCTTGACGTTGCTTGGCGAGGCGAGGCCACCGGACGACTGCATGACTTGCAGGCGGCCACCGAATCCACGCGTTCCCAGCCCAACCTCGATCTCGGCGAATGCACTGTGTGCGAGGCGTGAGGTGTACGCTTCGATGATTGTTGCATTGGCCCGCGACAGCTCCCGCATGACCGGGCTTACCTCGACACTCGTGACCACCCGACATTTGATGCCGCGCCGCCTGACAGCCTGCTCGGCAATTTCCGCCGCTCGCCGCTCGTGCTCGGGGCGCAGGAAGCTCCATAGAAAGCAGATGGCTATCGCTGATACCCCTTGATCGAGGAGGTGCTCGACGGCGGGCTGGACCTCGCGCTCATAGAGCGGGATAACGACTTTGCCGGCGCCATCCACTCGTTCGGTCACGCCGCGGATCCAGTTCCGGGGAACGATGGGGTCGAGATGCCGATGGGTAAGCGAATGAATTCGATCGCGCCGGTCGTATTCCGTCCAAGTTTGCTTGCCGCGCTCGATCAGAAGCAAGTGCTCGAAGCCGCGAGTAACGATCAGTCCGGTCTTCTCGCCGCGGCGGGTCAACAGAGCATTGAGAACCGTCGTCGCGCCGTAGCCGATGATCTTGAGTTCCGAAAACCCATGACGACGCTCGATGTTCCCTACGTCAAAGGCGTTTTCGATCGCAGCAAACAAACCCTGCGATATGTCCTGCGGCGTAGTCGGCGCCTTGCCAATGACAAAGTCGCCGTTTTCATCAACCACGAAGGCGTCAGTGAAAGTGCCTCCGACGTCGAGATAGCAAAGCTCCTGCCGCGCTGTCCTGTCTTGGCCCACGGATCCTCCTCCCCCAACCGTAGAATCCTCGGCTTGCGGAAAGAGCTTAAGATATTTTTGATATATCGTCAATATGCAGAGGACGGACACTTCTCCGCCATTCGTCGGCTGTCAATCATACGAAAGCTCGTCTGCGGCGAGCGTAGATCGTTGTCCCGGATACACCATATCCGTTTACTTTTCAAATGCGGTTGATTCAAGGAATACAATAACCTACGGCGAGTGTAAGATCGCGATGACCGATTTCGCGCGAATCTTGCCAGAGGACCTATTCGGAGCTATTTCGTCGGCGTGGTCCGTCGTGCGACATTTTCACATAGGTATGCGTGCAGTGCGGTCAAAGTGATCCCGATCCAGCCCCCTGATGGTTTGTACCCACGTGCGACAGTGGCCGATCGCGAAGGTGGTGCACTGACGGACTCGCGGCTGGTTGAGAGCGAGGAGCGGTTTCGTGGCGCGTTTGAATTTGCGGCGATCGGAATGGCGCTCGTGGCGCCGGACGGTCGTTGGCTACGCGTCAACCCCTCGCTGTGTCGGATCGTTGGGTACTCGCCCGAGGAGCTACGGGCGACGACGTTCCAGGCGATCACCCACCCAGATGACCTCGAGACCGATATTGAGTACGTCCGGCGGATGCTCGAAGGTTCCATTTCGCACTATGAAATGGAGAAGAGATACTTCCATAAGGATGGACATCTCGTATGGATCCTGTTGTCCGTTTCGCTGGTACGCGACGGCGAGGGTAGGCCACTTTACTTCGTGTCGCAGATTCAGGATATCAATGCCCGGAAGGAGGCAGAGGCCCGACTGATCGAAAGTGAGCTCCGCTACCGGATCATCACCGACCTGGTACCGGGTTTCGTGTACGAGGGAATCCTGAGCGAGGGGCGAATGCGCATGACCTGGGTGAGCGCAGGGTTTGAGCGTGTGTACGGCTGTTCGCTGGAGACATTCAATAGTCTGGGTCGCGAGCGCTTCTACGATCCGGTTGCACTCGCGACGGTCCTCGCAGGCATAGCGGATGTGGCACGCGGTAGGGACGCACGGATAGAGGTGCCCATACGCAGACTCAATGGTGAGCCGCGGTGGGTACGGATAGTGGGCCGGGCCGTTCACGTTGCACCTGGGTTGGACACGGGGACCCGAGTGTTGGGTATCATCGAAGACATTACGGGGAATAAACGCCTCGAGCGGGCATTGATTGATGCTAACCATCAGGAGCAGCAGCGGCTTTCACATGAGCTGCACGATGGACTGGGGCAAGATCTTACCGGGCTCGCCTATCTCGCCAGTGCGCTCGCCAAGAACGCTGAGCGCACGCAGTCGCTCTTGGCGGGGGAGATTTCGGCGCTTTCCGGGCTAGCACGCCATGCGGTCGAAGCCTGCAGCAACATCGCGCGGGGCATCTCGCCGCTCACCGAAAGTGACGGCTCATTGATCGCGGCCATCCGTCAGACTGTCGAGCGCGCCAATGCCGGGGGGCGGGCGCGGGTGCAATTTCGTCTCAGCGACCATGCGCCGCTCACGCTGTCGCAGGAGTCACTCAATCAACTGTACAGAATCGCCCAGGAAGCCCTGAACAACGCGCTGAAGCACTCGAAGGCAGAGCACATCGTCCTTAAGCTCGAGATCGAATCCGCTTTGATTCGCATCGAAGTCGCTGATGACGGATCCGGTTTGCCGCTGTCCGAGGCACAACGCGGTGGGTTGGGGCTCGATAGCATGCGATATCGGGCGGCTGCCATAGGTGCTCGCCTGTCGATCGAAAACCGCGGCATGTACGGTGTCGTGGTGACATGCGAATGCCACCAGACACCAAGTCCTGCCTTCTGACCGGCGAGGAGATCATCGGGGCATCTGACAATAGGGCGAATGTCTGCTTCGCGCATATCGAAACCTTCAGCTAACCGAAACTCGCTAAGTTCAATTGATGACGGGCTTCTTCGAATCCGTGGCAGCTTCCTGCCCCAGTAGATAAGCGTCGAGAACTTTGCGCGCGATGGGCGCAGCAGCAGCCGCTCCAAAGCCGCCGTTTTCTACTAAAACCGAAATGGCTATTTTAGGATCGTCAGCAGGTGCATAAGCGATGAACCATGCGTGATCGCGTTTTCGTTCATCCACTATTTTAGCGCGTGTATTTTCCGTCTGCTTGATAGTGAAAACCTGAGCGGTTCCCGTCTTGCCCGCAATCTTATATTTGGCTCCGAGCCCGGCCAAATATGCGGTACCACCTGCGGACGTCGCTCCTATCATTCCATCGTAGATAACAGCCCATTGATCCGCATTTGCGATATTAATCGGCTTCATGAACGCGGGATCTCGAGGCGTGACCGCATTAGAGCCCGCAGCACGGCTTGCCGTTACCAGGCGCGGCGTCGCTATGATTTGTCCTCTTTCGGCAATTTCAGCAGCAAAGTGCACTTGCTGCAAAGGGGTGACCGTTATCGGCCCCTGTCCGATCCCCATGCTGATGGTCTCGCCGGGAAACCACACTTGGTCCGCAGGCCGCTTGAAGTTGCGCCGTTTCCATTCTGGCGACGCGTAGAGCCCTGGCTTTTCACCGGGAATGTCGATGCCGGTCAATGCGCCATAACCAAAGGTCTTCATGAAATCGTCCATATGAGCTATGCCCATTCGCTCGGCGACCTTATAAAAGTAAACGTCACAGGACTCCGCGATAGCCTGGCGCATGTTCAATGAGCCGTGCTTTTTATCGTCGCGGTATTTGTTGCTGCTGCCCCGCAACGTAAAGAAGCCCGGACAATATTGAGTCTCGAGCGGTGAAATAATCCCATATACCTGTGCGGCCAACGCATACAGCGGCTTGACCGTGGACCCAGGCGGATAAGCGCCTCGCAATGCACGATTCAGAAGAGGTTTATCGATGTTATTTTGAAGAGCATTGTACTGTGCGACCGAAAGACCGCGAACGAAGTCGTTGGGATCGAATCCCGGAGTGCTCGCGAGCGCGATGATATCGCCCGTGCGTGGATCGAGCGCAACCACCGATCCTCGTTTGCCGGCCAACGCTTCCTCGGCAACTTTTTGCACGCGTACGTCCAACCCCAAGATCAAATCCGTACCGGCGACCGGCGCGCGGGAAGCGAGTTGCGGTGCGTAGTCTCCTTGTTTGTCGACCGGCCTGCCGGCCGCGTTCACGAGAATTTCTTTGAACCCTGGCTTACCATGAAGTTGCTGCTCGTAGGCGCCCTCGACGCCGACCTTTCCGATTAGGCTCGTCCCTGCATACTCGGCGCTGTCAATTTGTTTCATGTCCTCTTCATTGATGGCGCTGACATAGCCTATGGCATGAACCGCGATTTCGCGCAGCGGGTAGTGCCTCGCGAGACGAGTGCGGATATCAACGCCCGAAAACTGCCAACGATGGACGGCGAACAGCGCCATCTCTTCATCGTTCAACTGCAGCTTGATCGGCACGCTCTCATACACCTTATGTAGGAGGATGCTGCGCTTGACGTTGGGAATCTCTTCTTTGCGAAATAATCCGATATTGACCAACTGGGCCAGCGCGGCATCGAGGGCTTGGTTGTCCCCCACCTGCTCGCGCACCAGCTCGATTTGATAGGCCGGCATATTGTCTGCAAGCACTTCGCCATGACGATCCAGAATCAATCCTCGGCTCGGCGGAATCGGTTCAGTCCGAATGCGATTGCCCTGTGAGAGGGTCGAGTAATACTCGTGCCTAGATACCTGCAAATAGAAGAGCCTACCGGCGACCCCGATCAGCATCACACCGGCGATGATGCCCGCGACAACACTCCGGACCGTAAATAATTGGTGTTCGGCATAAACATTTTTGATTCGAGTTCGACGGCCGCTGACCATGGTTAGCGCAATGCCGCCGACTGGTGCATGGGCCTATTACAGTGCGTAAAGCGATTCATTGGTCGAGGTTTATGCAATGCGTCACTTATACTTCGCCCAATCAGCAGCCCAGGTTTGGTCATTGTCGGTCATGTTGCATCGAAATTGGTGCGATGTCACGCGCCTGAATAAAGAAGCCCGATGCGCAATGCGACCCATCGAAGCGAGTACACTGCCGCGGGCCGATCGCCACGCTCACACCCAGGCCCCACAATCTTGGACGCAACTGCTACTCCGAAAGCGAATTTGCTGCTCGCGGCCCTGCCCGAGGCGGCCTACCGGCGCCTGCTCCCCGATTTAGAGGCTACGACGCTGCGCGCCGGAGAGACTCTGTTTCAACCGACCGGGCGCTTGCAGTTCGCTTACTTCCCCACCGGCAGCATCGTGACGCTGTGTTATGCCGTCGGGGAGAGAGGGGCTGATGCAATGGCTAAGGCGTGGCCCGTAGGGCGCGAAGGCATGGTCGGGATTTCCATATTTTTGAGCAGTCCGAAGCGTGACGACCGAGCGGATGCGCAGATTGGCGGGCTCGCGTTTCGCCTCCCGGCGACAGCCTTGTTGACCGAGTTCCGGCGGGCAGGCGAATTGCAGTATTTGCTCCTACGCTACGTGTTCGCGTTGGTGACTCAGGCATCGCAACTGGGTGTATGCAATCACTACCATTCCGTCGAGCAACGATTGTGCCGATTTCTGGCGCGCCTTTTCGACCGAGTATTTGGTGATGAGGTTGCCATCACGCAACAACAGATCGCCGAGTTGCTCGGCCTTCGCCGCGTAACGATCACGGAGGCGGCATCTCAATTGCAATCCGCCGGCATCATTGAGTACCACCGGGGGCACATCAAGCTGATCAGTCGGAAGAAGTTGGAGGAGCGCTCGTGCGCGTGTGGGGCAATCATCCGGCGCGCCTTTGCAGGAGTGTTCAAGTAAGGCGCCAGAGCTGCTGCAAACGTGAGGCAGATCCGCCTCGCCACGCTAAGCAGCAGCACCCCTCTCGACCAGCTCAATCCTGCGATCGGCCGCCGCAGTTTCAAACTCGGTGCTGATGACGGTTAGCTCCTGTTCATCGTGGGCGGTCACCGCGCTGATCAAACAGGCACGATCGCGCCCACGGCGCTTTGCTTCGTAAAGGGCCTTATCGACGAGGCCAATGGCGCTATCCAAGGAAATCTGCGTATCCGATCCGGCCATCGGAAAACACGCGTATCCGATGGAAATAGTGCATTGAATAGCATGCCCGCTCCACAGCACCGGGTCACGGCGCATGGCGTGCAGCAGTCTTTTGACGGTTAGATCCGCCTGTTCAGGCGTAATGGGATCGAGGATGGCGAGGAATTCTTCCCCGCCCCAACGCACGAGTTTATCGTTCTCGCGCAGCGCGGCAGAAAGGCGATGGCTCACCGTCGCCAACACCGCATCTCCCGCCGGGTGCCCCAACGTGTCGTTGATTCGCTTGAAATGATCGAGATCCGCCAGCAGTACACAGCCTCCGACCGGACGCGCGCCTTCGACGCTCAATACGTGTTCATTGAAATAACGACGATTGCGCAAGCCAGTCAGCGCGTCACGCTCGCTGTTGAAGCGTAGGCGATCGTTGGCCTTCCTCACGCGAGTAAATGCCCAAAACAGCGCACCACAAATACACGTGACGAATAAGGTCCCGGCAAGGATGAGTTGCTGTCGCAAATGCTGCGCGTGCATCTCCGCCGCCTTGAGCGCATTGTCGCGCCGCAAAAGTTCGAGCTCGCGCGCTCTGCGCTCGTCGTCAAATCTAGCCGACAGTTCGAGAAATGCACGCTGACGCGTGCTCGTCATGATCTTTTCGCCGATCTCGTCATAACGATGATAGGCCTGAATCGCCATCATCAGATATCCTGCGTGCTCGAGCGCATCGGCGTACTCGCGTAGGAGTTCCTTGGCGTCCAGCAGGTTGTCGCCTGCAACCGCCTCCGCTATCGCGCCCTCCGCCAATTTTTCGCCCGGCTTTATATTGCCAAGCCCGATGTATGCAAGCCCCTCGTTGAACAATACGATTGGCTCGTCACCACTACCACGCAACATCAACACCAGCGGCAGCGCCTGTTTGGAATACTTGAGAGACTCACCAAAATCGCGAGTCTTCAGATACGAATCACCCAGACCGACGAGCGCATGCGCCAGCCATTTACTGCTTCCCGCGCGCCTGGCATGCTCGAGCGACGACAGACTGGCGCGACGCTCCGCGGCCCGATCCCCTCGCCGATCAGCGATGTCCGACACGCAGCCGTCAACTTCGACCAGCGCTGCCTCGTCGCCGAGCGTCAGCGCCAGCTGCCGGGCGGTCTCCAACTGATCAGACGCGCGATCAAAATTGCCGGTATTCGTGTAGATGTGAGCCAACCAGAGCATGGCGTGCAGGCTGCGTAGATCGTCGTGCATGTCGTGCGCGAGGTCCAAGGCGCTTTCCAGAAACGGCAACGCAGCCTCGGCCTGACCCAGAGTACGCAAGGTGTTACCGCGTAGTATCGAAAATCGATAGCGCTCGGCATCCGAGGCGATCGATTCGATATCAACGCCGCTGAACTCGGCACTGGCGGCTGCGTATTGGGCATGCTGATAGAGTGAGTACGCCCTGACATAGTGCACTGCCAAGACGGCGGATTCATCGCCATCCTGGGCGATCGCTTGCAGGCGCGCAATCGTCGCATCAACGTCCGAGTCCCGGCGCGCGTCGACATACACCATACCGCGCACTTCGAGCATCTGGACCTCGGACGCGCTGCTTACAACGGTTGCCGGCACCGTATCGATAACCTTCTCCGCACGCTCCGGATCAGACCAGTCGAGCATCTCGATTCGGTCGATAAGGGTTTGCTCGGCGGAAGTACCCGCCGCGGCCGCGGCTGCCCACCCCATGACCCAGACCAGTGCGATTTTTCGATATAGCCGCATACCCGGTAACATCCAGCCTGCAGTGCAGCACCCTGAATGTGCCATTGTGATCACGCCCCGACGCGGCACGGTGTGATGGATGTCATTTACCGATGTTTTGAGGCGGCCTTATTGCCACTATTGGCTAAGGATGTGATTCGAGTCCAATAACGGGGCCTGTTGAGCAGTGATAGCGCTATCGGCCCGCTAACGGCCGCCTATCGCATCGCAACACTGCCTCTGCAGGCCGCAGCGGGTGCTCATTCGGGTGCGTGCGTTCTGGCGATTCGCGTAACACCGGGGCGGCCTGAACTCACTATCGCGGAAGTGCGGGCACGCTTGGCACCCGCATTGGCGTGTGTCGGACAAAGGTATCCGCCGCTGGAACCAGGCGCTCCCGTTGCGCCAGCCTGACGCGTGCACGCTCCAGGCCATGGTCAACCTGCCCGGAAAATTCGGCAGGAATGTGGCCGCGAAGCCACGTGTCCAGATCAGCCAGCGGCAGCGCACTCCAAAAAACCTGCGGGACGTACTGCGCCTGCAGCTGCGCTGCCGAGGCAGCAAATTCGGCAAACAGTTGCGTATTGTTGTCCTCATACACGCTCCACGCCAGCTGCGGATGCCTTGCGGCCAGACCGAACACCAGCCGGAGCCGAAGCACTGCTTCCTGTGGAGCAATCTCTGCCGACATCGCTAGCTTGGCGACCTGCGCTGCCAGGGTCGGGTCGCGCACTGCGGCAAGAGCCAGATACAGGCGCCGCTTTTCGCTCGGATCCTGTGCCGACCGCGCCGCAGAGCGCAGCTGCTCAAACGTCGCCGCATCGGCATGCGCTGCCACGGTGGCCAGGATAAAATCCTGATCGTCGGGTGTGATGCTCTTGTGATCCTGAAGGAACTGCTCGAAGCGGCGACGCACTTCCTCGATGACCTGCTGATCGCCCCAGGCCCCCAGGTTCCCCAGGAGGCTTCTGCGCAGCTGTTGCACCGCTGGGGTCTCATCCGCGCGAGCCGTCCAGCCCAGCCGCTCTGCGACCGGCTTGATCAGCGAGCGCGCATAAGCCGCGAAGGCGTCGTGACCGGGCTTGCCAAACTCATCGAGCTCAATCGAGTCCAGCGCATTGGCGATCTGTTGTCACGCACGCGCATCGACCGCCTCGCCCATGCCCGAGGCGAGGTTGAGGTAGTTGGGCAGTTCTGTCTGGCCGGCCTGGACGAGTGCCCACTGATCATCGAGCAGCGCAATGCGATCGGCCATCGGCAGCTGCGCAAACTCCCGTGCATTATTGGCCAGCGTCGCGACGTCATACTGGGTGCGATAATAACCGATGGCGTCGGCATTGACGCTCAAGGGCTCATCGCACCTCCCGGCGGAGAGCGTCTGCCCATCCGTCCTCAGCAGCGCGGAGTACACCGCTCCGCTCCTCCCGGTACGAATCCGCAGCGGCACAATCCACCGCGGCTGGGCCGGGTCGGTGCCGGTCACCAAGAACCGCTGCTGCGAGAGAGTGAGCACGCGGACGCCATCCGGAGCGCAGCGGGCTGTGACACTAACGAGCGGAAATCCTGCCTGCTCGGTCCATTTGCTTGCGACGGCCGCAATGTCTGTGCGGCTCGCACGCCCGAGCGCCTGCCATAAGTCCGCGCTGGTCGCATTCGAGAAGGCGCGCGCCCGCATGTAGTTCCTGACACCGCTCCGGAACGCATCGGCGCCCAGATAGGACTCGAGCATGCGCAGCACCGCCTGGCCCTTGCTGTAGGTAATCTCACCATCCAGGTTGCTGGTCGCCGCCGCTTCGTCAGCAACCGGCATCTCGATCGGATGCGAGAACACGCTGGCATCGGCATTCATCGCCCTCTCTTTGTCAGCGTCCTGCAGTTCCCACCAGTTCCAGCCGGGATTACGCAGCGCCGTCTCCCGCGCTGCCATGAACGAGGCGAAGCTCTCGTTCAGCCACAGGTTGTCCCACCAGCCCATCGTAACCAGATCCCCGTTCCATTGATGCGCCATCTCATGCGCCTGGACGCTGAACACTTGCTGGCGCTCCCCGATCGAGCTATCGGGCGTCAATAACAGCACCTGATCCGTGTAGGTGATCGCACCCCAATTCTCCATGCCGCCGCTGAACCCGCCGGGTATGGCGATCGAGTCGAGCTTCGGCAGCGGGTAGCGAAAGCCAAAATAACCGTTAAAGTCGCCGAGGATGATCTGGGCATTGGCGAGCGCGGCGGCGCCATTGTGCTCCTGGCCGCGCACGGCCCAGATATTGAGGTCAATGCCGCCACTCTTGGCGCTGATTTCGGCTAGGTCCCCGGCCGTCAGCTCCACCAGGTAGCTGGGCATTTTGGGCGAGCGCTGGAAGCTAATCGTTGCATCGCTCCCATGCACGACCCGCTTGGCGACCGGCATGTTTGCAACCGCCGCCCACGCCGCCGGCACGGTGACGGTCAATTGGTAAGAGGCACGGAATGCCGGCTCATCCCAGCAGGGAAACATGCGCCGCGCATCCGTGGGCTCCATCTTGGTCGATAGGAGCTGACCGTGCTCACCGTTCGGGGCGACAAAGGACTGCACAAAGATACCGTGCGGCGCGGTGCCGATCTTGCCAGTATACGAGAAACTCAGCACGTGGAGCCCGGGGCGAGCGATCCGCTCAAGCGTGACGGTCGTCAGCTGCCGGACATCGTCCGACACAACGCTCTTGACCGGCTTGCCATCGAGCCGTACGTCGTTCAGCACTTCATCGAGGGAATCGAACATGACGGTGTCGGCGGTCGAGCGAAATTTGAGGCGCACTGATTCCGTGCCGCTGAATCGCTGGCTGGCCAAGTCAGGCTTCAGCGCGATCGCATAATCGAGCGGGACGATTGTCTTCGGCAGCCGCCCTGGCGCCTGGTCGAAGTCAAAGGGCGCCTCGGCCAGCGCCGGCAGCGTGATCAGCAAGAACAGGGCAGGCAGAAGACTCTTGTCCATGTTGCTTAGCTTCATCATACGCATCCTATCTCGAATCATCTCGAATCATCTCGAATCATGAAAAATGTTACCGGAGCAGCTAGGGCGTCGGCGTAAGTTGCCCGGCATCGCCAGTCGTGAAGACAGTAACGGTGGCAATTTCAGGAGGAATGATGCGAACCACTATGCCTTTGCTGTGTTCTTGGGCTTGAACCCCATGCGGCGCTTCGCCTTCACCTGGTTACCGCGCTTCCGCTACGCCATGGAAGTGGGGCCGGTCAACTGGGAAAAAAGACCCAAGCTGCCGCCGATTGCACCCACGCTGAAGGTCAATTTCACTCGGCCTTGATCATGCCTGAGTCGACAATACAATTTGCAGTGCCGCTCGTGATCGCCGCCGCCCAATCTGGATTGTCACCCGAAACGAAGGTAACCAATCAGGTAGTTCGTGAAGGATCGTTTGAACTTGATACCAGTGCCGATGGAGCGTTGCTGTTTTTCACGCCAGAAGGGGAACGCGCCTGGGTAAATGGCTGGGATCCGAAGCCTATGTGCCCGCCGCAAGCGGCCGTGGCATTCAAGGCGAATGCCGTCTTTCGCGTCGACCAGGACGGAGAACGCTCTCTATGGACCATAGTTGAGGCCGATTTGCAGGAACACATCGCGGAGTATATTTACGTGGTCGACGGCGAGCGGTTGTCGCGGGTGCTGGTGCAGATCCAGCCTCTCGGCGCAAAGCGCTGCCGGGTGCGGGTTCGCTACGTGCACACGGCGATTTCGGACGCGATTTGACTTAAGACCTTGTCGTGAAATCCTTGAAAAACCGCCACCGTCCTTCCCTTCCGTCGAGAGCGGCAATAACTCCTGCGTGCTACCCGCGAGAATTGACGGCAGCTTTCGGATGGATTCTGCACATCGGATATCTTAAATTGAAATGATGACGACCAAAATGACGGAGGTTGCGATGCTGGACCAGGATAAGTGCTGGGAGGCAGTTCAAAACCGAGATGCCA
>Ga0181521_10002847_pt1 | contig 20658 bp, 15 predicted proteins | sample PEATcosm2014_Bin_32_FD_119764 | JGI IMG/M metagenome (GOLD analysis project Ga0181521, IMG submission 119764) | Peatland microbial communities from MTU Mesocosm Facility, Houghton, MI, USA - PEATcosm2014_Bin02_60_metaG | ecosystem: Environmental > Terrestrial > Soil > Wetlands > Peat | place...
CCAGAGACTACGAAAGACTCGCGACCACCCTGGGAGCCTTTCACTTCCTGGCCTTCGCCTGCCTCATGATTGCTCAACTCTTCAGGTTGCTCGCTTGAAGTTAATAACAGGCTCTAGAGGCTATTGGCAAGAAGAATTGGGATGCCAGCACACGACGTCGGAAACAATATAGGGAGATACGGCGGGTCGACGCGTTAGCAGCCCACGACTTCATTATGGTTCACGATCCGGCAGATTCTCCTCCCCCGCCGGTCGTGGAATTAGATCGAATCTTTGATCTCTTATGCAGCTTTTTTGTCAGGGCTGAAGAATCTGGGAGGGAGGAGGTTATCAGCTTTTTTATTCAAAGAATTCGTCTTTTGGGAAATTTACACAACTACGCTGCAAGATCAGCAAATAGGCTTGAGGAGACTGGATATTCTGAATTCCTATTACGGGGTCTCGCGGCAGTTGTTCTCGATGGAGGACGAAGCCTTCAAACTTTTGGTGACGTTCTTACAAAACTGTATTTGGCAGCAAAGAGACGCGGTTTCCAGCCTATGCCACATTTTTTGTTTTTTGGAGAGCTTGCAAATTCAGAGACACGGAAGCTTCTCATAAATTTTGAACAATCATACGAATTCAATAGGTTCGTGATGTTGAAGCCAGATGAGTAAAAATTGATCTCGCTTCAGTCGGTGATTTTCCATAAATCCTTCCCGCATCGCGGGCAGGTCTTCGAATGATCATCCCAGAATAGGTTACAGGCACTACATGCTCTGAAGTTCGAATACATTCTGCAGCCGTAACAAAGTGCGCTTGTTCCGCTGAGAGCGAGATACTTTCCGCATTGAGAACATGCGGGAAAGTCAAAAAGGGCAAACTTAACCCGCGCGGCGATAGAATCACCAAAATCCAATCGGACGGCTTCGAAGATAGCATCCTCAATGCAAGTGCATCCTCTCGCGATCTCATTTATCTGACTCGCAGGCCTATCTGGATACCTGCTCAAGAGTGAGCCCTTGATGTATACCACTTCTTCTTTGACGGGGTATTTCCTCCGGAGTTTAAAATATGCCTTTTCCATGGACCACACGGTTCCAAACGGTCGACCGGCTCCATATTGTAAGTATTCAATGACGTTTTGAAACATGAGGGGATTATGCCCCCCGAGGCGGGAATTTGCAAGATTGGTAGGACACATTGCCTCGCCGATTGCTCCGTTCTTCAATGCCGGAAGTGGCGCATTCCTGTGAAGACCATGGCCATACCCAGCTTGTCGGCGGCGGCGATGACTTCTTCGTCGCGGACGGAGCCTCCGGGCTGGATGACGGCGGTAGCTCCGGCCTGGGCTACGGCTTCCAGGCCGTCGGGAAAAGGGAAGAAGGCGTCGGAGGCGGCGACGCAGCCCTTGAGCGGCAAAATGGCTTTCATCGCGCCGAAGCGGGCGGCGTCCACGCGGCTCATCTGTCCCGCGCCGACACCGAGGGTCTGGCCGTCGCGCGCATAGACGATGGCGTTCGACTTGACGTGCTTGCAAACGCGCCAAGCGAAGAGCAGGCCGCGCAGTTCTTCGGCAGAGGGCGGACGCCAGGTGACGACTTTCAGGCCGGGGTCGAGCGCGGCGGCGTTGATGCGGCCGGTGTCGGCGTCCTGCAAGAGAAGCCCGCCTGACACGTGCTTGACGACGGGGCGCGGCGGGGCGGCCACGACTTCTACGAGACGCAAATTCTTTCTTGCGCTGAAGCGCTCGCGGGCCTCGGCGGTGAAGGACGGAGCGGCGATGGCCTCGACAAAGAGCTTGGCGATCTCCGCGGCTGCGTCGCCGTCCACGGCGCGGTTGATGCCGATGACCCCGCCATAGGCCGAGATCGGATCGCACGCCAGCGCTTTGAGGTAGGCTTCGAGGATGGTTGCGCCGGTGGCCACTCCGCAGGGGTTGGTGTGCTTGACGATGACCACGACCGCCGGATCAGAGTCGCCGGTTGGGAACTCCTGCGCCAGCTCCCAGCAGGCGTCCAGATCGACGAGGTTGTTGAAGCTGAGTTCCTTGCCCTGGAGTTGGATTGCCCCGGCAATTCCCTGCCCCGAGCCATCGGCGTAAAGCGCGGCGCGCTGGTGGGGATTTTCGCCGTAGCGTAACGCCTGCGCGAGCGGGAGGTTGATGCGCAGAGTCGAGGGCAGACTGTTTGTGTCCGGCGCGGCAGGCGCATCGAACGCTGGCGCTTCGGCAATCCGTTCGAGCGTGTTGGCGATGGCTGTGTCGTAGGCCGCGGTCAGCGCGAAGGCCTGACGCGCCAGCCGCCAGCGGGTTGCGCGCGTGAGACTGCCGTCGTTGGCCTTCAATTCTTCGATGAGGGCGGGATAATCGGCGACGCGGGTCACAATGGCCACGTCTTCAAAGTTCTTGGCGGCGGAGCGGACCATCGACGGGCCGCCGATGTCGATGTTCTCGATAAGATGGCCGAAGGCGACGCCGGGCTGCGCTGCGGTCTTCTCGAAGGCGTAGAGGTTCACCACCACCATGTCGATGGGCTGGATGCCGTGCGCGGCTACTGCGGCCTCGTGCTCCTTGTTGCCGCGGATGTAGAGCAGGCCGCCATGGACGCGCGGATGCAGGGTCTTGACGCGGCCGTCGAGCATCTCCGGAAAACCGGTCAGATCGCTGATGTCCTTGACGGCAAGGCCGGCCTCGCGCAGCGCCCGCGCCGTTCCGCCGGTGGAAACCAGCTCCACGCCAAAGCCGGCCAGCGCCTGGGCAAATTCCACCAGGCCGGTCTTGTCCGTCACGCTGAGCAACGCCCGCCGAATCCGCTTTTCCGCAATCACCACAGAAACCACTATTCCGCTCCCTTCCAGGGCCTTCGCACCCCGGCGAAATCCCCTGCCGCGCCAATCGGCAAGGGCCAAACACCAGAGTACATCGAATCGCTGGCGGAAATCTCAAGGATAAGTGCGTGTTGCGCCGCTCCGTAATGCATTAAAGTTGAGAGATGGGAAGTTCCCCACCCACATCCGGGCCAGAGTTTCTGCCTCCAGAGGAGGGTTTCAATCCGCCTCCGCCACCTTCGGTTCGCCGGCGGCGTCCCTCGTGGGCTTACGCGCCTGCTACCTATGCGCTGGTAGCTATCAACTGCCTGGTTTTTCTGGTTATGGTGGCGCACCACGTCAGCGTGGTCAGCCCCACCATCGACCAACTGATCAACTGGGGCGCCGATAACGCCGGCTCGGTGTTGATCCAGGACCAGTGGTGGCGCATCGTCACCGCCATGTTCGTGCATGTTGGCTTCATTCACCTGGCATTGAATATGTGGTGTCTGTGGAACCTGGGATTGCTGGCCGAGCCGCTGATGGGTTCGGCGGGGGTGCTGGAGGTGTACATCCTCACCGGCGCGGCGGGCAACCTGCTCTCCACACTTTACAACTGGCGGCATAACTACACTACCTGGGTCATGTACCAAGCAGAATGGACAAGCCACCATATCGCAGGTGCGGCATTGGACCCTACCGCGGTTTTTTCTGTCGGCGCTGGCGCCTCTGGAGCCATCTTCGGCATCGCCGGAGCGCTGATTATCCTGCTCAAGTCCCACCGGCTGCCGGTGCCTCCGCTGGAGCTGCACAAGTTGCGCAGGTCGGTGATCTACTTTGCCGCGCTCAACCTGGTGCTTGGCCTATCCATCAGTTTTGGCACCCGCGTCATCGGCTCAGGGGTGAGCATCGACAATTCGGCCCACCTGGGCGGCGTTCTGTGCGGCTTGCTCTTCGCGGCCCCGATGGTGCCACGGATTGGCTCGCCTCGCGATCTGTTTCTCTTCCGCCGCCGCGCAGCCACGGTGATGGTGGTGGGAATCCTGGTTCTGTTCAGCTTCTACCTGGCTCAGTTGCCGCGCTGAGGATCTTCCCGCCGCGGGCATTCTGTGCAACAATAATTTCCATAAGCTGGTTGTATTATTTCAACCCCCGGAGGCAGACCATGGAACGCCGCGTATTCCTCAAGCAGGCCGCCATCACCGCCGCGGCCGTCGCATCCACCAGCAAGGTCAACGCATCGGCCCCGACTCCCCCCAGCCCCATCGCCCGCCGCGCGCTGGGCAAAACCGGCGAGCAGCTCTCGATCATCGGTTTTGGCGGGATTGTGGTGATGAATGAGGACGCCGGCGCGGCCTCCAACATCGTTGCCGAGGCCGTGGACCGCGGCATCAACTATTTTGATGTCGCGCCCAGCTACGGCAACGCCCAGGAGCGGCTGGGGCCGGCGCTGGCGCCCTATCGCAACAAGAGCTTCCTGGCCTGCAAGACCGACGGCCTCACCAAGGAAGCCGCGCGCGCGGAACTCGAACAGTCTCTCAAGCTGCTCAAGACCGACCACTTCGACCTCTACCAATTCCACGCGCTTACTAAGATGGCGGACCTGGACAAGGCGCTCGGCCCCGGCGGCGCCATCGAGACCATGGAAGCGGCCAAGAAGGAAGGCAAAATCCGCTACATCGGCTTCTCCGTGCATTCGGCGGAGACCGCGCTTGCGGCCATGGATCGCTACAACTTCGACACGATTCTCTTCCCCATCAACTGGGTTCTCTTCACCCAGGCCAACTTTGGCCCGCAGATTCTTCATCGCGCCCTGGAAAAGAAGATCGGCATCCTGGCCCTCAAGGCCATGGCGAAGAGCGTATGGCCCGCGAGCGAGAGGCAGAATCATCCCGTGCCCAAGTGCTGGTATCAGCCGGCGGCATTCCCAGATGAAGCCTCGCTCGGCCTGCGCTGGACTCTCGGCCACCCCATCACCGCCGCCATCCCGCCGGGAAATGAACACTACTTCCGCCTGGCGATGGATGTGGCGCAGAACTTCAAGCCGCTCAATGCGGCCGAGGAAGAGACGCTGCTGGCCGGCGCGCATGGCACCGAGCCCATCTTCCACCTCGGCAATAACGTATAGATGGATGTGCCCGAAGTCTGGCTGCCTACCGCGTCGCCGCAGCAGCGAACTTTTTCACCATGGCCAGCAACAGCTTGCGGTCGCTATCGTTCAGGTTGGTGGAGTAGCGGCGGATCTGGGTGAGAAAGCGCAACTCCTCGTCGGAGAGTTTTTGCAGGTTGGACTGCCGACCCAGCGAGTCGTCGGAGAAGAACTGGGTGATGGGCAGGTCGAGCGCCCGCGCAATCTTCGACAGCGTGTCCAGCGAAGGCACCGTATGGCCATTCTCCACGCGCGAGAGATAACAGCGCAACAGCCCCGTCTTCTTTTCGATGTCACCCTGGGAAAGCCCCTTCTGTAGCCGGAAAGCGCGAATGGTGGTGCCGATCTTCAACATGGAGAACGTCCTGTTCCATTGCCGCCGGGGTTACTTTCGCGGTAGCAATCAAAAGATTATTGTCATAATAGTTAACATGGGCCGCGCTGGAATGCAAGCTTTTTTTGCGTTCCGGGAACCAAGGTTACTGGAGGGGCGTGGCTGCCGATTTCGGCAATAGGCGAGCAGCCGTAAACCTTCGCGGCGCGCCGGCCGTCTGAATGAGTACGAGCGCGAAATGCCGGGGAGCGTGAATGCGGCGAGAAGCCATGCAGTGGGCAGTTGTGGCGGGTATCTTTGTGACCGGCGGTCTTGCCGCACTGGCCCAGTTGCCGGCCACGCCTACGGCCCTGCCCGCCGCCAGTGAGTCGGCTGTGCAGAGTCCACCCGCGCCTGCGCCGTCCGGCGGAAGACTGCACGGCCAGGTCAAGAGCGGGAACATTCCCCTGCCCGGCGTGACCGTAACTGCCCAGAACACGCTCACCGGCAAGCGCTATTCCACCACCACTGACATCACCGGCGCCTGGGCTCTGACTATTCCACAGAATGGCCGCTACGTCGTCCGCACCCAGTTCGCGGCCTTCGCGCCCGGATCGCAGGAGGCAGTGCTGAACGCCGCCAGTCGCGACCAGACGATGAGCTTTGAGCTGGTGCTGGCCTCACGGGCGGCCCAGCAGCAGGAGAACGAGGCAGCTAGCCAGCAAGTCATCCGGTCGACTGTCCAACAACTAACAGCCAATGGCGCGCAGAGCCTGAGCCTGATGAGCGCGCTGGGAACGGAGACCGAGACCCAGGCTGGGCCATCCGGTTTGTCCGGCGCGGCGCTCCCCTCGATTGCCGGAAACACCGACTTTCGAGACGAATCAGTGGCCATCAGCGGTCAGACAGGAGCGGTGAGTCCGCTAGCCGGCCTGGATCCGGACCGCGTCCGCGATGCGGTGGAGACGTTGCGCGCGCAGGGCGTCTTGCCGGGCGGACAAGGCGGCGGTAACTTCGGCGGCGGAGGCGGCCTCTTCGGCGGAGGCGGTGGACTGGGCAGCGGTTTCAGCGGGCCGGGCGGGTTTAGCGGAGGCGGACGCGGCAACTTCCGCGGCTTCAACCCCAACCAGCCGCACGGCGCCATCTTCTGGATTGGCAGCAACTCGGCGCTCAACGCGGAGCCGTATTCTCTGCGCGGCCAATTGCAGCAGCAGCCGCCCTCAGGCACCAACCGCTTCGGGATTACCTTCATGAGCGCGCCTTATCTGCCGGGAGTGACTAAGCCCAGCGGCAAAGACATGATGTTCCTGACCCTCAGCGGCCAGCGCAGCTCCAATCCGCTGGACGAGTACGCGACCGTGCCCGCGGACGGCAATCCCATTTTTGGGACGGTCAACGAGCGGGCGGGAATCATTCCGGGGCTGGCCAATCCGGTTACGCCCGTCACGACCGCCGTCAACCTTCTGCAATTCTTTCCCGCGCCCAACCTGGCCGGCTATGCGCAGAACTACCACCTGTTGACCACCGCGCAGACGAATACGACGCAGGCCGGCGCGCGCTATATGCGCAGCCTGGGTAAGAACGCAGCGCTGATCGGCGGGGGACGCGGCAATGGACGGCGTTCGCAGCAGAACCAAGGCCTTCGCCAGAGCATCAACTTCAATTACAACTGGATTGGCACAGCCTCCGACAACGTGAATGTCTTTCCGCAACTTGGCGGCAACAGCTCAACTAACTCGAATAGCGTGCAAGCCGGCTACACGGCGGGTTACCACAAAGTAACCAACATTTTCAACGCCAACTGGAATCGCGCCACCAGCCTAGCGACCAACTACTTCACCAATAAGACCGACATTGCAAGCCAGATTGGCATTCTGGGACCGCCCGGCAGTTCACCGCCCACGAATGCGCTGAACTTGAGCCCGCTCAACTACGGCCTGACCAATGTGACGCTCAGCAGTTTCACCGGAATGAACGAGCAGCAGCCCAGCTTTTCACTCACGCAAACCATCTCGGTTTCGGAGACGCTGAGCTGGATTTACGGCAAGCACAACCTGCGCTTCGGCGGCGACTACAGGCGCGTGCACCGCGATTTTCTGGGCGACTCGAATACTACAGGCTCCTTATACAACGGAACCGGAACCTTCTACTTCACCGGCCTTTACACCGGTTCTTCGCTGGCGGATTTTCTGCTGGGCGAGCCGCAGGAGACCAGCATCGACTCGGCCACCGGCAAGAGCTACCTGCGCGAGAATGTCTGGGACGCCTACGCAACAGACGACTGGCGCGCGCGGACCAATCTCACACTGAACTACGGCCTGCGCTACGAGTACTTTGCGCCCTATACGGAGAAGTACGGCCATCTGGCGATTGTGGATACGAACCCCACAACGAACGTGACCTACCCCGCACAGTTTGCCGTAACTGATGAAGTTCAGGCAGGCGGCTCGGGAATTTACAACGGTCCGCTGCCGGATTCGCTAGTCTTCCCCTTCCGCACAGCCCTAGCGCCTCGACTGGGACTTGCGCTACGGCTGCACAGGCAGACCGTGGTGCGGGCCGGCTTCGGCATCAACTACACCGTCGGACAGTACGCAACATTCGCCACCATCATGGCGCATCAGCCTCCCTTTGCCAACGAGCAAACCAACGAAGTGGCAACAGAATGCGCGCCCCCGGCAGCGGATTGCCTTTCGCTGGCAAACGGATTTCCCGCGCCGGCCACGGTGGGCAACTACGCGCTCGATCCGCACTACCATCTGCCCTACGTGCAGGTTTGGAGCCTCGACGTGCAGAAGACGCTGCCCTGGAACGTGGTGCTGAATATGGGCTACAACGGGTCGAGAGGCAATCATCTGGACATCACCAGCGCGCCGCGCCCCATGTCCACCAGCCACATCTTCAACTATGAGCAAGCCGTGGCTTTTTCGCGGTTCAACGCGGGCCAGATCCGGCTTAACAAGCGGCTGAGCAAGGGTATTGCCTTCGGCGCTAACTACCAGTACTCGCACTCCATCGACGACGCAGGCTCGGTGGGCGGCACGTCTACCGTGGTGGCGCAGAACTGGCAAGACCTCAAGGCCGAGGAAGGTAACTCGAGCTTCGACCAGCGGCATAAGGTCAGCGGAACTTATCTTTATGAGTTACCTTTCGGCAAGGATAAGCACTGGGTGACCAGCGGCGTTGACGCACATATTCTGGAAGGATTTTCCGTCTCCGGGAGTTTTACTTTTACCACCGGAACGCCGCTCACGCCCACTTATCAGGCGGGAGTAACTGACGTGAGCAACGGCACAGCCGGCACGCAACGACCGAATTACACAGGCGTCTCAGTCACATCGGGCGCAGGCTCGCTGAAGGAGTGGTTCAACCCCGCTGCATTCACACAGCCTCCCAACGATTCGACCACACCGAACTGTCCCAACTGCGGCAATGTTTCGCGTAACTCCGTCGCCGGGCCTGGAACCATCCAGAACAATATGTCTCTCTCGAAGACCATGCAGCTGGGCGGCACGCGCAGCACGGAGTTCCGCGCCACGGCCAACAATGTTTTCAACACCGTGCAGTATGCTGGCGTGGACACCAACGCTGCTTCGCCAAGCTTCGGGCAGGTGACTTCGACCGCTGCCATGCGGACGTTCCAGTTTACGGCGAGGTTCAGGTTTTAAGAGCAGCGAGTTAGCCGCGCTGCGCGCGTGTTAGCGGAGTTAGCGAGTCAGCGATGGAAGGAAATCGATGAAAGGTTGGGCGCATAGGATCGGAACAGGTTATGCGGCGCTGGCGCTGGTGTTGCCGGGAGTGCGGCCGGAGCTGAGCTTTGCGCAGACTTCCGCGCAGGGTTCGCAGGGCGGCTTCGTGCTCAAGATGAACGCCGAGCTGGTGCTGACCAACGTGGTGGCGCGTGATACGAAGACCGGCGAACTGGTGAGCGGGCTCAAGCAGAGCGACTTCAGCATCTACGAGAACGGCAAGCAGCAGCAGATTTCGACCTTCGATTTTGAAACCATGGAGATGGCCACGCCGCTCAACGAGGCCACCATCAGCGGGCTGGCCGCGGGAAGCAGCAGAAACAAGGCCGCCGTCGCTCGCCTCGAGGATTTGCGCAACCATCGTCTCATCGTCCTGTTCTTTGACCTGACTTCGATGCAGCCCGAGGACCTGGACCGCAGCGTCGCGGCGGCGCGGGAGTTTCTGCGCGCGAAGATGCAGCCCGCCGACCTGGTGGCGCTGATCTCGCTGGGCGGCACGCTCAAGGTGGACCAGGACTTTACCGCCGACAAAACTGCGTTGATCCATGAGGTCGCCGTCTACAACGGGACTGAAGGCCAGGGCTTTGCCGAGGGCGCCACGGCGAACACCAACCAGGTGGAAGACGCGACCGGCTACACGCCCGACGAGAGCGAATACAACGACCTCAACACCGACCGCGAACTGTTTGCGTTGAAAGCCGTCGCCAAGTCGCTGGAAAAAATCACCGAGAAAAAATCGCTGCTGTACTTTTCCGGCGGCATTCAGCGCGACGGCATCGAAAACCAGGCATCCTTGCGGGCGGCCATCAACGCGGCGGTGCGCGCCAACCTGGCCATCTACAGCGTGGACACGCGCGGCTTGCAGACCGTCACGCAACTGGGCGACGCCTCCACCGGCAGCCTGCGCGGGACAGGAGGCTACAACGGCGGCGCGCTCACCAACAACATGAACGCCAACTTTGCCACGCAGGAGGTGATGGCCACGCTCAGCTCCGATACGGGCGGCAAGGCGTTCTTCGATTCCAACGATTTTGCTCCCGCCTTTGCGCAGGTGCAGCGCGACACCTCGGCTTATTACGCCATCGGCTTCCACAGTTCGAATCCGTCGCGCGACGGCCGCTATCGCAAGCTGACCATCAAAATCAACCGCCCCGGAGTGAAGCTGGAATACCGGCCCGGCCACTATGCGCCAGCCGACTTCCAGCATGCTGGCAAGGAAGACCGCGAGCGCGATCTGGAAGAGCAGCTAGCCAGCGACCTGCCGGCCACCGACATGGCCGTCTATCTAGACGCGCTGTTTTTCCGCCTCGACGAAAATCGATTCTTTGTTCCGGTTTCGCTGATCGTGCTCGGATCGCAAATTCCTTTTGTGAAGGGAGGCGATAAGGACAAGGCGACGCTGGACATCATCGGCACGGTGATCGACGAGGCCAAGCGGCCCATCGGCCAGGCACGCGAGACGGTCAAGCTGAATCTCGATCCGGGCTTGCAGGCGCGGCAAAAGAACATCCAGTACACCACCAGCTTCAACCTGCCGCCGGGAAAGTATCGCCTCAAATTCGTTGTCCGCGAGAATCAGACCGGGCGCATGGGTTCCTTCGAGACTGAGATCACGCTGCCAGAGATGAAGAAGGCTCCACTCAAAATGAGTTCCATCGTGCTGGCATCCATGCGCCAGCCGAGCAAAAAGAGCACACCTCTGGTGCGCGGAGGGCAGGAGTACGTGCCCAACATCAGCCACGTCTTCCGCAGGGATCAGCACCTCTACCTGCTCTACGAAATCTACTCGCCGGCGCGAGAAAAGACGACTGGTGACCAGCCGAAGGGAACGAAGCCGGGAATCAGCCTGTTGAGCAGCCTGGAACTGATTCAAGGCTCGACAAAGGTTTATGAAACGCCTCTGGTGCAGGCTAAAGCCATCAATGTGGAGGGCCGCGACGCGGTGGCTATCGAGCTGGATGTTCCGCTCAGCGGACTCAAGCTCGGCCAGTACATTTGCCAATTGAATGTGATCGACGACGCAGCCGGGAGTTTCGCCTTTCCGCGCTTTGCGGTGCTGGTGAAGGGCACCTGCGGTGCGGCAGACGGCGCTTGCGCGCCATAAAAATGAAGCGCATCTCAGGGATTCGGTAAAATCTAGGCATGACCCTCTCAGCTCAGGATCGCGCCCGGCGCATCAAAGTCATTCTCTTCGACGTGGATGGAGTACTGACCGACGGCAAAATCTGGATTATTTCGGTTCCGGTGGCCGGGCCGGACGGGGCCATCACCACCAAAATGGTGGAGGCCAAAAGCTTCAACGCGCACGACGGCGCAGGCGTGACGCTGGCGCGGCTGGGCGGCATGAAGCTGGGCGTCATTACCAAGCGCATCACGGAGGCCGTGGCCCTGCGCGCTCGCGACCTCAAGCTAGAGTTTGTTTATCAGGGTGAGGCCTTCAAGATGCGGCCGGTGCGCGAGATTATGGCCAAAGAAGGCGTGACGCTGGAGGAGATCGCCTTTGTGGGCGACGATGTGATCGACCTGGCGGTGATGCGGGAGTGCGGGCTGGCCATCGCCGTGGCCAATGCGCGGGAGCAGGTAAAGGCCGAGGCGCATTACGTGACCCCGCACCGGGGCGGCGAGGGCGCGGGACGCGATGCGATTGAGTTCATTCTCGAAGCCAAGGGAATTCTGGAGAAGTGCCTCAAGGCATCCATCGACGAAAGCAATCCCCTTCCGCCCTCGATTGATATTGGCAGGGGCGGTGATTTGAAGTAATGGAGACCCAACCAAAACGCGCGGTGGTGCTGTTGAGCGGGGGGCTGGATTCGGCCACGGTGCTGGCCATTGCCAAAAGCCAGGGCTACGAACTGTACGCGCTCTCGTTCTCCTACGGGCAGCGGCACGTGATTGAGCTCGACGCGGCGCGGCGGGTGGCCGCAGCTATCGGCGTGGCGGACCACCGCATTGCGGCCATTGATCTGCGCGTATTCGGCGGCTCGGCGCTGACTGCAGAGATTGACGTTCCCAAGGGGCGCGACACGGAGGCGATGAGCCACGGCATTCCCATTACGTATGTTCCGGCGCGCAACACAATTTTTCTGTCGTTTGCGCTGGCCTGGGCGGAGGTGCTCGGATCGAGCGACATTTTTATCGGCGTGAATGCGCTGGATTACTCGGGCTATCCGGACTGCCGTCCGGAGTTCATCGCGGCCTTCGAGACGATGGCGAATCTGGCGACCAGGGCCGGGGTGGAGGGGCGGCAGGCTCTCCGGGTTCATACGCCGCTGATCGCGCTGACCAAAGCAGAGATCATTCGCAAGGGAATTGAGTTGGGCGTGGATTACGGGTTGACCAGCAGTTGCTACGATCCGGGGCCCAAGGGCGAGCCTTGCGGAGAGTGTGATTCGTGTTTGCTGCGGCGGAAGGGATTTCGGGAGAACGGGATTGAGGATCCGCTACAGTACCGAGCTTCTAGCTTCTAGCTACTAGCTGCTAGCTTTTCCTGTGCCGGGTCGGCAACCGAATTCTGACAAAATGAGCTAGAAGCTAAGAGCTAATAGCTGAAAGCTGGTTTTTATGAGCTACGCGGTCAAGGAAATCTACTATACGCTGCAGGGCGAGGGAGCGCAGACGGGGCGCGCGGCGGTCTTCTGCCGCTTTGCCGGCTGCAACCTCTGGTCGGGGCGAGAGAGCGACCGGGCGGAGGCGAAGTGCCGGTTTTGCGACACGGATTTTGTGGGCGTGGATGGGCCGGGCGGCGGAAGTTTCGACTCGGCTGAAGATTTGGCAGAGGCCATTTGGCACGCATGGCCCGCGGATTTCTCTCAGGGCAGGCGGTTCGTGGTCTGCACCGGCGGCGAGCCTCTGCTGCAACTGGACGCAAAGCTGATTGTCGCGCTGCACGGGCGCGATTTTGAGATTGCCGTTGAGACCAACGGAACGATTGCCGCGCCGGACGGGGTGGACTGGCTTTGCGTCAGTCCCAAAGCCGGAGCCGAGCTGGCGCAGCGGAGCGGGGACGAGCTGAAGCTGGTTTTCCCTCAATTGGGCGTCGATCCGGTGGAGTTTGAGGCGCTTGCTTTCCGGCATTTCTTTTTGCAGCCGATGGATGGACCCAGCCGCGAGGCCTACACCGGGCTTGCGCTGCGCTATTGCCTCGGCCATCCGCAGTGGCGGCTGAGCCTGCAAACCCACAAGTTTCTCGGCATTCCATAGGATGAAAACCATGGAAATCTACAAATCTGTAGTGCCGCGCAAGCCCAATGCAGTTTAGAATCGTCTGTACAGTAGGCAGAGCTTCTCCCAACGGCTGCCTATAGTGTCTTTTGGCTATAAGTCGTTGATTTTCTTTGCCAGACGGCCGGGCTGAAAAGGCATGGAATCCCCAGGATGATGACAAAAAATATTCGTTCGCTGCCCCTCTGGCTGGTGTTTGCCGCCGTAATTGCTTTTGTACTTCCGGCCAGGCCGGTTTGCGCCCAGACCACCCCTGTCCAGAATGGACCGGGAAGCACCGCGCCAGCCGCCCCCGCCAAGGGCAGCCCGGCCAAGGCGCCCGCCGCCAGCCCTGTCCGGATTGCTCCGGCAAACGCAGCTGACTCCGCCGCGCCACCACCGGACCGCGCCCAGGCGTACTATCACCTAGCGCTGGCCAGCGGCTATGAGGAGCAAGCCGTCAGCGAGGGCCGCCCAGAGTTCGTCACGCGGGCCATCGAGGAGTACAAACTGGCGCTGAACGCCGACCCTGCCTCGCCGCAGTTGAACCTGGCGCTGGCCAACCTGTACTTCCGCACCGGCCGCACGCGCGAGGCGGAGAGCACGGCGCGGGGGCTGCTGAAGAGCGCGCCCGACGATATCGACGCGCACAAGCTGCTGGGGCGCATCTACCTGCGCGCGCTGAGCGAAGGGCAAAACGCGCCCTCCTCTTCCTCGCCCACCGGCAACGTGCTGGGCCAGGCGATCACGGAATACGAGAAGATTGTCGCGCTTCAGCCAAAGAGCGTCGAGGATCGCATGGTTCTGGGCCAGCTCTACACGGTCAAGCACGACCCAAAAAAGGCTGAGGAGCAGTTCAAGACCGCGCAGGCCATGGAGCCCGATTCCGAAGAAGTGGTGCTGAACCTGGCCCGCCTGTATGCCGAGAGCGGCGACCTCGAGCAAGCAGCCAAGGTGATCGAGGCGGTACCGGCAGCCGACCGAACGGCAAAGATGGAAGATGCGCTGGGCTCGGCCTATGAGCAGTTGAAGCGGACCAAGGAGTCCATCGCCGCTTATCAGCGCGCCAACGACCTGGAGCCGGGGGATCCGCGCACGCTGGAAGCGCTGGGCCGGGCACTGCTCAGCGACAACCAGCTCGACGAGGCGCTGAAGCAATACAGGGGGCTGGCCGAGGCCGACCCGGAGAACGCCGGCGCGCTGGTGCGCATCGGCGAAATTCAGCGCCGCCAGGGAAAGTATGAGGATGCGCTGGCCACCATCCGCAAGGCGCGCAGGATGGACTCCGGCAACCTGGAAGCCGGCTACAACGAGGGGCTGCTGCTGGATGTGCTGGGGCGCTACGACGAGTCGGCGCAAGCCTACGAGAAGATGGTGGAGCTGACCTCGCACGCCAACGGAGCCTACACCGCCGAGGAAAAGAACAATCGCAGCATCTTCCTGGAGCGGCTGGGAGCGGTTTATCACGAGCAGAACAAGACGGCCGAGGCCATCGCCACCTATCAGAAACTGATTGACATGGGCGGCGAGGAGGCGGTGCGCGGCTATCAGTCGCAGGTGGACACGTGGCGCGACGCCAAACAGTACGACAAGGCCATCGAGGTCTCGCGCAAGGCCGTGGAGGCCAACCCCAAGGATCGCGACCTGAAGCTGATGCTGGCCGGGGAGATGGGCGATCTGGGCAAAACCGACGAAGGGTTGGCGATGGCCAAAGGGCTGCTGACCAACTCCGCCGACGATCGCCAGGTATGGCTGGCGATGGGCCAGATGTGCGTCCGCGCGCACCGCTGGAAGGAGGCCGAAGATGCCTTCAACAAGGCCGAGACGCTGACTACCAAGAAGGAAGACCGCGCCTATCTGATCTTTCTCCGGGGCGAACTGGCTGAGCGGCAGAAACACTACGAGCCGGCCGAGCAGTTCTTCCGCCAGGCGCTGGAGTTGGAGCCCGACAACGCCATGACCCTCAACTACCTCGGCTACATGATGGCCGACAAGGGAAAACAGTTGCCCGAAGCCCTCAAGCTGATTCGCAAGGCCGTGGAGCTGGAGCCGATGAACGGCGCCTACCTGGACTCGCTGGGCTGGGTGTACTTCAAGATGGGCGAGTACGAACTGGCCGAGGAGAACCTGCGCCAGGCCGTGGAGCGCGACCAGACCGACCCTACCGTCCACGACCACCTGGGCGAACTCTACGAAAAGACCGGTCGCTTCCGTTTGGCCGCGGCGCAGTGGGAGCTCTCGCTGGGGGAGTTCGCCAAATCGGCCCCGGTAGACGTGGAGCAAGCCGAAGTGGCCAAGGTGCAAAAGAAACTGGAGGGCGCCCGCGTCAAGCTGGCCCGGCAGGAGAGCGCCACCGGCCAGACCAGGCCGGAGTGAGCGTCCTATTTCCCTTTCGCGTCCATTCGTTGTAGGATTTTCTCGGATGGGGCGGAGGGTTTTGGCCGCTCCCAGAGGAATGTGAATCATATGAATCGTAAGAACTCAAACTGCCGCACGCGCCGCATTCTGCAACCCAACGGCTTTACTCTGATGGAGTTGTTGATCGTCATCGCCATCATCCTGATTCTCATGCTTATGGCGATTCCCACCATCGGCAGCCTGAAAAAGCAGGCCAACGAGACCTCGGCGATCAACTCCGTACAGGTGATTACCAAACTACAGGTTCAGTATGAATCGACGTACCCCTCCAACGGCTACGCCTGCGCGTTGAGCGCCCTGGGAGGCGATCCGAAGTCCGGGACGCCCACTCCGGCCTCGTCTCAGTTGCTGCAGGGCGATCTGACTACGGGCATCAAGTCCGGCTACCTGTTCAGCATCGGCAACTGCACCAAGGTGAACCTGAACGGCACGGATCGCATCACCGGCTACCAGGTTACGGCCGTTCCCATGACCGTGGGCAAAACCGGCAACCGCGGCTTCTGTAGCGACGAGGGCGGCACCATCAAGTTCGACCCAGCTGGCGGTACCAACTGCACGCAGAATCTAGGCCAATGAACCGCTGTCAACGCTTGAAGCGGGGCGGCTTGATTCTGGCCGCCGGGCCTTTTGGCCCCTATCATTCCTTTTTCCAGGAAGTTTTCGCAATGAATCTGCCAAACCTTCATTTGCAATTGGAGTAGTGTTCGCAATGAAAAGATGCCCCGTTTGCAATGCGAACTATGCCCAGGAGTTCGCTCGTTGCCCCGCCGATGGCGTGATGCTGACCGATTCGCGGGAAATTGGCGCGGGTAATCCATATCCCGGCCTCCAGGGCCGGACAGCCCCACCCCCTTCCGGCGCACGGCGAGTTCCCATCTTCGTTTGGGTTCTTGTGGGGATAGCCGCTTTCTTCATCCTTTGCATCATCCCCCTCCTCACACTCCTTTCTATTCCCACTTTCTACGGCATGAAGAACCAAGCCAGTGAGAGCGCGGCGATTCGGTCCATGCGGTCTATCCAGCAGGCGGAGTTGATGTACTCGGAAACTTACCCCTCCAACGGCTACGCCTGCTCGCTGCGGTCTTTGGGAGGTGATCCGAGTGCGGGGCCCCCCTCGGCGGACGCGGCGCAGATTTTGCCGAACGATCTGGCTTCGGGCTTCAAGTCCGGCTATATCTTCACCATCGGCAATTGCACCAGGGGAACGGTCAACGCTGCGGACCGCGTCACCGGCTACCAGCTTACGGCTGTACCGCAGAAGGTGGGCAAAACCGGCCACCGCGGCTTCTGCAGCGACGAGTACGGCGTCATCAAGTACGACCCCACGGGCGGAACCCAATGCGTACAGCCGTTGGAATCACGATGAGCAAGCTCTTCAGGGGCGGCGGCTTGATTGTGGCTGCCTCTCTTTTTTCTGTCGGCCTATTCGCCCAACATTCGCCATCCGCGCAGGACTCCGCGCAGGATGCCGCGCACCAGATGGCCCAGAAGGTCGATCTCCACTACAACCAGTTGCGCTCGCTCAAGACCGGCTTCAGCGAGAGCTATGAGGGGCTGGGGATGCGGCGCACGGAGAGCGGAACGCTGCTGCTGCTGAAGCCCGGCCGCATGAAGTGGGAGTACAGCGAGCCGGCCGGCAAGCTATTTCTGCTCGATGGCACGTATGCCTGGTTCTACTCCCAGGGCGACTCTCAAGTGCAGCGCATCCGCGCCAGACAACTGAACGATTTGCGCTCGCCGCTGCGTTTTCTGCTGGGCCGCGCGAAACTGGAAAAGGAGTTGAACAACCTGACCCTGCGGCCCGCCCCGAACGGCCAGTTCACGCTGACCGGCCAGCCCAGAGGCCAAGAAAAACGAGTGGCGCGGCTCATGCTGACCGTGACCGCGGATGGAACGATTACAGGGATCGAGATGGAAGAGGCTGACGGCGCGCTGACCCGCTTCACCTTCACAGGAGAACAGACGAATGTGCCGATTCCTGCCGGGGCGTTCCGCTTTACGCCGCCCAAAGAAGTGCCGGTGATTGACGCGTTGCCGCCGGTGTAAGTTCCGGAAGTGTAAACGTCGCGCCGAACGAATCAGTTTTCGCTGGTTACGGCGGCGCTTGCCGGGGTCATTTGCAGCGGTTCAGTCAGGGTGAACAGCATCGCTGTGCCCGGTTCCAGCGTGGCCTGGGGATGGCTGACCAGCAGGTGAGCCGAGATGACTCCGGCCCCTACCATGCCACCGGCCATGGCGCCGACCGGGCCGCCCAGGATGGCTCCGGTGACTACGCCGGCTCCCACCGCCCCGCCGTATTCGATGCCGTCCCGCTTTAGGCGCGAGCCCGGCAGAATGGCGCCTTCTGAGCCGACTTTGGACCTGGAGCCGGGGGTGCCGGTGACCTCGGCGCGTAGTTGATAGCGCGTGCCGTCGGCGAGAATTATCGTCTCCGGCAACAGGCGCATGGAGCCGTGACCACCCGGATGGCCAGTGGAAACCCCGACCACCTGGCCGTCGATCTCCGCTCCGGCGGGAATCAGCACTTGTTCACCCTGCAACACGTCGGAGGCCACGCGGCTGTGGAAAGTCTCTCCCTTTTCACTGCTCACGGACGAAAGCCGATCCAGCAGTCGGACGCGGATGGTGGTCCCTTCCGGGAGTTCGCCGGGACGCGGCGGATACGGATGCACGATGTCGCCGTCCGGATCGGCAGCGTAGGAGCGCCGGGTCAAGGCTGGCTGGCGGGGCGCTGGAGTGCTGCGCTGGACAGCAACGGTTCCGCTGTCCGGGTCAGGATCGTTCACGGCGGGATTGGCGTAAGCGGTCGGGGACTGGGCCCAAACCGGCGCCTGATTTTGAGCCTGAATCCGCGCCTGATTTTGACCAGGAGTGGCTCTGCGCCCTGCGGGTGGCTTGGCTTGGGGCGTGCTAGTGGTCACGATGGTGTCGTCCGGGGGGGGTGTCGAGGTTCCCTGGTAGGGGCTCGACTCGCTCGCCTCCTGCGCTCCCAGAGCAGCAGTGGCCATCAACAACAAGGCACATACAAGAATCGGCCGGTTCATCCAAGTCTCCTTTTTTCAGAGCGCGGGCAGAATACTATCTGTAATTTCTAACCCCGCCGGGTGGGAAGAGTTGCGTGCGCGGCTCCCAAGTCCATGCGAGTTCCACGCGCCAGCTCACCCAAGGTAAGACTAATTCAGACCTGCAGCCGTCGGAGTGCGAGCAGCCGGGCAAGTGCCTTGGACGGCACGAATCAACCTGGATAACCGCTCTGGCACATTTCCCACGCTGGCCCCGGAGATTAGAGGTCAGACCCTAACCCCCTGTGACCGCGATTACATCGTCCGCGTGGGGCCGGTTTGCTAGAATTCTTGCGAGACATCCGCCACTTTTCGCTTTGGACGGAGAGGTAATTTTGAGCGCGCAGGAGCTTCTGAACACCATTCAAAGCGCCGCCGGAGAGACTCTTGCCGTTGATCGCCGTCCCAATCTGAACGCCCGGCTGCAGCACCGCATCATGAGGACCGATATGACTGAGATTGTTGCTATTCGCGCCCGCGAGGTTCTGGACTCGCGCGGCAATCCGACCGTGGAAGCGGACGTAATCCTGGAAAGCGGCGCATTGGGCCGCGCCATCGTGCCCTCGGGCGCTTCCACCGGCGAGCATGAAGCCGTGGAGTTGCGCGACGGCGATAAGAGCCACTATCTGGGCAAGGGCGTTTTGCAGGCCGTGGCCAACGTGGAAACCGTGATTGCGCCCGAGCTGGAGGGCATGGACGCCGCTAACCAGCGGCTGCTCGATCAGACCATGATCGCGCTGGACGGCACGCCGAACAAGGCCAAGCTGGGCGCCAACGCCATACTGGCCGTCTCCATGGCCGCCGCGCGCGCCGTGGCTCAGACGCTGGAGGTTCCGCTCTACCGCTACCTGGGCGGCGTGAACGCCAGTGTGCTGCCCACGCCCATGCTCAACGTGCTGAACGGCGGAGTTCACGCCGACTCGAACGTGGACTTTCAGGAGTTCATGATTATGCCGGTAGGCGCCGAGAGCTTCTCGGAGGCGCTACGCTGGGCCGCGGAGACCTTCCACACCCTCAGGAGCGTGCTGAAGAAGAAGGGCTACAACACCGCCGTCGGCGATGAGGGCGGCTTTGCTCCCTCGCTCAAGTCCAACAGCGAGCCCATCGAACTGATTCTGGAAGCCATCGAGGCGGCCGGCTACAAACCGGGCGAGCAGATCGCCATCGCGCTCGATCCCGCCTCCAGTGAATTTTTTGACAAAGAAAAGAACAAGTACGTCTTCAAGAAGAGCGACAAGCGCGAGTTGACCAGCGAGGAGATGGTGGCCTTCTACGACAACTGGGTGCGCAAGTATCCTATCGTGTCGTTGGAGGATGGCCTGGCCGAGGACGACTGGGCAGGCTGGAGAATCCTGACCGACAAGCTGGGCGGCCGCATACAGTTAGTCGGCGACGACATCTTCGTCACCAACATCAAGCGCTTGCAGCGCGGCATCGAGGAAGGCGTGGCCAACTCGATTCTCATTAAGCTGAACCAGATCGGAACGATTACCGAGACACTGGAAGCCATCGACCTGGGCCGCCGCTACGGCTACACCTCGGTGATCAGCCACCGTTCGGGCGAAACCGAGGACACATTTATCGCCGATCTCGCCGTCGCCACCGGCGTGGGCCAGATCAAGACCGGCTCGGTGAGCCGCACCGACCGCATCTGCAAGTACAACCAGTTGCTGCGCATCGAAGAAGAGCTGGGTGGCGGCGCGGTCTTCCTTGGACTGGAAGGGCTGAACTACAACGACTAACCACCTGCGGTGGGGCAGACGCTCGCTATTCGCTCGCACAGGCTTTGTCGTATCCCAGGTCCCCAAATGCGAGGGACCTGGGGCACCCGGCCGCCCGGCTTGCTTGACTATCTAATCACGAACCCCGCACCCAGGAAAGAGAGTTTTGAAATGTACAAAGTTGTTCTGTTACGCCACGGAGAGAGCATCTGGAATAAAGAAAACCTGTTTACCGGTTGGACGGATGTTGACCTGTCAG
>Ga0181521_10002851_pt1 | contig 20642 bp, 16 predicted proteins | sample PEATcosm2014_Bin_32_FD_119764 | JGI IMG/M metagenome (GOLD analysis project Ga0181521, IMG submission 119764) | Peatland microbial communities from MTU Mesocosm Facility, Houghton, MI, USA - PEATcosm2014_Bin02_60_metaG | ecosystem: Environmental > Terrestrial > Soil > Wetlands > Peat | place...
GACCGGCGCGACGCCCACGTTGTTCCATAACATCGAAACCGCCATCATGGCGCCCGCCTTGACTCGCCGCGGATAAACCAGGCGGCTGAGCACAAAACGATAGCCGAGCTTCTTCTGGAACTCGTCGAACGCCGGCTTCCATTCGTCCGGAATCTTAGTGGACTTTATGTTGATGGTCGATGTATGCCACTGGAGAGCTTGATCGAGGATGAAACGGAGATCATAGCCGCCTCGCTGCCAACTGCCCGGCGTTCCGCAGGTTTCCAGCGAGACCGGCCCCTGTCGCCAGGCGATATCCTGCAAGCCGCTGCGCGCCAGCATCACGGGATAGACATCGATGCTATGCGCAGACCCCCCGGGAGCCAAGTTGCCCCAGCAGTCGGCGCGCCATCCGGTGCCGCGCTTGACAGCGTATACAAACCCGTCATAACCCATTGCGCCAGCCTCGTGGCCCGTCAGGATGGTGTGCGGAAATGCCTCGAAGTAGACATCGATCAGGGCCTTCTGCGTGGCCCAGTCCGGCAGATACGGGCCCCAGCCCTCGCCCCAGTAACCCACCGTCGAAATGTCAACGGCATTCAAATAGGGATGCCCGTCGTAACGGCGCCCTGCTTCGCGTACGAGCGCTGTCCAAAACTTGTAGTAGAGGGGATCGGAAGAATCGGGCGACCAGATGGTCCCGTCTTGGTCGGTGGGCTTATTGATGCGCCGCGCTCCGGAATCCCGATACCACTGCGGCAGTGGGTCCCTTTGGTCGTACGGCATTAGACGGATATCCACTGTCTGACCGTGGCGGCGCGCCTCCTCCAGTGCGGAATCGATGATGTCCCAGCGATAGTGTCCCTGCTGGGGCTCCAGTTGGTGCCAGAACCAGCGAAGATACGCCACGGAGGAATCTGGAAAGTCCACCTTTTCTGCCGCATCCGCCACGGCTTGTTCCGGTCCGACCTCGGACCACCGGAAACCCGAATTAATGGACTGGTTCCGGAAACGTTGAAACGTCTCGATGCCCATCCCCGGGTTCACCAGCACGTCATGGGTTTCCTTTGGAATCACTCGTACCGTCTGCTGCGACAGGCAGGTGGAAATGAATACTACGGGCACAGCCAGGAGACGGATAACTCCTGCCACAATCGCCAGAGGTCGCCCTTCCCGCTCTCTCAACATGATGATGTTCTCCTTGTGACCCTTGCAGAACCGAACCATGGTGGGGCACCGAGGCAGCCATTCGGCCTTTTCGGGCACCATCCACGACGAGGCCACCACTCGCTTACGCTCGTGGCTCTGAAACGAGCGCTGCAACTTACAGGACTTCCTGGGGAGCAGGCGTCAGCGAACGGTCGCCCCTTTCATCTTTTTCAATAAGAATCTAACCGGGAGTATAGTGCGATCACAAAATATTGTCAATAACAAAAGCAACAAACAATATTGTGTGTCTTTCGTATGGCTTCGATACGCAATCGCGGGGGTTCTGCTCCGATTTCAATGATGGTCGTGACGCACCACTTCCGGTCACCCTCCCGCTGCCACTCCGCTGTCCGGTTGCCCGCTCAAAAGGCCGGGACGCGGGTGTTGGGGAGCAACGGAACAGAAAACTCGCGATGCTCTGCGAAGAGCAGCAGCAACCCGGGGGTCATGGAGCTGGAAGACTCCTTCCAATTCGTCGTTCAGCACCTTGGTCCGGGTCTGCAGCAGTAGGTGCGCGCCTGCGGTGGTCCGGTTCTACAACGAGCGGGGAACGGCGGAGCAGTGGATCAAGGAAGGCAAGCAGGCGGTCAAGATGACTCGGCTCAGTTGCCACCGGTTTCGGTCCAACGAAGTGCGCCAGTGGCTGAGCGCGCTCGCGTGCAACCTGGGGAATCGGTGGCGGGGGCTGGTGCTACCGAAGCGGATCGAGAACTGGTCGTTGACGAGCTTGCAGCAGCGGCTGGTGAAGACCGGCGGACGGCTGATTAAGCACCCGCGTTACTACTGGCTGTTGTTGGCAGAGAGCCATTTGACGCGGCGGCTTTTCGGGGCGATGGTGCGGCCAATCGCAGCGTTGCCGCTGCCGAGCCGATAGGGCGCGGCGGCGAGCAAGCAAACCGGGCGAAGGAAGGAAAGGGGCCGACAGGTGTATGAGAAATCGCTTGAAATCAGGCAGATTCCGGTTTTCCCGTACCCGGAAGAGGCAGAGTTGGCCCCTTCCTGGGGCGCTGGAGTCGGTTAGGATGGAGAAAATGAGAAAAACGGCTCCAATGGAGGCGGTTGGATATACAATTGATGCCGGCCAGGGTGGCAAAACGGAAATCCTGGATAAGATCGTGAATGACTGGATTCATCGCAATACTTCATGGAAGGTTTTCAAGCACTCCTGCGGTTCCGTGGAGCGGTTCATTCCATCGTTCATGGAGGCCGGGGTCGATATTTTGAATCCAGCACAGTGCTCGGCCACAGGAATCGACCCGGAGCATTTGAAATCCACGCACGGCGGGCAAATCTCGTTTTGGGGAGGCGGTGTCGACACGCAAAAAACGCTGCCCTTCGGCGCCCCCGATCAGGTCAGGCAGGAGGTGTTGCGCCGCTGCGAAATCTTCTCGCCCAACGGGGGATCCATCTTCACCTCCATACACAATGTCCAAGCTCTCATACCGGTGGAGAATATGGCGGCGCTGATAGAAGCCGTGCACGAGTATAACGGAGGCGATGGATATGGATCGGCGTAGCTTTCTGGCAGGTTGCGCTTCTCTTGCCGGAGCCGCGTTCTCACCGTCCGCTGCGACTTCCGATTCTCCTCGCGTCGAGGCTGACCGCTGGCTGGAAATAGACCTCTACTGGTTTGACAAGGATGACCTGGAAAGCTCTGTCGCCCAATTCTGGGAGCGGTACAGCCCGTTGTTTCGCGGCGTGAGCGGGTGGCGCGGCGTCATTCTGAACGTCGGCTGGGTGATGGATTACGTGCTGGACTGGCGGGGAAATCCGGACTTGAGAATTCCTCGCCCGCAACGCATGAATCAGGAGCATTGGTTCAAGGTCGCGGGGCTGCTGACCGGAGACACGGCCGAGCGTAAAAGGAAATGGAAAGAACGATTCGCCAGTCCCATCGCGACGCCGCACACGGCCTACCAGGACTGGACCTATGCGGACCTGCGGCGCGTCGCCGCGCTGCTGCGGGAAATCGCTCGTTTGAAATATGGACTCGACGGGATGAAGGTGGGGTCGTTCGTGGTGGGCCGACCGAACATCTACCGCGGAGAAGCGTCCCCCTTCAGCGTTAATCACAAGGAGGTGTTCCTCGGCGGCAGCACTTTCAATCCCGAGGCCAGACTGGTTGCCGACACTACCCCATACGCGGCGTTTCCACATGGGATTGCCGCAGGTACGCCGGTCACCGAGTTCTTCGGAGCACAGTGGGGACATCTCTCCCGGGCCGTCGGACTGAATGCGATGGTGTTGCGCGACAATCTGCTCGGTCCGGTTCCTTACCGCCGTTATGGTCCGTGGGGCGAGTCATTGCCCGCGGATCCCGGGAAGTGGTCCAGTTTCAGCGCAGCCACGGGAGCACTGGTAAAGGCTACCAAACAGGCGAATCCGCTGGCTTTGGTGATCGGGTATTCGACCGCGGCCAGTGCGGTTGGGGAATGGCGTGTCGAAGGGGTGGATCTGGAAACGATCGCTCGCGAAGGATACCTGGATGCCTATATCGATCAGACTTGGGCGGGAGCCTGGAACGAGGTCGGGGTTCGCGAGCAACAGTTCTGGAATACTCCTTATCTCGGGTGGACCTATCAACTCGCTAACGTGCTGCTGCACGCCGTTATGCTGGAGGGCACGAAAGTTCGGCACCTCACGCTGGCGGAGACGTTTGACGCCTGGGAGTCGTGGGACGTCATTCACACCGCGCCGGAGCGCCTGCAATGGGGGATCTGGGTGTATCTCCATGCCGCGATGAAGACGCCGCAAGGCCTGAAAATGCCTGCGGGGAGTTATGTATCGTGGGCCAATCAGGGGAAACGCTTGCTTTCGCCGGATGACGTGGCGCTGTTGAGCGGCACCCTGAATGAGGCCACCTTAGACGCAAGGCAGACACAGGACGTCTTTGGCCCCACGCTGGTCTATAACCGGCAGGCGATGGACTGGCAATCGCAAAACGCGCCTGCCCGGAGCATCAAGGAGTGGATCGACGAACAAGCGGCCGCGGTGATGAAGTGGTCCGTTCCTATTCTTTCCGTCACTCGGGAAGAGTACCTTTCATCGATCTCGACTGACTTGCCAATCCTCCAGACTCCAGTACATTTGACGCCTGCGGAGAGAGACGGCCTCAAACAACGCCTCGGGTCCGGCCGGCCTGCGGCGTTCTTCGGCAGCCCGGCGGGAGGCATAGATCCGGAGCTTAGCCGAATGGCCGGAATCGAGTGCCCCGATGAACTGGGATCGGCGGTGCGCAAAGAAGCAACCGTCGAGAGCAAGGCCGCGGACCTGGCAAAGGGTGTCCCGGCGAATTTTGGGATTTATCAGCGATTCACCAGGAACCGCGCGATTCAAGGGGCGTCGGTGATCTATTCGGTGGACGGGTCGCCGGCCCTGATCCGCAACGGCAATATCCTATTCTGGGATCCTCCGGACCTCGAACCCGGATGGAGTGACAGGCCCATCCGCGAGCGAATGGGCAGCCACTATCCCTACGTGCTGGTGGCGCGTGCGCTCAACTTGATGCTGCAAGATTCGGAAGCGCCGGTGATGCGTGAAATCGATCCGGACCGGCCGGTTTGTATGCACGCGTGGCGCCTGCGGGACGGACAATACCGGATCCTGCTGGGCAACACCGAAGAGGGGATCAGCGACCTGGCTGATCAAGCCAGGCACGTCGAAATTGTTCTTCCCGCCATGTGGACTAAGCGGCTTTCGATTCACGATCTCTGGAGAAATCAAACGGTAACGAGCAGCGCCAAGGTCGTACGGAATCTGCGGCAGGCGGAGTCTACGCTGCTGGCGCTCAGCCGGTAATCACGCATGAAGTACAGGTCGATTTCCAGCCATCGGTCGGCCTCGATCTGCGGGGCACTGGACGAGTTGGCGAAAACGGCGCCAGGAAGAGAACCCCAGGCCGCCAGAAATGTGCGTCGGTTTATTTACTTGCCTCCATTGAACGCGTGCACCGCCTCGATCACTGCCGCCACGTTCTCCACTGGTGTGAGTGCTTGAACATTGCGGATCCAGTCGAAGACAACGCACCGTCACGCGAGAAGAGTTCGCACGGCGCATCACTGTCTCCCGGCGTGCCGAAGGGCAGTCCTCCTGCGTTCCCACTCCGCCTCCCAAGACGTGATTTCGGCACTGTGCTTCGACTTCAACTGATGTATAGTTGAGATCGCCTCGGCGGGCTCCCGCCAGCAGTTGCTCTCTCTGTGGCTGGGCGAGGCGTTCTGCTGTCGTCGAGTCTTGCGGAGGAGATCGCCTGGAGTTTGTTCACGATTCTTGCACCTTCTTCTTCGGAACTCCGTTAGTGTGGCAGTCCACACACTTCACCCAGTGAATATTGTGCTTGCTGGTGCTGGATTTGAAGGTGGTGTCCATCTTCTCCACGTCGAGGCCGCAGTTGGACATTTTCGGGTGACAGGTCGCGCACGAAGCCCTGGTTTTCTGCCCGTGCTGCGCATGGCACGCCAGGCAACTGATGCCTTCGTGCACGCCGATTCCGGTGCGGTCGTCGCCACTCGCCACCTGCATGCTGGCAACCGGCGCATGACACTGGTAACACAAAGCCTGACGCTGGTCCGTGCTCATTTTGACCACGCGTGTCCCTACCAGCATGGCCGGCATGGGCAAGTCCGCAAGGGGTATGTATCGCTCGGTGCGGCGGTCGAAGAACGCCAGAGACGGGCGTGTGATTTCCTGGGAGGGACCGGGAACACGACCTTCGACATCGGTCTTCTTCATGGGCTGACCCTCGCGATGCGCCTCGTGGCATGTCAGGCAGGGCATTGACGGGAGATTCGCCAGATCCGCCGGCAACAAACGCCATGGCCCGGTCCGGCTCACGGGAGCGACCAGATCCCTGATCCCGCCCTCGAATTGCATACCGTGACACCGCAGGCAGTCGTCCATGAGCATGTTGGCGGTGTTGTGCTTCTGGTCGAGGAAGATGCGCGCATAGCTGGCGCTGTGGGGGCCGGACTGCCACGCGGCGTACTCCTGGCGGTGACAGGCTTTGCACTGCTCCGTCATGGCCTGCACGAAACGGTTGCCGAACCCGATTTGTTCCGGCAGGTCACCCCGCAGGTGCGAGTACAAGCGGGCCGCGTTGTTCCGATGAAAGGATACATCGAGCGTGAGAGCGTTTCCATGACACTTCCCGCACGCAACACCGCGATGGCTGGAGGCATGCCATTCGTCGTAGAGGGGTTGCATCTCGTGACACACGACGCAACCCCTTCCCGAGCCCGACTCATAGTAGAACTCGCTCGCCGGCACCAGGAGGACCAGCGCCGCCATGATGAGGCCCGATACCAGGATGATCCGCTTCACGAACGCACCTTCGATCCCTTCCACGCCCTGAGCAGATTGTCGGAAGCACGGTACGCGTTCGCCATGATGGTCAAAGCCGGGTTGAAGCCGCCGTTGGTGACGTGGACGCTCGCGTCAATCACGTAGACGTTGTCCACATCGTGCAACTGGCAGTCCTTGTTCACCACTGAGGTTTTCGGATCGTTCCCCATGCGGCAGGTTCCAGCCTGGTGCTGCCCGCCGCTCATCGTGGGGGGAGGAATACGGTGCCAGGTCTGAACGGCGCCGGCCTCCTTCAGCCACACCTCGGCCTTGCCGGCGATGTAGCGGGCGATTTCGAGCGTGAGGGGATGTTTCTTCCCCGATAGCCGCGCCACCGGGATCCCCCAGTAATCCTTGACTTTGGCATCCATCTGGGCGCGCGCCTCGAAAAGCGGCATCTCCTGCACCGGGCCCATAATGACGATCGTCCGCTTGTAGGCGTCGCGAACGAAGTCCTTGTGCGCGTGCCCCCAACGCGGCACCCAGGGTGGCACCTGGTTCATAAACTGATACGGCAATCGGATAAACTCATTGGCCAACATCCCGCCGCCGGGCAATCCGGGATTGCCGTGGTTGTAATCACAGATGGCAATCGAAGCGCCCGGCCCCAGATCGTCATAAGTGTCGTAGTCGAACAGTCCGACCGCCGCGGGATAAGTGTGGGCTTGAAGGTTTCTTCCAACCCAGTCGTAGCGGTTGCCCAAGCCATTGGGGAACAGTTTGTGTTTGGTGTTCAGCAGCAGCCGAGCCGACTCGATGGCGCCTCCGCAGACCAGCACCAGGTCGGCAGACTGCTCATGCAGCCGGTCATGGGCGTCGAAGTAGGCGACTCCGCTAGCCCGCCCCCGGCCGTCCAGCAGAATCTCCCTGACTACGCATTCCGTGCGAAGCTCGCAGTTGCCGGTGGCAAGGGCCGTGGGAATCACGCTGTTATGCGTGCCAGTTCGCGCGCTCAGCTCGCAGGCAAAACCCACGCACCAGCGGCACCGCATACAGGCACTGCGCCCGTCGTAGGGGACCGTGTTCCGCAACATCGGAAGGTCGAACGGATGCAGACCCAAGCGAATAGCGGCGCCCAGCAGGACCTGGTGCTCCCTGGACGGCGGCAGCGGTGGCATCGGCAGGGTTTTCCGCCGTGGCGCCTTGAAGATGTTATTGGTGTCATTGCCGGAGACGCCCATCTGCCATTCGGCCTTCTCGTAGTACGGCTCGAGGTCCGCATAGCTGATGGGCCAGTCTTCCAGAGTGCTGCCCGCCACCGCTCCGTACGTCGAGCGCATCCGGAAGTCCTTCTCCATGTACCGCCAGGCCTGCGCGCCGTAACTGAACGTGCCGCCGCCCACGCAGGCCGCGTTGTTGCTGTAGGCGCTCTCGCTGGGGTACACGGTCCTTTCGCCCTGCTCATCCACCAGCACGCGGGGATTGCGATCCTCATCAGGGCCGAAGGCGTTGCCGAGAACCGTGGTACGTTGGTTGCGCAAATCGTCCTTGCGGAAGTCGGCGGCGGAATACCACTTCCCGCGTTCGAGCAACACCACGCTCAGACCCGTGGTGGACAGCTCCTTCGCCACGACTCCGCCGCCCGCGCCCGCGCCCACGATCACGGCATTGACGTGCTTCAGGGCCATCGCTCATCCCACCTTTGGCTGGTCATCGTAATGCATGCGGCCGCGCAGCGGGGGAAATGGCAGCCGCAACATCTTCCAACTCGCCATGTTGCGGTTTCCGCCGTGGCGTGGATCGCCATAGTAACCCTGGCGGCAATGGGCCAAGATCAGTTCGAAGAACTCCTTCGAGTTCTGCTCGGCGTCACGAAGGGCTTCCACCTGCTGGCCGGCTGACAACTCCACAAAGCGCTTCCCGAACTTCATGCGGCTCGCGGCATCGAGGCTGGCGGCGCCCCGCCGGTAGACCGCCTGCCACCTTTTGAAATGCCTGGTCAACTGAATGTCGATGTAGTTCACGACGCCGGCTTCCCGGGCACCAGGATCCCGATCCGCTGGAATGAGCTGCCCACAGATGGCCTCCACGGTCCGGGCTTCGTCGTCCGAGAAGAAGCGCCACCGGCTGTCGCCTTTCCAGCGCGGCAACGAAACTATCGATCCGGCGGCGGCGATCGAAAGCCCTGCTCCAAGCAAGGTACGGCGCCTGATGGCTCTACCCTTGAAAGTCATGGTTCCCCGGACCTTGCATCAGGCGCCCACCAGAATGCGGTGGACCCGCTCGGCGTTTTCGCGGACTTCATCTTTCACCCGTGGAAACATGCCGACGAAGACGCCGTCGGTGGGCTTGATGCTTTCAAAAGCCGTGCGGAAGGCCTGCTCCGCGCCGCGGTTGTCAATTCTTCCCGCCGCCATGATCTTGAACGCAAAGCACGGCTTGCTGGTCTGGCGAATGAACTTGTACATGCGTGGAGGATCGCTTTGCAGATAGACATCGCCTTGCATTTCCAGCAGTTCGCCGCCCAGCACCTTCTTCCACTCCTCGACGTTGCGCGTCCGGTAGTAGACGCACCCGGCATAGAAATCGACGTCCCATCCCTCGTGCTCCGCTTGTGCGAGCACCTCCGGATTGTGGCTTCCCACCCCTACTCTGGCGCCAGTCTGACGCGCCTTCTTGCACCACTCCTTGACGCTGGCCAACTCACCGCTGTGATAGGCCCTGTCGGTGAATTCGCCGTGATGATAGATGGCTAGCGGCTTGAGCGCTTTGCACAAGTCGGCCGGATCGCCCACGCCCTGAACAATCAGGTGCATCTTCCCGCCCTCGGCCTGGAAGCGCTCCAGGTCCTGGCGCGCGCGGGGCACATCGACCCAGTTGTACGCATTGATTCCAAACCGGTTGCACTGGTGCAAAACCTCGCACACTCTCTCCGGGGTGTAGTACTCCTTCATGATGGTGCCGAGGATGCTGTTGTAATGGCCAAATCCATAGAACTGGTTGCAGCCGACCACCAGCCGGCTGATTTCGGCATCGCCGAATTTAACCTTCGGCACCTGCACCTCCGAGGCCGGCTTCCAAGGCCCATCGGCCGGTGCCGCAGCCGTCGGCGCTCCCGGTGGCCGTACCTGTCCTTGCGCGGACGCGCGGGATGCGCCACCCTCAAATCCCGCAGCCAGCACCGCGGCTTGGAGAAATCCTCTTCGTGTGTCCGACATTGCGAGTCTCCTTGCTTTGGAATGAGATGTACACTCCAATTTCTCGTATTTAAGATCCGATTAGCAACGATTCAGGTCTGTTTGATGCGCGGCCTACCGGACCTGATGCGTTCTCTGCAGATCAGAATCTGTCCAGTTCGGATTTGTGGCTCGCCATTCTTTCTGTCTTCCCAGAATGCTCCGTTCGCGGCTGAAGCAAATGCCCCACGCGCGGTCGTCCGACGCTGTTGTATAGTCCACCAGAAGAATGCTGCCTTCGGCATGGACGTTGGCGCGGAGCGCGCCGGGCAGATCGAGACGCGCGAAGCGTGGTTAATTCATACCATCTCCTTTCCTCAAGGCATGCCGCGGCTGCCTCAGTTTCGGGCGCTCGCATGGCGGCTATAGACCTCCGCGTTCACCTCTTTGGCGGCCTCCACCATCTCCCGATAGACGCCATCGGTGACCGTGGTGAAGCCGATGCTGTAGTTCTCGCCGTCCATGGGGCGCCCAGTTAGCGGCTCGTCGTTGTACTTGAAATAATGGCAGCCGACGAACAGCGGATGATCGGCCACGCTGCGCACATAGTCCTGGTACATGGCGGCGCGCGCTGCCTGGTCCGGCGTGGGGACGAGGCCGGTGTGGAACATGCCGCGGTCCAGCGCGCCCATGTGAAATTCGCCGATGATGACGGGCTTGTCGACGCCGTTGAGTACCTCCCACTGCGCGGGATCGAGGCGCGGCTTGTAGATATTAAAGCTCAGGACGTCGCAGAATTCGGCCGCCGCCAGGACCTCCTCACGCGTGTAGTTGGAAAAGCGCGAGCCGAGATAAAGATGATGCGGATCGTATTTCTTCACCGCGTCGCGAACGGTGCGGAAATAGCGCTTGGCAAATTCGGTGACGAACGCCGCGAGATCTTCCTTCATGGCCGGCGTGAATTCGCTCTCCGACTGATAAGGCTTCGCCAGCAGCTCTTCCCACGACACGAGGTGCGCACCCCAGGCTTCGTTCAGGCGCTCCACGGTGCCCCACCGGGCCTTCAACCGCTCGACAAACGCGCGCTTGGCAGCGGAATCGGCGCCTTGGGCCAAAGCTCCCAAAGCCAATCCGTAGCGCGACCGTTCGCTCCGCATGTTGCCCCAAGCCAGCTCGTTATCCACGAAATAGCCGATCACCCATGGGTCATCGCGCCGCACCTGTGCGACGGCCCGAATGCTGTCCTCGGCGACCTGCGCGAACCGCGGATCGAAAACGTCGCGCATCCTGCCCCAATAATCCGAGCCGCTGGAGAGCGTGCCGACGGCACCCCGGATGCCGATCGTCAGGGTGTAAGGCACGCGCCCGTTGCTGTACGGCGCGTTGTCGGACCAGTTGCCGATGGTGTTCATGCCCCACGCGCGCAACCGTAGGAGAGCCATTTCCAGCCATTTGCTCCTCCAGTCGGCGCCGTATTTGCGATCGAGGTTCGCGTCATAGAAATTAAAAGCCTTGCCGGAGTAAAAGCGGAGGTCGCGAAGAGCGACCGGGGGGCCGGAGCGGGCGGTTTCGTAGAAAGCTGCCAGCGGGTCGGATGCTGCGGGCAGCCACTCGAACATGTTCTCGCGGCCTTCCACCACCGTGCCGCCTTGGCGGGCGGTTACGACATCCATGCCGGTCGAAAAGAACAGGTGGCCGTTGGGCGCTACCAGCCACCATGCGCCATCCCGTTTCGCGGCGCGAAAGAAGCCGGTGGCCTCCAGCTTCGGGCCGGAAGCCCAGGCTCCATATTCGTCGCGGTCCGGCAGCGACGGATGCAGTTTTAGTTCGGCTTCTTCTTTCGCCCTTCGCGATTGGAACAGCGAAGCTTCGGTCAGCCTTCCCGGCCATGCCCCCTTGGCGAATTGCCCGTACCTATCCACGATCTTGTCGTAGGAAACGCCAAGCGCCACGCGAATATTATCCAGAATCAGCGACCGGGCCTTGCCGGGATGGTTGAGATAGATTCGAATCACCGCAATGTGCGAGGTGTCCACCGGATGGTGATCCTCCGCCAGAAGCCGGACGCCCGGAATAGCTGCCTCGCCGCGCATACCCATCTGTAAGGGAGAAGGCGAATTCAGCGGAAAAGCGAAACTGGCGCTCTCCCGCGCCCGCAACGGCAGCGCAGTATGGGCTTCGGTCTTCGCACCGGCAGCGTCTTCTACTTCCACGACGAAGCTCAAGGGCTCCCCGGAGGGGTTCCATACATCCAGGGTCACCGTGCCGAAGGGGCGAAAGTCGGCGACCTCGGGTGTGATCTCGATTTTGGGATGATCGGCGGCTTCGAAGTCCACTTGTGCGGCGTAGCGGCCGTTGGTGGCGTGCTGCCGCACACGGGTAATGCGGGCGTTGGTGGTTTTGACCGTCTGCACCTTGCCGGGAGTCTCAAATGAACAGATCAGCCGTGCGCCTGCGGCACTGCACTGCGTCAGAGAGCCAGCCAGCCCTGCGAGCACCCAGGTGGATGTCTTGCGAAGATTCATGAATTTCTCACCATCACCTCGTGCACTGATTCGGTTCGCGAACGTATTCCAGCGCGCACCGTTCCCTCACTGCCGGAGACGAGCAGCCGTCCCAGGCCGGTCCAACCTGGGACAAAACCACTCTCGGCCGCATGCCTGGCGTGTCGCCTGTCACGAACCGGCTCCAAAACGCGACGCTGCGTCTTGGGAGTGACACTGCGCGAATTATTCATTGCAAGCGAGACAGTAAGCACGGAAACGCCGCGACCGCCAGAGCCTTAAAAGAAACCATGGCTCTGATATCAAAGTACCTTAAGATCTTAAGAGCAATATGCCTTAAGAGCATGCTATGGTGATTTCACCAAGATGTCAACAGGGAAAAAACAGAAAACGATGGTAAACTGATATGTCGATAGCTTCCAATTGTTTTTTATTTGCAGGATCAGAGGATGGCGGTTTGGTTCATACTGAAAGCGACCTGGAAGTCCAAAATGAAAATTCCGGTTGAAAAAGAGTTCGACATGTCTCTGACTCGTTTTGGAAAGCAGTTTCGCACGGCTGCCCTCGGGGCCCTTCTGGCGGTCTGTGGCGGTTCCGTCACGCTGCGGGCGCAGGTGCAGGAGCGCCCCATCCCAACGGTGGTGAAGAAAGACGGGCGTTACGGTTTCATGGTAGACGGCGCGCCCTACCTGATGCTCGGCGCCCAGGCGCATAATTCGAGCGGCTGGCCTGGCATGCTTCCTAAAGTGTGGCCGGCCATCGAGTACCTCCATGCCAATACGCTGGAGATCCCCGTCTACTGGGAACAGATCGAGGCCCGCCCGGGGCAGTTCGACTTCTCCGTTGTCGATACCATTATCACCCAGGCGCGCACGCACAACGTCCGGCTGGATCTGCTCTGGTTCGGCACCTGGAAGAACGGCAGCCAGCACTACATGCCGCAGTGGATGAAAGCGGACCCGGCGAAGTATTTCCGCCTGATCGACAAGAACGGACGCCCGGCGGATTCGCCATCGCCGTTCTGCACCGCTTCCCAGGAATTGGATATCCGCGCGTTCGCCGCGTTCATGCGCCACCTCAAGGCGTTCGACCCGCAGCGTACCGTAATCATCGTGCAGGTTGAGAACGAGGCCTGCACCTTTGGACCAACCCGCGACTACTCCCCAGCCGCGCAGAAGCTCTTCGAAGCTCCCGTCCCGGCCGACGTTCTGAAGGCCATGGGCAAGGAGGGCGGCGATGCCGAGAACTGGCAGGCAGCCTTTGGCGCCGAAGCGGAAGTGAACTTCCACGCCTGGGCCATAGCCACGTACATGGGGAAGGTTGCCGCCGCCGGGAAGGCGGTCTATCCGCTGCCGCTCTATGCCAACGCCATGCTGCGCGATCCCATCAAGCCGGGCCCTCCCGGCGACTACGGAGGATCAACCGGGGGACCCACCGACGATGTGATTCCGATTTGGAAAGTCGCGGCGCCGGCAATCGATATCCTCGCGCCGGACATTTACTTTAGGGACCCCGCCCGATACCTGAAGGTGTTGGAACTTTACCATCGGGACGATAACGCCCTGTTCATCCCGGAAACCAGGGGCAGCGCCGCGCTGGCCAAGTTCTTTTTTCCGCCCTCGGGCTTCAAGCGATCGGCTTCTCTCCCTTCGGCCTGGATTACAGCGCCGTCCCATCCGTTCAGCCGCCCTCTCCAGCCGACCGTCCGGCCGCTGCTACCGCCGGCGCTCCAGCCGCAAGTCCGGCCGCCGCCTCCGCGTCGCAGGACGAATACGCATTAGCCCCCACGGCGCAGAACTACCGGCTTATCGGCCCTATGATGCGGGAAGTTGCCCACCTCAACTTCGAGGGCAAACTCCAGGCCATCGCGGAAGAAAAGGGCACTCCCTCGCAGACTCTACACTTCGGGGAGTGGAACGCGACGATCTCCTACGGGGACGGGCGGGGCGGCCCCACGCCGCCGCCGAGTACCGCGGAGCCGACCGGCCGGGTGCTGGTCGCTCAACTTGCGGATGACAAGTTCCTGGTGGCTGGGTACTACTGCCGGGTAGATTTCCGCCCCACCGCCGCGGACAAACACCGACAGTTCATGCGTGTCGACGAGGGGACCTACGAAAACGGTGTCTTCAAGTTCATCCGCATCCTGAACGGCGACGAGACCGACGGCGGGCTCAACCTGCGCGCCGAGCCCATAGCGTTGCGCGTCTCTCTGGGGGTTTATTAATTAATTGGCGCCGCCTGGGCCGGGAAACATGCACACGCAAACAGGGCGGCACATTGGAGTGGACCAATGCGATTGAGGTTGTTGAGCGACGTAACGGGCAGATGACGACGGTAGAGGGACCGCTGGAGCAGCGGAGGACCAGCGGAGGAAATCGCGGAGTGAACGGCAGCACGCGGCCGCTTCGGGACGCTCGTCTCGAGGCAAGTGCTGAGAACTCGACCCAAACAGCACGGGACCTTCGGGGACTGGGCAAGTATCGCCTTTCGAAAGCGGAATTTACGGCCCCCCCGCGGCAACGCAGCCAGCTCGGTATTTCTCTATTGGGAAAGCGACATAATCGCCCTCAGTAAGGCGCGCGCTCTCCGCGTATCCCCTTTTGAAAGTAGTACATAGGCACGCTCGTGTTCGAGCCGGTGAAGGCGCGGAGGATCAGCCTGAAGAAAGGGCGCGACCGGTGGCATGCCTTGGCTTTGGAGTCCGACGGGGACTAACGTGCCAAAGCGGGCCGCTGCGCTGCCGTCCACTCCGCCGTTTCCTCCGCTGGTCCTCCGCTGCTCCAGCGGTGCCGCAACCGGTCAAGGCCGTATCTCCATCGTTCCGTTCCGTCTCTCAGGCTTTACGGCCGTTGAACTCGTGGACGGCATCTATCATCGCAATCACGTTCTCCACCGGAGTTTGGGCTTGCACGTTGTGGATAGAGGTGAAGACAAACCCGCCGCTCCGGGAGAAGATCTCGCAGCGCCGCAGCACCTCCTCGCGAACCTGTGCGGGCGTGCCGAACGGCAATGTCTTTTGCGTGTTTACTCCCCCTCCCCAAAAGACGATGCTCTCGCCGTAGCTGGATTTCAGGCGCTCCGGGTCCATCCCCACCGCGGAACACTGAACCGGGTTCAGGATATCGATGCCCGCATCGATGAAGGACGGGATAAACCGCTCCACGGAACCGCACGAATGCTTGAAGGTTCGCCAGCCGGTATTGCGATGAATCCAGTCATGCACGGTTTTGTAATGGGGAAGGTACAACTCCCGAAACGTGGCGTTCGAGCAGAATGCGGACGTCTGCGTGCCGAAGTCGGTCCCGCACGTGAAGGCGACATCGATGAGATCCCCCGTCGCCGATTTGATCTTCTCCAGGTTGGCAATCGCAATTTCGCACTGCTTTTCGAATATCTGGTGCAGCAGATTCCGCCGGCTGCGCGTCGATACGTACCACTCCGTCACATCGCGAATTCCTTTGGGATGCTTCAGCGCCGGCCCCGGCACCAGAGCGATGTCGCCCAGGGCCGTTCCCGGCAGACAGGCCAGTACCGCTCTTCCGGTTGACGCCGCACGGCAGACTTCCTTTTGCAGCCAGAGGACGTCGGCTGCCGAAAGCGGCCCGAACTCCTCCAGGTTATCCGCGGGATCGAGGAGCTCTTCACAGATCGGTTCCTGGCGAATGATGGCATCGAAGAAGTAGCTGCCGGTCGGCATCCGGGCGCTGGGCGCGACGGTCGTGTCCCCTTCCGGATAGATACAGATATCGCCATTCGCGTCTACCATGGTATTGAAGCCGGAGGGCACAAGAACCTCGAGCCCGCCCCAGGGTGTCCGCCATGGCTTCCAGTCACACACCGGGAAGCCGAACATAGTCTTAGCCGGAACCACTCCCTCGACGTCAGTGCCAATCGCCTGTGCCAGGTCATCTTCGATCAATCCCAACATCTGGAACGGTTCGTGGACTTTCGCGGGCCTTTTCTCCAGGCCAAAATAGTCGCGCAAAGCCGCGACGCACGTAACGTGCATGCCCGTAACAGGCGAACTTCCGAAATCGATCGGTATCCGCGAAACTTCCGCGTGTCGTAGAGCGCAGTGAACCCGTTCCTTGCTATTCGGGGAATCTATATCCATAGTTCACCATGCACCAGCAGGACGTTCCGGTGCGTCAAGCGCTTAACCTAAAATCAGCCTAGTCCAGGCAAGGCCAATTGTCAATACGAGCTTGACAGCGTGGGCAAACCGGCCTAAACTGCTTGTGTTAAGCGCTTGCCAGTTGATCCTGAGTATGCCTGAGCTGAACCAACTGTATGAAGCGATTTTGGCGGGCGATGCCAAAACCGCAGTCGAAGTCGCGCGCGCGGCGCTAGCGGAAAATGAAGCTCCCCTGAAACTCCTGTTGGAGTACATGGTCCCGGCCATGGACGAGGTCGGAAGGCGCTTCCAGTGCGAAGAGTTCTTCGTTCCGGACCTGCTGCTTTCTGGTCGTGCGATGAAGGCCACCCTGGAACTGCTGCGCCCTCTGCTGAGCGCCAGCGGCGCGCAACCAGCAGGCCGGGTCGTAATCGGGACGGTGAAAGGCGATCTGCATGACATCGGAAAGAACCTGGTTGCCTCCCTGCTGGAAGGAGGCGGGTTCGAAGTATACGATGTCGGCGCCGATGTTTCCCCGGAACAGTTCATCGAAGCTATCCAAAGCCGGAATCCCGACATTGTGGCTCTTTCGGCGCTGTTGACGGTCACGATGCCCGCCATGAAAACCACCATTGACGAGCTCAAGAGAGCCGGCGTTCGTGACTCGGTCAAGGTCATGATTGGCGGCGCACCCGTTACCCGCCAGTATGCAGAGGAGATTGGGGCGGATGCCTACGGCGAGGACGCCAGTGTGGCGGTGAGCATTGCGCGATCACTCATGGCCAAGACACCAAAATGACGCGCCGATATTCGTCCCTTGCCATCGCGGATGCCGGGGACCTCGTGTTCGGTCAGTCCGCCAGTCCTGTCGATTGCGGATACGGGCTCGGCATCGGACGGGGATTGGTCTATCCCGAAGTCAATTTCACCCTGCCGCCAATCTCGATCGATGCCGCGACATGGCCGGATGTGAAGGAGCATTACCACAACATTGCCAAAGGAGTCCTCCGGCGCGCCGTTGCCCTTGAGGCGCCCGGCATAGTCCTGGAATTCGAATTGCTCCCGGCGATGACCGAAACGCCGGATTGGGGCGCCGAGATCACCGCGCTGCTGCGCGATCATTTGCGGTTGGCATACGAAAGGCACGGGTTGAAAAACGCTCTTCGGGTGACGCCGACGGATATCAGAGACCGCAACAAGCCGCCCGCTCTCCGCGCCGGAGCCCCCTGGGAGAGACTCAGGCGGTCCTTCGATCTCTGTATTGCCGCCGGCGCCGACATTGTCTCCATCGAGTCCGTCGGAGGCAAGGAAGTCCACGACCGCGGCCTGATGTGGGGCGATATACGCGCCATTGTGTTCGCATTGGGAGTCCTGGCCCCGCGGGACGTCGCCTGGCTGTGGGACCGCATCTCGCTGGCTTGCGCCGCCAGCGGTCACGCGGTTCCCGGCAGCGACACAGCTTGCGGATTTGGGAATACGGCGATGCAACTGGCTCACCAGAAAATGCTGCCGGAGACGCTCGCAGCGGTCGTGCGCGCGATGAGCGCCGTGCGCAGCCTTGTGGCATTTGAGCACGGCGCCATCGGCCCTTCCAAGGACTGCGCCTATGAGGGCCCGATTCTGAAGGCAATCACCGGTTGTCCCATATCCATGGAAGGGAAATCGGCAACGTGCGCCCATTTCAGCCCGGTCGGAAATATCGCCGCCGCGATGTGCGACCTCTGGAGTAACGAATCGGTCCAGGACGTGCGCCTGCTCGCAGGCAGCGCACCCGAGGCGTATACGGAACTGCTAACGTACGATTGCCGGCTGATGAACGTTGCCACGGCCAAAGGAAAGTCGCTCACACTCCGCGACTGGCTCGTGGAATCCGATGAATGGTTGAGTCCGCAAGCGGCGGTGCTCTCTCCGGAGGCGACTCATCAGATCGCGCAGGCTATCATCGGCGCGTCCACGGATTACGAGCGAACCGTGGCGGCGGGAAGAGCGGCGGTCGCTATTCTCGAATGCGGCGTGTCACAGGGCCGGTTGAACATTTCCGCAAGGGAGGGGCAGTGGCTGAGCCGGTTGGACCGCGAGCTGACCGAACTCCAGGGCAAAGAGCAGGCGCTGACGGAAGAGATGATGCGAGCCAATCCCCGCTTGTTCGATCCGGCATCTTACGACTTGTTAGAGTAGGGCGGACAAGGCTTTGACAAACCCCACTATCTCCAGGCGCGCAAACTCCCCGGCCGGTAAAATAGCTAGGTCCGGGGCGAAAATCGCCACCATGGCGGAGGTTGCCGAGCGGGCTGGAGTCTCCGCCGCCACCGTTTCTCACGTGATCAATGGCACGAAGAGCGTGTGCGGAAACACCCGGCGGCGGGTCCTGACCGCCATCGAGGCACTGAATTACAGGCGGAATTCCGCGGCTCGGAACTTGGCCACGGGCCGCGCCGACATTTGGGGTCTGCTGGTTTCGGACATTCGCAATCCATTCTTCGCCGACCTGGCGGCGGCTTTCCAACACGAGGCGCTCCAGCACAGCCTCGATGCCGTCATCATGAATACCGACTGGGACGCTGGAAGGACTCTGGAATGTATCAAACGCCTGTTGAATATGCAGGTGCCTGCCATCGCCCTGATGACGTCTCTCGTGGCCGAATCCGTGAAGGAAATGCTGGTGGAAAATAAGATCTGCGCGGTGTATCTGGACCTGGGACAGGTGGGGCGTTATGTCAGTAACATCGCGGTCGGCTACGAGCTGGGTATGGCCGAGATGATCGCATACCTGACGGCGCTTGGGCACCGCCGCATAGGCTTCATTGGGGGATCGGCGGCGTTACAGTCGGTGCAAAGACGGCATGCTGCGTTCCTGGAGCTCACGGCATCGGACACGTCCATAGAGACCATGACGATGGATTCCGATTTCACGTTCCGCGGCGGATACGTGGCCTGCTCTAAGCTGCTCAGCCGGTTCTCTCCCACGGCGATTGTCGCGGTCAACGATGTCACCGCGGCCGGCGCCCTCCACTGCGCGTCCGATCGGGGTGTGCGGGTCCCCAACGATCTTTCCGTGGTTGGGTTCGACGATATTCCACTCGCCGAGTTTGCGCAACCGGCGCTTACCACGGTCAATATTCCTCGCGACACAATTGGCCGGCTCGCTTTTCAGGCCCTCCAGGAAATGCTTAGCCGTTCCGCGCAGAAAGGCAGGGAGTACGCCGTCACGCCCAGGTTGGTTGTTCGGGAGTCCACGGGTAAGCCGAACCAGGGAGGCGGCCGCGTTTCGATATGAAGTCAGCCATCAATCTTCCTTACGTCCTTTTTCTGGCGGCGACGGCTGCGTTGGGTGGACTGCTCTTTGGGTTTGACATCGCAATCATTACGGGGGCCGGTCCGTTCCTCGTCGAGCATTTCAGACTCGGCGATTTGAGCCTCGGCTGGGCCTTCAGCTCGCTGCTGTTCGGCTGTGTAATCGGTTCGCTTGCCGCGGGACGGCTGGCGGATTTCCATGGCCGCAAAAAGGCGCTGCTGCTGGTGGCGCTCTCTTTCGCCCTCACCTCAATCGCGACCGGCATCGCCCCTACCTTTCCTGTTTTCATTGCGGCGCGCTTCCTGGGTGGGCTGGCTGTAGGTGGGGCATCATCCTGTCGCCCATGTACGTTGCCGAAATCTCGCCGCCATCCATGCGCGGGCGCATGGGCACCCTCTACCAAATGTCCATTGTTGTCGGCATCCTGGTTTCCCATTGCCTCAACTATCTGCTGCGCGACGTCGGCTCGGCTAACTGGCGCTGGATGTTCATTACCGGTGTGATCCCCTCGACATTGTTCTTCGTACTGCTGTTTCACGCTCCCGAAACGCCACGGTACCTCTTTATGGCGGCCAGGCCGCGGGAAGGCTTCGTGGTTCTGCAGCGGATTGCTGGCCGAGACAGCGCTAACTTCGAAGCGGCCGAAATTCAGGCCGGTCTGAACCAAGGGCGGCACACCTGGAGGGAATTGCTCCAGCCGGGAATACGGCGCGCCGTGCTGGTTGGTTTCGGGCTCGCCATCCTCGTTCAGGTGTCGGGCATCAACACGATCATCGATTACGCGCCGGCAATCTTCCGATCCACGGGTTGGAAGATCGACGCAGCCCTATTTTCCACTTTCCTTATTGGCCTGACAAACCTGGCCTTCACGCTCGTTTCCTTTGGGACGATTGATCGCTAAGGACGGAAGCCGCTGTACATCGTCGGTTCGCTGGGTATGACCGCCGCGCTTGTCCTGCTAACCTAACTTTCGCACTTCGGGGGCATCCCTTCGGCTAACCTCTTCAGATTCAGTGATGGCACTTAAAAGGTCTTCACCACAGGGGAGGGCTGATCCGCGGCTTCGGGCGAGGGTATTAAAGCCC
>Ga0181521_10002853_pt1 | contig 20636 bp, 20 predicted proteins | sample PEATcosm2014_Bin_32_FD_119764 | JGI IMG/M metagenome (GOLD analysis project Ga0181521, IMG submission 119764) | Peatland microbial communities from MTU Mesocosm Facility, Houghton, MI, USA - PEATcosm2014_Bin02_60_metaG | ecosystem: Environmental > Terrestrial > Soil > Wetlands > Peat | place...
ACAACCCGTTTCTCCGGTTCCAGCGCCGGTTGACGGGGTGTCACACTGAATAGCCTATATCGACCATTTTGGGGGCATCATGAGGAAGCTGGCAGGTCTCTTAGGAGCCATCGTGCTCGCCGCCGCCGTGGGGGCATGCTCATCGTCCAGCAGCAGCACCAGCGCGAGCAGCAGCACCAGCGCGAAGCCGACCGGCAAGACCGGCACGCCGAACGTCAAGGTCGTCGCCAGCGGTCTCAATTCACCGAAGCACCTGCTGTACACGTCGGCGGGTGTATACGTCGCCGAGTCGGGCACCGGCGGTTCGACCTGCGTGAGCGGGCCGAACGTCGAGGGCACCGGCACCACGCAGTACTGCGAGGGAGCGACCGGCGCGATCGCGCTGATCAGCGGCACGCACGTCAAGGTGGTCGACGGCAAGCTTCCGTCGGTGGTGGAGAAGGACTCCGGCGAGGTGGCCGGGCCGACCGCCGTGGCCGTCTCCAAGACGGGCCAGATCTCGGTCCTCTTCCAGGACGAGCTGGTCAACAGCACGGGCGGCAACTCGCTGCCCGCGCCGGCCAGCACGACATTCGGCACGTTCCAGATCTCGCCCGGCGTGGTCGCCGAGGTGGCAAAGTTCGCGGCCGCGAATCCGCAGGACAAGGCGACGCTCGGCGGCACTCCCGGAGAGACGACCTATGACTCGGACCCGTACAACGTGACGCCCTACCACGGTGGCTATGCGCTCACCGACGCAGCGGCCAACGACCTCCTGTTCATCACGACGACGGGCGAGGTCAGCGTCCTAGCGCGGTTCCCGACCCAAGCCGAGACGGCGCCGGCCGGGACGCTCCGATCCACGGCCGTGACGATCGACGCCCAGGCCGTTCCCACCTCGGTCGTGGTCGGCCCGGATGGCGCGCTGTATGTCGGCCTGTTGCGCGGCGTCCCCGATCTGCCGGGGACGGCGGAGGTGTACCGGGTCACACCCGGCCACGCTCCGGCCGTCTGGGCCAAGGGCCTGACGGCAGTGACGGCGATCGCCTTCGATTCGACGGGTCGGCTGCTGGCCACCGAGTACAGCACCGGCGGGATCCTCGCGCCGAAGACCGTGCCGGGCGCGCTCGTCCGGATCAGCGCCGACGGCAAGGAGGTGACCACCCTGCCGGTGTCCGGGCTCTCGGCCCCGACCGGGCTGGCGATGGCGCCCGACGGTGATGTGTATGTCACCAACTATGGCGTTTCGCCTGGCAACGCCAAGCCGTCCGGCGAGGTGCTCGAGATCACCGGGCTCAGCTAGATGATCGGTTCCACGGCAGGGGTCGTGGAGCAGGGATGTCGGTAAGGAACGAACCACCAGCCGCGCCCGCGTGTCCACTTTGCTGAACATCGCTGGCAGGGCACGCTTTCAGGTAGGCAGCAGTGCCGCCGCGAGGCTGCCGGACAACCATCGGCTGAAGTCGGCGGTGCTCCAGCTGCGCTGAGCGACCAGCAGCCGGTAGAGGTGGCCGTCCGTGAGCGCCCAGCAGAGTTCCGCGGCACGTTGCTCGGTTATGCCGACGGCCAGTTCGTCCAGGGACGCGTGATGCCGGATGAACATTGCAGCGCCCAACCTCCGGTTGCGGTTCGCCTCGGCGAGCAGCTGTGCGGCCGCCGGGTCGATATCGGCTGCGGCGATGAGAACTTCGCCGAGCGGCACGATCACAGCCATGTGAGGAGCTGGCCATGGGGGGTCTGAGGACTCGTGCGGACGTGGACGGCCTGGTCCTGAGCGACGCGGCGCAGGCGCTGGTCGATGCGGTCACGGCAGGTGCGGTGCTCGACCTCGCGCACGGCGCGCTGGCTGACCGGCAGGCCACCGAGGAAGAGATGCGGTCCTGGGGATCGGAGCGCACCATCAGCGCCACGGTCATCCGCGACATCCTGCGCGGACGGCTCGCGGACCATCCCGATCCTCGCGGGGTGCGCCTGTGCGGGGCACGGATCAGCGAGCCGCTTGACCTCGCGTTCGTTTCCAGCAAAGTCCCGATTGAACTGCATAGCTGCCTGCTCAGCGAAGGCATGGTCGTCTGCGGCGCGCGACCCTGCCCCGCGTGACCCTTGAGCGCTGCTTGCTGGAGCACCCCAGCCAACCTCCGCTTATCGCCGATCAGATCACCACGGACGTGCTGACCCTGGATCGGTCGACGGTGCGCGCGCACGCCAAGGGCGGAGTTTCCCTGGAAGGGGCGCATCTGGGCCAGTTCAAGGCGGATGGCGTGACCTTGGCCAACGACGGGGCCCTGCCGTTTACGCCGACGGCCTGATCGTCGACCAGGACGTTTCTTTCGCTGACGGCGCGAGCGTCACGGGCGAGGGCGACAGCGGGGCGTTTCACGTGATCGGTGCCCGGATCGGCGGCCAGCTGAACTGCACGAACGCCACCTTCTCCAGCAAGTCGGGACCGGCCCTCGTCGCCGACAACCTGGACGCCAGCGGGGACGTCTCCCTCAGCGGCACGTTCAACGCCACCGGCGACGGCCCCAAGGGCGTCGTCCGGCTCGCGGTGGCCCACATCGGCGGCCAGCTGAACTGCCGAGATGCGACGCTCGCCAGCACCTCGGGACGGGCCCTGCACGCGCAAAGCCTCCAGGTCGATCAGGACGTCCTCCTCGACGGTAGCTTTAACGCCACCGGCGGTGGTCAGACTCCGGCCCTCTACCTGGTGGGAATGAAGGTCGGCGGCAAGCTGGTCTTGGATCCAGGCCATGTGACGCACACGGCAGGTCGCCGTCTCCGGCTGGACGTGGATGGATTGACCTACAGAGGGCTGCCCGAGCAGGTCACGCCAGAGCGGTGGCTTGCGATGATCCAGGAGGACACTGCTCTACACCAACCCACCCGACGATATCGCCGCCGCCTACGTCGAAGACCTCTGACCTCTTTTGCCTTGCCGCTGGCCCGTAGCTTCGGGATTCCTGGGCCGTTAACGTTCGCGCCCGCCGCGGCCGCCACGGTCGCGGCCGGGAGGTTCACGCCCGGGAGGTTGGCGGTCGGGAGGTTGGCCCCGTGCCGCAGCACGTCCATGTCATCGATGCTGTCCGCCCGGGCGATCATCCCCGCAGCCAGGTACGGGACCTTTAGGTGCGCGTTCACCCCGCACCGGCGGCGCACCAGCGCACGCGGCGAGCTCCCCGCCGCGATGCCAATGCCCGTCTACCGGCCGACGGCTGCCAGGCCCGCCGGGCCGCCGCGATCGACGCGGCCGGGTCGAAGAGGCGAATCGCCGCAGGCGGAGCGCTCAGCTACCGGGTGAGGTCGCTTACCGCAGCGACTCGCAGGACGTTTGCGGCAATGGTGAGAGCAGGATTGAGAGCGGCCGAAGACGGAAAACAGGCGCTGTCGACGACCCACAGGTTGTCGACCTCGTGGGCACGGCAGTTGGGGTCGAGAACGCTGTGTTGCGGATCGGTGCCCATGACCGCGGTGCCGCACTGGTGGGAGTTGGTATCGATGCCCATCCGCTCCGTGAAGATCAGCGGGTATCCAGCGCGGCGTACCGCGCGGGCGACGCGGCGTACCAGTTGCTTGTGTGGTACGAGGTTGTTGGGCTGCCATTGGACCGTGATCCGTCCATCGCTTCCGACGACGACCCGGTTGTTCGGATCGGGCAGATCCTCGGTGGTCAGATAGACGTCGATGCTGCGGTTGGTCAGGTAGGTCAACAACGGCATCGGCACCCAGGGGCTAGCCGCCTTGACCATCGGTCCTTGAATCTTGCCGAGCATCTGCAGGTTGCCGAGGGGGTATGGGTTGTCGGGCCCGGCGAGGTACCAGTCGTTGAGGCCCAAGGTTTTCTGGAAGTTGATTCTGTTTCGGCGTCGCGGATCCACGCCGAGGAAGAAGGTGCTGTTGTGCACCATGTAGTTGCGCCCGACCAGGTCCGAGGAGTTTGCCAGGCCACCCGGATGCCTCTCGGAGACCGACCTGAGCAGCAGTGCTGCGGAGTTGACCGCGCCGCCGGCGACAACGAAGCGGCCGGCTCTGATGCGCAAAGGTGATCCGTCGCGCAGGACCACCGCTTCGGTGACACGACAACCGTCCGCGGACGTGTTCAGCCGCTCGACAACGGCGCGGGTGAGCAGTCGCACCGTCGAGCTTTGCAGCGCCGGCCGAATGCCACAGGTCTCGGCGTCGCTCTTGGCACCCAGCGGGCAAGGGAAGCCGTCGCAGGTCCGCGTTCTGATGCAGGCACCCCCTGGGCGGATGTCCACGCCGACAGGTATCCGGAACGGGTGCAGCCCCTGTGCGGCCAGCGCGTCGGAGAATGCCGCCACCGTCGGCTCGTGCTCCAGCCCGGGAAACGGGAAGCCGGTCGACCGCGGCGGATCAGTCGGGTCGTCACCCACGTCGCCGTGCACCTGATACATGCGCTCGGCCGCGGCGTAGAACGGCTCCATATCCGTGTACGAGACCGGCCAGGCCGGCGAGACGCCGTCGTGATGCTTAATTTCCGTGAAGTCCTGCGTCCGGAAGCGTGGCAGGCAAGCACCGTACACCTTGGTGTTGCCGCCGACGTAGTAATGCACCCCAGGCCCGAACGGGCGGCCGGTCGAGCCGTCGTACCACATTTCGGCATTCTTGTACCGACGCCGCTGGAAGACTTCGACCGGCGACCAATTGGCATCCTCACGGGGAAGAAAGTCACCCCGCTCCACGACCAGCACCCGTGCACCGCTGTCACGGATCGCGTGCGCGAGCGTCGCTCCGCCCATTCCAGAGCCGACGATCGCGATGTCGCAATCGACCGGGCCGCCGTCGACATTCTCGATGACCGGCGCGGAACCTGGATCGAAGACGCTCGTCATGTCAGCTCTCCGCGACAGGTTCGGTCACGACTGGGACGCGGCGACCTGAGCCGGCCGCCTCCTGTACCGCCAGCGCCACGCCCAGGGCGCGAGCCCCGTCAACGCCGGTGACGGCGGGCTCGATCTTCTCCTCGACGGCGCGGGCGAACGCCTCCAACGCCACCTCGTACATGTCGCGACGGTCCGGGATGTCCAGCTCCCGCTCCCTGCTGGCGTCGCGCAGGACGACGGTACCGATCGGGTCCTGGGTCATGACGTCCTTCGCGACTATCGAGCCCTCGGCACCATGCACCTCCAGACCCGTCCCGGCGTACCTGACGGTGAATGCGTCGTGCGTCTGCGCCAGGACGTTGCCGTCGTACCGGAGCACGCTCATGATCGCGTCGTCGACGTCCGCGTCCCATGGTCCCTGCCGGACGCCGAGCGCAACGGCGTCCACCGGTCGCCCAAGCAGGGGATTGACCACCGCGGCGTCGTGAACGGTGATGTCCAGCGGTACACCGGCACCCGCGGCTGGATCCTTCAGCCGCCACGTCGCGAGACGTTCCGGGAGTTGGACGGCGTGAAAGACCCGGACGCCCAACGGTTGCCCCACCGCACCGTCGCGCACCAGCCGAAGGATCTCCTGGTGGGTGGCAGCGCACGGTAGATGATGATTCACACCGAAGACCACGCCGGCTGCGTCGCACGCACGCACCATGGACCAGGCATCCGCCAGACTGAGTGCCACGGGCTTCTCGCAGAGCACGTGCTTGCCGGCGGCGGCCGCGCTGAGCGTATCTGGGTGGTGGAGCCGGTTGACCGTGCTCACGTAGACGGCGTCAATGTCGTCGCGCGACACCAATACGCCGATCTGGGAGGTGAAGTATGGGATCTGGTGCAGTTGCGCGTACTCGGCAGCGCGCTCGTCGCTACCGCTGGACACTCCCACTATCTGGTGGCCAAGTCGTCGCATCGCGGGGATGATGCGGGTCGCCGCGATGTCACTGGCGCCAACCAGGCCCCACCGTAGCGTTCTCATAGACACACTCCATTCAAGAAGGTGGGGCCTGATGCGCACGTTCGGTCGCTGGCGCGGCCTGTTCTCGCACCCTCAGCCAGACAAGCCGGAACAGCGTCGGCGGTCAATAACCAGTGATTCCTTAGTAAGTTCAGTTGCCGCGGGCGATCATGGAGAGCGCTGGCGGCTGGGCTGATGCGCCAGGCTGAGCTGGTCTTTGAGGGGAGTCCGGGGCCAGCCTTACGTCGTGCCGGCGGCCGGGGCGGCGACGTCCCGGTCGGTGCGTGCCCGCCGCTGGCAACCGGGGGAAATTGGCCAGGCGCAGCCGGCTGGCCGACGGCCAGTACACGAACTTGTCCGTCCGGCAGTAGAGGCACAGCACCGGGCGGATGGCATCGGGTGGCCGCCCAAGCTGCCGCACTGCGATGATCGCCGCACCACCGAAGGCCTGGCTGATCGCAGGTTCCGTCATAAGTTTCGAGAGCCTCCCGGACGATCATGCTGTCAAGGATGTGGTCAACGCAGTCCGGCTGGGCAGGGACATCAACGTCCTCGGCCAGCGGCAGCGGCCGCGACGACGGGCGCTTGCGATGTCGGTGGCGACGCTGCGGGCCATCACGTACAGGTAGGTGCCGACGCTGGCCTTGTTGGCGTCGAACCTGCCTGCCGTTCGCCACAGCCTCACAAAAGTCTCCTGAACCATCTCCTCGGCCAAGCCTTCGCTGCCGAGGTTGTGCACGCCGGACCGGTAGAGACGCTTGCCGTACCTCCGGTAAAGCTCGGCTACCGGGGACCCGACGTCACCAGCGGCAATCCGGGCAACAAGGTCTGCCTCCTCGGCCGCGAGCTGGTCCGCAGCGATCCCGGCGTGAGGAAGTCCTCCGGGTATGCCATTTCCAGCTCCCGGCTCGCCGTCCGCCGGGCATGGCGAGAAAAATTCTTACGGAATGGTAAACCGCCCCGGGAAAGAGGGTCGTATACGGCCATAGCCCGGAAGGGAACGCTCGGAGCGGAAGTTCCCCCACTGGTTCTTACGACGCCTATCTGCCGAACGGTTCACACCGATCTCAGATTTTTTTAAACCGAGACCCCGCCCGGTCATATCAGCCGCCAACCACCCGTTGAGCGAGGCACCTGCGGTCGCGGACTTTGTTCAGTATGCACAGCGATCCCGGCCTAGGGAAGTCCTCCGGGTATGCCATTTCCAGCTCCCGGCTCGCCGTCCGCCGGCATGGCGAGAAAAATTCTTACGGAATGGTAAACCGGCCCGGGAAAGAGGGTCGTATATACGGTCACAGCCCGGAAGGGAACGCTCGGAGCGGAACTGAGGACTGCCAGTATGAGAGTGCCGTCCCCGTACGACGAGGGGCCACCCGTTCACCCGCCATCGTTCGTCCAGCACGCCATCGACGTGTTCTGGCACTACCCCCACGTGCAGGACGGCCTGGTCCTGGTGGCCGCTGCAATCGCTGTCGCTATTGCCGCGCAGGCATGCGCCTACATCCGGCACCGCGCCCAGCGTGTGACGACTGTCCCGCCTGCGCCCGAGACCAGTGAGCACTACTCATACTTTCGCCACCAGTGGCGGCGCTCGCTGACCATTGCCTACGTGCTGCTGTCTACCGGCGGCCTGTACGGCCTCTGGGCGGTGTTCACCAAGTCCTGGGTGTGGTACCCATTTCTGCTCTCGCTCGTCGTTATGGTGCCGTGGACGCTTTATATGATTGTGGTGACGTTGCGGAAGCCGACCATAAATATCGGCACGCATAAGGCTGCCATCGCTAACCTTGGCTATCTTCCTTCTGTTGACGTCTTCATTCCCGTGTGCGGGGAGGAGCGCGAGGTGGTCGCCAATACCTTCGCGCATGTACGGCGGCTCATCTGGCCTGCTGAGCTGACCGTCTATGTGCTAGACGACTCACCCGACGAGAGCCTGCGCGAGATGGCCCGGCAATGTGGGTTCATCTACCTGCGCAGACTCAACCGCCCACTGGGCAAGAAGTCCGGCAACCTGAACTGGGCGTTTGACCACTCGGAGGGTGAGTTCATCGTCGTCTTTGACGCCGACTTCGCACCTGCCCCGTCGTTCCTCGAGCAGACCGTCCCCTACTTCGCTGAACAGGACGTCGGCATCGTCCAGACCTCGCAGTACTTCAGCGTCCGGCGCAAGGACACCGTGAACTGGATTGCACGGCTCGGCGGGGTCGTGCAGGGCATGTTCTTCTGCTGGAGCCAGCCAGGCCAGCAGAGCAGGGATTCAGCGTTCTGCGTCGGCACCAACGTGCTGTACCGGAGAGCCGCGGTGGAGGCGGTCGGCGGCATTCCCATCTGCGAGCGCGGCGGTGAGGACATCATCACCAGCGTGCACATGCTCACGCTGTACTGGCGGACCGTGTACGTGCCGCTGAACCTGGCGCGAGGGCTGTGCCCGGACACCTTCGCTAGCGCCATCAACCAGCAGTACCGGTGGTGCCTGACCACGCTTGCGCTCATCTTCCCCGTCCGGGGCATGGAGCGTGCCGACAAGGTGTTCTGGTCCTGCCGCATGACGCTCGCGCAGCGCGTCAGCTACCTATCGGGCCTGCTGTACTACGGTCAGTCATTACTGATCCTGGTCATCGGCGTGGCGCCTGCCCTGATAATGCTGTGGGCATACCCCTACCAGGTAGGCCCTGGTAACTATCTACCTATCGCCCCGGCCATGCTGTCTATGGCTACGCTGCCGCTCATGGTGCCCGGGTGGCGGCCCGAAATGCTGCGCTTGTCCGTGCTCTACGCGGTCGCGCACTTGCTCGCTGCCATCGACGCGGCCACCGGGCGAGTTCAGGGCTGGGTGCCGACTGGCAGCACAAAGAAGCCGAAGAAGAACCGCACGCCCCGGCGTGCGGCGGTCATCATCCGGACCTGGGTGGTGCTCACGCAAGGCCTCATGGCCTGGGCGCTGGTGCGGGACCTGCCGGTGTACGGCATGCCTGCCTATTGGATTCCCCTGGCACTCGCTGTCCTGCAGGCCGTGGTCTTGCTACCGCTGCTTCTGCCGGGCTATGGCACTGTGGGGATAACAATCAAACTCAAGAGGAGAAAGAACGATGCTGACGTGGAACGAGACATTCGACGGCCCGGCGGTACGCCGGACCCGAGCGAGGCCGCTGGGCTTGGCGTTGCGGTGAGTAATCGTTGGTTACGTTCCAGCGGCGGGCGTGGTGTTGCCGGGTGGGTAGCGTGGTTTCTGGGATGATTATCGGCTATGACCGATGCGCCGCCGGGGGAGCCGTCCGCAGATCCGCGTTATGCGCTGATCCGGGAGCGGGCGCAGCTGGTCGCGGCGCAGGCTGCAGGCGGACAAGATCGCCGCGCTCGAGGCGATGGTCGGTGACCTTCGGGAGCAGCTGGAGACGGCGGAGCGCGCGGATCACGGAACAGCGGGAACTCCTCGATGCCGCCGTCGTCGGATGGCCTGCCGGGCCGGGAAGCCGCCGCAGAAGCAGCGGCGCGCTGCTAAACGGGCGGAGAAGAAGCGCGAGAAGCAGCCGGGCAGCCCGGGGGCATCCATGACGTGGGAGGTCCCGGACCGGACCAAGGATCACATTCCGAGGGTGCCTGCTCCTGCGGCCGTGACCTGGCAGATGCCGCTGCTCCGGGGGTTGCCCGGTCGTATCAGCAGGAGGAGATCCCGGTGGCCGGATTCGACGAGACGACGCTGCGGCCCGGGCCGGCCGGGTCGCGCAGGCCTGTGGCGAGCACCCGGAGACCGCGGTGCTGCGCATGCGCTGGGCACGCGCGGCGGTCACCAGCGCGTTCGGCGGTACCCGCCCAGCGTCGGCACCCGCCCCCGGCGCCCCGCCGGCGCACCGTTCCCACACCGGCCGCGCGGCATAAGCCGGGGGCGGCCCGGTTCCCAGCCGGTGAGCAGCAGCGGAATCGCACGGGCTGAGGTAATGCCGTTGCCTGCTTGGCGCGGTGCTGAGCGGCATGTTCAGGAAGGTCGAGCGGTGCGGAATCCATGGCGGACGGCCCGGTCGTCCGCAGGGCGCGTGAGCGACGGTCCTGCTGGCGAATTTGCCGCGTACTCCCTGGCGTGGTCCGATGAGTTCGACGGCGCAGCGGGTTCGCCAGCGGACGGGCGCACCTGGCGGGCGGACACCGGCGGACACGGCTGGGGCAACCAGGAGTTGCAGTACTACACCGACGACACCGGCAACGCTGCACTGGACGGTGCCAGCCATCTCGCCATCGCGGCCGGGCGGGCGGATCCGCAAGCGGACGGTCACCGGTATGGCGGTTGTGCATACACATCCGCACGGTTGGTCAGCAAGGACCAGGTGTCGTTCCGCTATGGCCTGGTGCAGGCGCGGATTAAGATTCCGCGCGCCCGCGGGATCTGGCCCGCTTTCTGGATGCTCGGCCAGGATTTTGACGGTACCGGATGGCCCCAGTGCGGCGAGATCGACATTATGGAGTACTTCGGGACTGGCCCGGCGGTGGTCCACGGAGCTGTCCACGGGCCCGGGTACTCCGGCAGCGGGGGTATCTGCGGGTCGCGGACCCTAGGCTCATCCCTGGGGAACGACTTTCACGTCTACTCGGTCAGCTGGGAACCTGGCCGGATCCGCTGGTACGTCAACGACAAGCTGTATCACAGCGTGACGCCCGCGGACCTGCGTGGAAAACGCTGGGACTTCGACCACGATTTCTTCCTGCTCCTCAACGTGGCCGTCGGCGGCACCGCTTCTCAAGACCCGGACCGTTCGGTCAGCTTTCCCCAGGTCATGCTGATCGACTACATCCGTATCTACACGCCCTCGACACCGGACAGCTGACGGCAACCCACAGCGATTGCGCCGGTCATGCGATCCTCGTCCTCGTAATCCCGCTGCCATACACCCACTGCGCCCGCACCGCAGACACGCCGCACCCAAAACCACGACCAGCACAGCACGCGCAGCGACTACATGATGGCACGCTCACTACGTCAGGCATCGGCTCATACATGACTGGAAACTGAACAGCGCGAGAGCCACGACCAAGTCGATACGGGTGATAACCCGCTATCACCCGGTTCTGTCGGTGCCTGTCGTTACCATCCGCGGCATGGCAGGTGACCAGGAAATGGTGACCGCAGCGGCGACCGTGGCAGCGGGCGGCGACCTGGTGCCCCGGGCCATTACCTCAAGGGCCAGCCTCCCGGGCCTTCAGGCGGAGGCGTAAACCCAGCGCCGTGAGATATTTCCGCACCCGGGGGCCGGTGTCACCCTGCTCCAACACCGTCAACCGCGTGGTCACCGCTGGCTCCCATCTGCCTTGCTCGTCGTCTGGGACGGCTTGCCGCCACGCCAAGCCCACCGCCGACGGCGACGAGTGCGCCGAGTGCGATCTCCACCCACACGAGAGCCTGAAACGGGAAGCTGCGGACGGGAGGCAAGTTGTTGACGTTGTTCTCTCGGAACTGGACAGCTCCACCGAAGTGGTCAAGGATCGAGGGAATCTGGTTGAGGCCGGCAGCGAGTCCGGGAACTGCCGTATCGAGTTGCGACCCGAGGGCGCCGGGATAGGTGCCCAACTGCTGGGCCACCTGAGGTAGCAGCTGGGTCTGGACCTGCCCGAAGGCAGCATTCACGGTCTCGAACTGGGCCCGGACCTTGGCGTTCTTGGCTCGGCTAATAGTCAGCGAAGCGATGACCCGGTGGGCGGCCGAGGTCTTGGCCGGCAGGCTGGTGGCGAAGGCGGAGGCCACAAAGACGACCCCCAGGGCGGTGATGGCGGCCGCCGGCACCACCCCCGGGCGGAGCAGGAGCCACGACGCCGCTGCGACCACGAGGGCCCCGAAGACGACAAGTATCCAGATCGACGACACGAGCGGAAAGCCCGAGACTGGGATGGCGTCGGCCAGCTGGAAGTCATGCTGTCGACGCTCGAGGTTGGTCAGGATGGCCATTGCGTCCGCGTCGATCGCCGGGGCCTGCTGCTGGGCGCGGGCGACGGCGGGCCATCGGGTGGCGACCTGAGCCTGGAACTGGGCCGGTGTCTCACCCAGGTCGCGGGCCAGCTGTGCGAAGCCGGGGCCCGTCAGGAGCTGCTCCGCCTGCCGCGTGGTCTCGAGCCCGCCCAGGAACTCCTGCTGTAGATGAGGTGGCGCGACGATGGGACGAGCGCCGTCTAGGAGCTGCTGAGCCTGGTTCGCCCTCGTGAAGGAGTTGACGGCCAGAGGAAGCACGATCATCGCCAAACCGGCCACTAGCACGATCATCGCCGGGACTTTGCGCACGTTCATTGGAGCCCCTCAATCTCCGCCATCCATTGTCCTTGTTCCCGCGGCTTCGAGCACTGGGTCGCCGACACCCTCCAGCGCAACCTCACGGCACCGGGCCACCCTGCCCCCGGCTGAGCCGCCTGGCCGACCTGAGCACGCCAGAACCGGTTCATCTGTGTCCCACCGCGCTCGCGATCAGCCCAGTTTCCAGCCGCGCGGAATCGATCGGCGCTTTGTCTCCCTACGAGCCCGTCACGGTCGGTGATACTGCCTTGACATTTGCGAAGCGTGCAGTGCCGTTCTGCGCGCGCGGCGGTTTGATGCCGGTGGAGACAATCGCCGCCCAGATCTGGGCATTCTGCGCGACGGCTACACCTTGCGACCGGAGACACTGGTCGCTGGTCCGCTGTCGGGCAACGCTGTCTATGCGGGCCTCTAGCCTTTTACGTACGCGATCTTCTCGGTCACCTTGCCGTCTTGGACGGTGAAGACGTCGATGCCGCGCACGTGGCCGTCGCCCCAGTCATAGCGCCAGCGCTGCACGACGCGGTCGCCCGCGGTGAACGAATCCTCGACGGTGAACCGGCTCGTCGCATCGTCGAAGATCGGCTTCCAGGCCGCGGTGATGGCCGCATGGCCGACGTGGCGCTGGCCGTCCGGCGCCGGCGAGGTTGCCTCGAACACGCAGCCGTCACTGGTCAGGGCCAGCGCCGCGGCGAGATCGTGGGCGTCCCAGGCCGCGTTGAACTGGCGGACGACGGTGGCTGTGTCGTCGGGCCTGGGCTGGCTGGCGGTCCTCATGCCAGCGCGGGCTCGGCGTCTTGCAGCCCGCCGCGGAGCATCTCCCGAAGCTCGGGAGTGTCCTGGTGGCCGTGCTTCGCCACGGCGTGCGCTGCCGCGGCGTCGAGGACCTCGTCCTCGCCGCCGGCGATGGTGAGCGTGCAGCCGATCTCGTTGGGGACCTGGCGGCAGTCGATCATCTTTCGGGACATGGCGGTCTCCTTTCCCTTGAGCCGGGCCGATCCCGGCTGTGTTCCTGAGTTCCGCATTTCCTGACTTGCGTGCGCCCGGCTACCGGGCGTAGGTGCCCGCGCCGGACCAGTCGATGGTCACGACCGGCTCGCCCCCGACCCAGGCGTCGTGGCCGATGGGCAGCGCGGTTATGTCCCCGGGGACGGCGGTGAACTGGGCGCCGTCGTCCATCCGGATCGCCAGCCGCCCGCTGAGGTGGTACCGGAAGTGCGGGGCCTCGCAGCTCGCGGTGCCGGCGATCGGCTTGGTGTCATTGGGCCAGCGCCAGCCGGGCTGCAGGACCAGCTGGCCGATCTGCCCGCCGCCGACGTTGAGGATCTCGGCGCGACCGCGCGGGAACTCGCGGGTCTCGTCGGGTGCCTGGAAGCTCTTGTGCCCTGTTTTGCCCATCTCGCCCCCCGGTGCTGCTGCGCGGCGGCGCCGGTATTCTTACTTATCGATAGGTCAGATTTTGACTTACTGGTAGGTCAGGCGTCAAGGACTGCGGAGGGTTTTTATGGCTGCTGGGCGCAGGCGCGATGAGGCCGGCACGGCCGCGCGGATCCTGGACGTGGCCGAGCGGCTGGTGCAGGTCCGCGGGTTCAACGGCTTCAGCTACGCCGATATCGCAGCCGAGCTGCAGATCACCAAGGCCGCCCTGCACTACCACTTCGCCAGCAAGGCCGGCCTCGGCGAGGCGCTCATCGCCCGTTACGCCGACCGCTTCATGGCAGCTCTCACGAGTCCCGGCACCGCGGACGGCACTGCTAGTGCGAAGCTGGACGCCTACGCGGGCCTGTACCTGCAGGTGCTGCGCAACCGCAAGATGTGCCTGTGCGGCATGCTCGCCGCGGAGTACCAGACCCTCCCGCAGCCGATGCAAGACGCCGTGATCAGGTTCTTCGACCAGAACGAGAGCTGGCTGGACAGCGTCCTGGAGCAGGGCCGGGCCGACGGCAGCCTGCACTTCGCCGGCTCCGCGCGGGACACCGCCCGCATGATCGTGGGGGGCCTGGAAGGGGCGATGCTCATCGCCCGCCCCTACGGCGACATCGCGCGCTTCCAGGCCGCGGCGGCCAACCTGCTGGCCGGCCTGACCCCCGGAGCCGGCCAGCCGGCGCTGTCAAGCCCAGACCCGGCCACGGCCCAGCCAGCCTAACCACCCGACTCCAGCGACTCCAGCCGCCGCCGCTCCAGCACCAGGCCCCACGTGCGGGCTGCGCGCTACGAGTGCGGCTAGTACACGGGGTGCACTGCCCGGCGGCCCTCGCGCACGCATGCTCAGGGAGCCTGCGGACGGCGTACTGGCAGGCGGCGCTTGGCCACGGCTACACCGATTGATCGCCCGGCAGTGCCGACCACCTCAGCTCGAAGGCTGAATACGACACAGTCAGATACGACAGCCCACCAGTAGTGTCCGCCCGGGTGCGGGGTGTCAGGCAATCCCCTCTCCCCGGATCGCGCCCGCGAGCCCAGGCCGCACATCGGGCTGATCCTGGCCCTGACCATCCGCGGCCTCGCCGTGGGCAACTACCCCGACATTGCCCGCACCGCCCAGACAGCCGAGTCCTACGGATTCGACTCCGTGTGGCTCTGCGATCACTTCCTGACCCTCAGCCCCGACGACTACGTCAGGGACGCCGGCATCGCCGCCGGGCCGGAGTCAGACACCCCGGAGAAGCAGAGGCAGTCGTCGATCCCGCTGCTCGAATGCTGGACCGCGTTGTCGGCCTTGTCCCGCGACACCACGACGGTGCGCCTGGGAACCAGCGTGCTGTGTAACTCCTACCGCTATCCCGCCGTGCTCGCCAAGATGGCCGCCACCCTCGACGTCATCTCCGGCGGCCGCGTGGACCTGGGCATCGGAGCCGGCTGGTTCCAGCAGGAGTTCGAGGCATACGGCATCCCGTTCTCCTCGACCGGGGACCGGGTCGCCGCGCTCGCCGAGTCGCTGCAGGTGATACGCCGGGTCTGGACCGAGCCTCACCCCACCTTCCACGGTGAGTTCTACAACATCGACGGCGCAGTCTGCGATCCGCGCCCGGCCCAGCGGCCACATCCGCCGCTTTGGGTCGGCGGCGAAGGCCTGCGGGTCAATCGCATCGCCGTCCAACACGCCAACGGCATCAACGTCCGGAGGTGGCCGGCCGAGAAGTGCGCGGAACGCCGGACTCTTTTGGATCGTCAGTGCGAGGCGATCGGCCGCGATCCCGCGACACTGCAGCTGTCGGTTACGACGTTGCTCGCGCCGACCGGCTCCCGCGCGACGCAGGAGGAGCTGCGGGCCAGGTTCAAGTCGATCCCCGGCACCGGGCTCATCTCCGGAACGCCGGAAGCTTGCGTCAAGCGCATCCGCGAGTACCAGGACGCGGGCATCGACTACTTCCTGTTCACCATCCCCGACGTCGCCGACTCGGCCTATCTCGACGTCGTCGGGGAGCAGATCCTGCCCCACCTCAAGCCCGCTCGTCACACGCAACCTGAGTGACGGGGTGCCGGTAACAACGGCGCCGCGAACGGCGTTAGGCCGTCCAGTTTGCTGAACATTCCAGGCAGGGGCAGGGGCAGGGTGTCAGCGTGACAATCACGGACTGGATGGCCGCCTGGCGGCGGGAACGGCGGGTGCTACAGCGGGACCTGGACGAGCTGGATGCCGCACTGGGAGAGCTGCGGGCCGCGGGCTGGCCCGCACCCACTCCGATCACGGAGGGATGGCCTGAGGGTGAGGCGCGCCCGTAGCAGGCACCGGCCGGAAGCCGCGAGCAGGACCCAGCGGCGAGCCCCTCGCCGAGGCCGCCGGTGATCGCGGGATCACGACGGCGCGCTGGGCGACTAGGTCAACGCTGGGGGGATGTTCGTAGCACGAGAAGGCTAAGGTTGCCATGGGTGATCGTTCGCGGGGCCCAGGGGCGAAGACCGGCATCCTGGCTTGGCGTCCCGCGGCGCGGTGAGGAGAGCCATGACGAGCAACATCCAGAACGTGGGCCTGCTCACCCTGCGTGCCGGCGTCGGTGGGGTGCTCATCGCGCACGGTGTGCAGAAGCTGTTCGGATGGCTGGGTGGCGCCGGGCTCACGGGCACCGCGGCTGCGTTCGAGCAGATGGGATTCCGGCCTGGCCGGCAGAGCGCCGTCGCAGCGGGGCTGGGTGAGGCCGGTGGAGGGGCACTCATCGTGCTGGGTCTTTTCACCCCGGCAGCCGGTGCAGCGGCCGCGGGCACAATGATCCCGGCCGCGGCCGTTCACGCGCCCAGCGGTTTCTTCGCCACCGGCGGCGGCTATGAGTACCCGGCCCTGCTCGGCCTGTCCGCCGCCGCCCTGGCTCTCACCGGGCCTGGCGATTGGTCGCTCGATGCCCGGCTGGGTCGCGGTCTCAACCCACCGTGGATGGTGGCCGGCACCCTGCTCGCATCCGCCGCGGCCTCCGCGCTGGTTCTGCAACGTCGCCGCAAGGCACGAACGGCCCAGAACCCCGCGCCCGCCGCGCCGGCCGGAGGAAACGGTCACGCCCCCGATGGCGCGACGATGCCGAGCCCCGGCTCAGGTTCGTGATGTTCTGCTTGTGGCGGGCTACGGCATGGCGCAGAGCCGTCGAAACTGCCCTCGGTGACATACCGACCGGTTGATGGGCCCGAAGGCATGCAGGTAGCTGTCTGCGACGCGGCGGGGTAGGGCATCTGGACGCGGCTAGACCGGCATTTAACGCCCCGGGCCCGTCCGTGCTGCCCGGTCCCCTCCGGCCGGAGTCGTCCGGTTCGGGCCCGGGCGACGGCTCGTCGAAGGTGACATCGACCTTCTCGAAGCCCTTACTGCGCATGGCCTTGGCCTGGCGAGAATACACGCGTCGGTCCCCGGACGTCAGTGACACGTCGTCGGTGAACGGAGTGAGCAATGCCCTCGGGTGCATGTCGTTGACGCGGATGACGTTGATCTCCATGCAGAGCAGGACGGCTACGGCAGTGACGTACAGGAACGCGAGCAAGCCGAGGACCAGGGCGAACACCGCATTCGTGGCACTGGCGTGCTTGATCACGTGCCGCACGTAGATGACGCCGAAGGATTGCAGCAACTGCCATATCACCGCCGCGCCCACCGCGCCCGGTGCGACATCGCGGACGGACAGCCGGCGCCCGGGGGCGAAGCGGAATGCGAAGATGGCGACGGCGATGTTGATCAGCACGGAGGCCGCGAGCACCAGGTACCGCCCCGCCTCCCCGAGCGTTCCGGCGCCGCCGCCGCCCATGACGGACAAGGCGGTCGTGCCCAGGACGGCCAGCCCGGCGGTGGCCAGCAGGACCAGGCTGCGGGCGCGGGCCTTGAGCGGGTTCGGCCGGTTGTTACGCGGCACCCCCCACATTGTATTGGCCGCGTACTGGAACGCCTGAGCTACGCCCAGCCCGCCGTACAGGCAACCGGCAATTCCCACCACCAGGCCGACCGTCCCGCCACCCAGGTGTTTCGGCCGGCCCAGGTCGGGGCCGATCACCGGGAACTGGCTCAGCGCCGAGGTGAGCACCTCGTTCTCCAGTCGCGGATCGCCCGACAGGACGAAGCCCAGGATCGTCGAGGCGAGCAGCAGCAGCGGGAACAGCGAGACGAAGCCGTAGTAGGTGAGCACCGCGGCCAGATAGCTGCCGAAGTCGTCGAAGAACTTGTACAACGCCGCGAGCGGGAATCCCACCCACGGGTGCGACCGCTGAAACCGGTCCAGACGCTCCGTGATTGCCACCTCAACCGCCTCACCGCATGTCAGCCGCACTCGCCGCCCTGAGTAGCCGTCGGCCGCCAGGCCATACCGACGCTAACCATGTCCTACGTCGGCATCATCGGCGCGGCAAGCCGGCCACCACGGGCCGGATGAGCAGGCCGCGGAGATGGATGGCCGAGCTCATCAAGCGCGTTCTTCGGCTGGCGGGCGTCCCGGGACGGCTAGTCCCGGCCGTACCCGCCGGGCCCGATGCCCGAAATCGCCGAGCGTATGGTGGCCGAAGAGGGCGCTTCTCTGGCTGAGAAGCCCGCGCCCGTGACGTGTGGGCCCGCCTCGATCCGGGCAGTGGGCGCCTAGAGCAGCGGCGAAGCCGCCGCGGCGGTGCAAGGGAGGATCTCGTGGCGATAGCAACCATCAACCCCGCGACCGGGGCCACGCTGAAGACCTTTGAGGAAATGAGCGAGGCGGAGGTCGAGCGCTGCCTGGCCGCGGCCACGGCGGGGCACGCCAGCTACCGCCTGACCAGCTTTGACGACCGCTCCCGGTGGATGCGCCAGGCGGCCGGCATTCTCGACGGCGAGCAGGACCAGATCGCGGCCATGATGACGACCGAGATGGGCAAGACGCTGGCCGCCGCCAAGCAGGAGGTGGCCAAGTGCGCCACCGCCTGCCGGTACTACGCGGAAAAAGCCGAAGGATTCCTTGCCGACGAACCGGCCGACGCCGAGGCCGTCGGGGCCGGCCGCGCCTACGTCAGGTACCAGCCGCTCGGGCCGGTGCTGGCCATCATGCCCTGGAACTTCCCGCTCTGGCAGGCCATGCGCTTCGCGGCCCCCGCTCTGATGGCAGGCAACGTCGGGCTGCTCAAGCACGCCTCCAACGTGCCGCAAACCGCGCTGCTCATGCAGGACCTGTTCGCCCGGGCCGGCTTCCCCCAGGGCACATTCCAGACCCTGCTCGTCAGCTCCAAGCGGGTCGAGCCGATCCTGCGCGACGAGCGGGTGGTTGCGGCCACGCTGACCGGCTCGACGCCCGCCGGGCGGTCGGTGGCGTCCATCGCCGGCAGCGAGATCAAGAAGGTCGTGCTGGAGTTGGGCGGCAGCGACCCGTTCATCGTCATGCCGTCGGCCAATCTGCCGAAAGCAGCCGAGGTCGCGGCCTTCGCGCGCTGCCTCAACAACGGCCAGTCCTGCATCGCGGCCAAGCGCTTCATCGTGCACGACGCCGTCTACGAGGAGTTCGGGCGCCTGTTCGCTGAGCGGATGTCCAGCAAGAAGGTGGGCGATCCCATGCTGGACACCACCGACATCGGCCCGCTGGCCTCCGAACAGCAGCGCGACGACGTCGAGCAGCTGGTTGCCGACGCGGTGGCCAAGGACGCGAAGGTGCTCTGCGGGGGAGCGGCCCCCGAGGGGCCGGGCTTCTACTACCCGCCCACCGTCCTGACGGGCATCACCAGCGAGATGCGGGTGCACTCCGAGGAAGTCTTCGGCCCGGTCGCCACCCTCTACCGGGTCAGCGACATCGACGCGGCGATCGAGCTCGCCAACGGCAGCGAGTTCGGCCTCGGCGCGAACGCCTGGACCAGCGACGAGCAGGAGCGGGAGAGGTTCATCCGGGACCTGGCGGCCGGCATGGTGTTCATCGACGGCAACGTCACCTCGTACTCACAGCTGCCGTTCGGCGGGGTCAAGAACTCCGGTTTCGGGCGGGAGCTGTCCTACCAGGGCATCCGCGAGTTCTGCAACACCAAGACCGTCTGGATCGGCCAGCCCGCCCGCTGACGCACCGGCGGCCCCGGTCCTTGTCGCGGCCCGGCCCGGTCAGTCCCCGGGCCGGGCGTAGCCCTGGCGCGGGTTGCCGCCAGGCCCGCGGTTCGCCGGAACGGTCAGCGGCCGGTGAAGCGCGCCTCGCGCCGCTCCGCGAAGCTGTGCAGGCCTTCAGCCGCGTCCTCGCTCCCCAGGAGCCCGGGTAGCAACGATGCGATGCAATCACGTGCCGCGTCCGGACCGTGGCCCAGTCCAGCGCGTGCGCTGGCGAGTGTGGCCTGCACGCCCCGGGGGGCCTGCCTGGCGACAAGCTGGGCTAGTTCCCTGGCCCGTCCGACGTGCGCCCCGGCCGGCACGACCTCCTGCACCAGTCCGATCCGCCATGCCTCGGCGGCACCGAACTCCTCCGCAGTGAGCAGGAAGCGCATCGCGTTCCCCCAGCCGAGCTGCGCGGGCGCCCGGAACGTGGCGCCGCCGAACGGCATGATCCCGCGGCCGATCTCCAGCTGGCGAAAGCGCACGTCATCGGCGGCGATCACAATGTCGGCGGCGAGGGCAAGCTCGATCGACAGGGTGAACGCGATGCCGTTGACCGCCATGACCACCGGCTTGGGCACTGGGTCGCGCCATACGGCGAACGGGTCGAAGCGGTGCGAGCCGCACAGCACCTCGGGGCCGTACTCGGCCACTGCCGGACCGACCTCGGCAAGATCCAGGCCCGCCGAAAAGTGATCGCCATGCGCGAATAGCACACCGGCACGTAGCTCATCATCGGTGCCGAGACTCTCATACGCGTCGCCCAGCGCCTCGATGGTCGCCAGGTTGAAGGCGTTCCGCTTGGCCGGGCGGTTAACTCCGATGAGCAGCACATGCCCGTCGCGTTCCAGCGTGATGGGCTCGGTCAATGTCGCTCCCGGGCGGTCAGAGGCTGCCCATCTGCCAACTTATTTGACTACTCCCCGCCCTGAAGGACCGGGATTCCAGCCCTCACGGGCTGGGGTTCCTGTTTCACTGGCACCCGCTCCCGGGAATGTCCGCTCGCGCGGTCCCCAGCCGAAGTCTTACAGCGCC